>VYLP01000079.1_pt1 | contig 56733 bp, 55 predicted proteins | sample 5114311 | NCBI WGS metagenome assembly VYLP01 (sample SAMN12291775, study PRJNA351875) | freshwater metagenome | isolation source: freshwater lake | place: USA: Michigan, Lansing Lake | collected 2013-08-14 | reverse complement strand
GTAGACCACTTGAAAACAGGGATTTTAGGATGGGTTTTAGGCGGTCTCGCAAGGCGAGTGCCTTCGGCAACATAGTGCCAAAACTTTTGCGGACTTATGGGAAGTTGTTAGTCGGTGGAAATGTCATTTTTAGGTGACAGATGGATGGAAAGTTTATCCTAATTTTATCCCCGACGGAGATCAGATTATTAGCAAAACCTATAGGACTAGAGTAGAGGGAGAAAATCCTAGGCTAAGACATTATTTGGCCAGGTTACATCGAAAAACTCTTTGTTATTCCAAGTCTGAACAAATGCTCAGACATTCAATTCGATTACTAATTCACTACCTAAAATTTGAAGATGTTCCAGTTCCTCATTCAAATAACAGAAATTATTTTCCTCTGAATGCTCGCCATTTTGCCTAATCATACCTTAATTCAGCAACGCCAACAATTCTAACTCGTTTAATTTGGTCTAGAGGATAAAAGTTTAGGTCTCTAGTTCCTTTTAGTTTAATCGTGCCAATGTTTTTCTTATCTGTGAAAGTTATTTTCTTTCTATCCTCCGATAGTTGACCTCCAGAGTTTTTATATTCCACAGAACGATTATTTTTCTGAAACTTAGTATAACCTTTTTTACCTTTAACCTTTTTCTGACAATTGTCATAGAAACGAGCAATAGAAGACCAATCTCGTTCAGCAGATGCTTGTCTAGCTTTATTGAGAGAATATTTATCGATTTTGTCTTCTCTCTTGGCATCCATCCAAAGCCTTAAAGCCTTATTACGGATGAATTGTACTGTACGAATAGCTTCATCAATGGCAGAACAATGACTAGGCTTAAGCACGGCTTTCATTTCTAAGACAATCATTGTTTATCGACCTCAAACAACTTATTTGGAGTTAACCTGTACAGCATAGATTGTCAAGATTTTAGTTGACATCGAAGCTCTTACATCGAAGCCCCTCGAAATGTGTCGAAGTGTCGTGCTTCGTGTCACTGAGCCTTGACATTGAGCCTTGACATTGAGCCTTGACATTGAGCCTTGACATCGAAGCCCCTCGAAATGTGTCGAAGTGCTGTGTTATATTGGTCGGGGTTTCATCCCGTCGCTAAAATCGAGGGTCTTCACCCCGACATTTGAGATAAAATATCAATATAGAACCCAGAGGTCAGAGATCTATGCTTAAGAATTCCCCAATCATTAGCGCATCCCCTGAGATTATGGGCGGTACTCCAGTGTTTACCGGTACTAGGGTTCCTGCTCAAACGCTACTGGACTATCTTAAGGCAGGAGAATCCATAGACGATTTCTTAGATGGATTTCCAACTGTCACCAGAGAGCAGGTCATCGCCTTACTGGAAGAGGCCGGGAAACGGGTTATTGGTATGACGGTATAGCATGAAGCTCCTGTTGGATGAGTGTATTGATCGCAAGCTTTCAAGAGAATTTCCTGGCTACGAAGTAAAAACAGTTCCGCAAATGGGATGGGCAGGAGTCAAGAACGGACAACTTCTTGCCCTTGCAGAGGCAGAGTTTGATATTTTCCTTACCGTTGATCGGAATCTCTCATTTCAGCAGAATCTGCCACAGTTTGATATTGCGGTAATTGTTTTACAAGTACCCTCCAATCGTTTAGGCGATCTCAAACCTCTAGCACCTCAAGTTTTAGCTATTTTAGCTACCGTGGCTAAAGGACAAGCTACAGTGGTCAGTGCCTGAAAGTGTAGTTGCTGACTTTGGGTATGAATCATTGCATCTACATTTTTTAAAACTCAGGCTCAAACTGACTTTTTGATATATGCACTCATTAGCATTCATACCTTGATTAAGCAACGCCAAAAGTTTTTGTGCCCAATAATTTCTGCTAGATGTTTCCAAGTAGGAAGATAATGGGATTCGTCCGTTCCTTGACCAGGGAAAGTCGCTCCCAACAAAGGCAGGCCATTTGGGTCTAAAGTAGCTAACATTTGACGATATTGAACTAAGTCAGGGCGGCGGTCTTTGCTATAGCCAAAGTTCAGCAGGGATTCCTTATCGCTCTGCTCCGAGGGCTCATGGTAAACGGAAAAACTCGTCCTATCACTGCGGGCTTGGTCAGTGGGTAATTCATAAGCCCGAATCAGATGTTGTCCTAACTTGATTTCGATGGTCTCAATGGCTTGATGTTCCTCACAACCCAAAAGCTTTAATAAGTCAGCCAAGCGGTCATCAGTCGCATCTTTTCAACCAATTTTCCAGCCGGTTGCCCATTCTAAGGTGCGATGATGGAATGCCACCCATGCTTCAACAGCACAGAGTCGATGGTCAGCTTGACTAATCATATAGGTTAACAATAAGACCGCCAGTTGACCGTAGCTTAATCCTTGTCGATTGCCATGAGGGGATGGGAACTCTTGGTCAATTTAACGCGATGTGCGACTTAATATTCGTTAACAAGATTATCGAATTGAAGAGGATCAATATTATGACGATTAAGCCAGAAACAAACAGTATGAGCTAAAATCTTGCGATTAAGACGACTGGTGAAATGCCACATATCTCTGGCTCGAACCTTCTCAATATTAAATCTGTCAACAAGTTGACCAATTACTGTTTCAATCAAGCGGCGAAAACGTTGCATTAATCGAATTACAGTCTGGTTACGTTTTTCTAGCATATTAGAACGTAGAGGGGTAGGCAAAGTAATACCACACCTGGCAAGTTCTGAAGAAAAAAACTCACTTAGATATCCCTGATCAGCAATTAATTGACCTTGAATTTGAGTGACTAAATCCCAAAGTGCTTCACGTTCACTCCCATTGGCAGCAGTAAGAGTAAATCCAGTAATTACTCCCGTTCCACTAATCAGTAAATGCCCATGAAACCCATAATATGTCTGTTTTTTGGCAGCACAAAAACCATAATCTGCTTCTCCTCGAAAACTACGACAATTGGGAGCGCGACTGAAACAACATAAAGGTATTGGTAATCCATCAATCAAATGAAGTTCTTCTGAAAATGCCCCTAACTGCCTTGCTAGTCTTTGTTGTAGAACTTCCTTATACTGCCAAAAATTTGCTGCTTGACGGATAAAAGCAGCTCGACTGTTTAAATGAGGAAATAGTTTTAGCCAATGACGATGGAAGTATTTCCAAATCTCTTTGTCTGTATCCATTCCCAAAAATTCTGCAACTATTTCCATTGTTAAAACTTCACTCGCACTCAAGGCTGGAGCAAAACCTCGTCTCTTGATTGGGTAGGTCTGAGTAATTTCAATCAACAAATCGTCGATACAGCAGAATACAGCAATGATAAACTCTTCAATAGAAAACATTGGCTCTTCTCGACTTTGTGTGATAAGTTTAACTTATATAGTAGCGATCAATCTTTGTGTCCTTTGTGTCTCTGTGGTTCGTTCCACTCACTGCCCCAAGACTGTATCTTAGAATACATTTTACCCACCAAACCTGGGAGAGCCAAACATTTTCCCTCATTCCACTCACTGGTAACGATTTTCTCGCTCCAGATACGGATGTGGGAATTTTCTTTTCAATCTTTTATACAATCACCTTTTGTAACCAAACAATAAGTCGCACACTGCGTTCAATTAATTTTTCAATCTCCATTTGTTTCAGCCAATGGATGATCACTGGCAGGTCGTCGGCTCTTTCTGATTCAGTTTCTCTCAAGGTGAAATGCCTCTCTCATCTCTCAACTGCTTACCCAGAATACACTTGAGACGATTTATTAGGCTAGAGGCACTTCATTTGAGCGAACCGTGAGTCCTATCGCGAACAATGGCAACCTGAACGAGGTTTTCATCGTTTTAAACGAGGTCGTCTTCCCGCCTTACCCATCTACTTCCAGGATGAACAAAAGATTCGAGGCTTGATGTTTTTGTTGACGATTGCCCTGCAAGTTTTTACTTTGATGGAGTTTGTGGTTCGCCGTCAGTTAGTGGAACAAAAAAAGCTTCTCGCTGGCCTCTATGATGGCAATCCCAAACGCACCACCGAACGCCCGACGGCGGAACGATTGTTAGCCGCTTTCAGTGGCATTACGCTCTATTTTCACCGAGATGGGTCAACCGAAATGACGGGTCTTAATCCTCTCCAGAAACGGATTTTAGCGCTGATGAAAGTTCCTGAATCTATCTACATTCTTCCCTCGCTAGTTTCTGGCTAGGGGGACTGAGCGACTGAGATGTCTCTAATCCTTATGGTGACTGAATTTTGACCGATTTATTGTGCTAAAGGCTTTTCAAATGAGCGAACCGTGAGACAGGAGTAGGGACTGGGGAGTTTTTTGCTGTGAACAGTAAACAGTAATCAATTACCTGAAAACTAAAATCTGATCACTGATAACTGATAACTGATAACTGATAACTGATCACTGTAATTAGGAATCAACTTGACTAAGAGAGGAACGTCTTTTAAAAGGAATTAGTTTTTTGATTAATTCAGGTGTAATTAAGCCTTGGGGATAAAAAATCGTTCCCAAAACAATTAAAATTCCAAAGATAATCAAACGACCATCGCGCAAGAAATTCCCTAACCAAATTGGTAAACCATTCACGCCGCCGAGAGCGCGTAAAACTTCGGGCAAAGCAGTTAAAACAATGCCTCCCACCACCGGCCCGACAAAAGTTCTTGAACCACCAATTAAAACGAAAGCCAAGAAAATAATACTGGCATCAAAAGTTCCTTGACGGGAATTCCAAGTATTGAGAAAATGGGCGCTTACCGCTCCCACAACTGCCGCTAAAACTGCCCCGAAAGTGAAGGATAAAACTTTGTGATAGGTGGGATTAATTCCCATGGCCGCAGCTGCCAATTCATCGGCACGAATGGCATTAAATGCCCGACCAATTTTGATGTTTTCTAACCGGTAGAGAAACAGCATAGTTAGGAATAAGAGGGGCAAAGCCAGCCAAAGGTAGGCTAATTGAGTAGTGAAAGGTTGGGGAATGGCGAAAATACCGACTGCACCGCCGGTTATCTCGAGATTAAGGGCAATAATTCTTAAAATTTCTACCCAAGCGATCGTGGCAATAGCTAAATAAATACCTCGCAAACGGAGAACAGGAATACCTAAAACTATGGCTAATATTCCCGCAATAATGCCAGCAATTAACATTTCTAAAAATACCAAAGCCAGGGGATAATTGCTACCGGTATTAGTAAAAACTTTCGTGGAAAGAATGGCAGCCACATAACCACCTAAAGCGTAAAAACCGGGGGTTGCTAAGGATAATTGACCAGCCATTAAGGGCAGATAAATTGAAATGCCTAAAATGGCTCCAAATACCATTGAAACAATTAAAAAACCATAGGTGTTAAAAAAGTCAGCCATATTTTCAGTGAGCGGTTATTGGGTGTTTAAGTTAGGGGAGTCAATTAGCTAATTTTATCACCGTTCTCTCCCACCTCATTCTCCGGTAATTCTCGAAATTATCATGATTTTTTACTTGGCACTTTTCCTATATGGTAGCGTTAGCCACCTTAAAAGCAGACGGGATGATCGGTGATGGGAAAAGGTATCTTACTTAACTTTGTCTGGGAAAAAATTCAGGGGAATTTATGAGACAGCAGCATTGGTTAGTTAACTCGGAAAACCGGTTCCTCGGACTCCTACGGTTGAATTTCCTGATAAAATCGCAGTAGCGGGCGCAAAAGTCCTAGAAGCTGAGGATATCATCAGTTTTACCCCAGAAGCGATCCATCAGGTGCAGGCGATCGGTGAGAAACCAGTAATATGGTTTTAAACGTTTTCAATTCGATCCTCTCACTAATCGAGCAGTTAATTTTTAGGTTAGAGAAATGATAGATAAATGAGAGGATCATGAGATAAATATGAAAGTTTTTTGGGGAAAAATTAGTTAAGATAGGGGGAAATTAAAAGATAAACAACTATAGATGTTTACTTCACTCGAACTTTTGACCATTTCCTTTGTGGCCGTGGGATTAGCCGCCGATGCCGTGGCCGTTTCTCTGACCAGTGGCCTGATGATTCGTCATATTCATGTTAATAAGGCTTTGAAAATTGCTTTGTTTTTTGGCGGATTTCAAGCGATTATGCCGATGATCGGTTGGGGTATCGGCCTAACTTGTCGCGAGTTTCTCGCCTCTTTTGACCACTGGATCGCTTTTATTATTTTAGGGGCGATCGGCAGTAAAATGATCTACGAAGCGGTTCAAAATGATGACGAGGAAAAAAAATTTAATCCTCTAGATTCCTATACTTTAATCGGATTAGCGATCGCTACTAGCATCGATGCTTTAGTAGTTGGTTTGGGTTTATCGATGATTAAAACTCCCTTACTTTTAGCTTGCACTGTCATCGGTTCTATTACCTTTGCTTTATGTTTTATAGCTGTTTTTATCGGGCATAAATTCGGTAATTTATTTAGTCAAAAGGTGGAAATTCTCGGCGGTTTAGTTTTAATATTAATCGGCAGTAAAATCCTCATTGAACATTTAATTGCCTAGATTATCTCCATTTTTCACTATCCTCCCTATTTTCCCCGACTGTTTCAACAGGGGAGTGGCTAATTCGGGATAACCGGCCTCAATTAAAGCCTGATCTCTGATGCGACAGGAATCGCATAAACCACAGGGTTCAACTTCACCTTGATAACAAGACCAAGTATCAGCAATGGGAACCCCTAAACTAACAGCACGACGGACGATATCTACCTTACTATCCATCACCAAAGGGGCAATTAATTGGGGTGCTTTCCCTTCTAAACCCGCTTTCGATGATAAATTAGCTAAAGTTTGAAAGGCATCTAAATACTCGGGACGACAATCGGGATAACCAGAATAATCCACCGCATTAATTCCTAAATATATCGCCTCCGCTGCCCTTGCTTCTGCTAAAGAAAGAGCGATCGAAATAAAAACTGTATTTCTCCCCGGCACATAGGTAATCGGGATAATATTCGGGTTAATTCCCTCTTGGGGAATAGCAATAGATTGATCCGTTAAAGCGGAACCTCCCCACAAAGATAGATTGACTTCGATCAGATGATGTTCTTTAATATCGAGGAAATTAGCAATTTTTTTCGCCGCTGCTAATTCCCGCTCGTGTCTTTGTCCATAACGAAAGGAAAGGGCGATTAATTGATAACCAGCAGCTAAAGCGATCGCTGCTGTTGTCGCTGAATCTAATCCCCCAGAAAGTAAAATAATCGCCTTTTTTGTCATTACCCTAATGTCACCTGTGCTTGTTGATAATTAGCTACTAAGATAAATTGTTTGAGCCACCGCGAACCTAACAAAATCTCCTTAATTGCCTCCCCTGCAAAGACGGGAATTTCGTATTCTTGACCATCAATTCTTACTCTGCCTAAATATATATCAAAAAATGCTTCTCCTTGAGCGGTTATCAATTTATTTTGTCGCAAAAAACGCCAATCAAGACTGTCAGCATCTTGACTATTTATGGCTAAAAACTCGGTAAAACCCGTATCCAGCATGACTTCTGTGGGTAGAATCAATCCATCATCGCCAACTAAATCGATATCAAAATAAATTTGTCCTTTGGTTCCAAATCTCCCTTCAATCATATTCTGCCACTAACTCCAGTTTCATTAATGCCAAAGATGTGATGAATTTTGTCGGGATATTTTGCCCTTGCTTTTTTACTGGCCACTTCTTGATCGGGATCGATAAAATAATCGCCGCTATCGGGTTCGATCGCAATATACCAACCATAGTAATGTTTCATTAACCGGGGCTGTAAACTCTGAAAAATCGGCCAACAACGATGATAAAATTCTAATTGTCGGGCGCGATGTTTGGCCTTTTCTTCCTCTGTAGATTGCATCTCCGGAAAAACTCGACCACGACGCACTACTCGTTCAGAATTGTTGTTAGACATAGTATTTTACCTCTTGTTAGTCAATTAGGGATTGGGAATTATGAATTATGAATTGGGGAGATGGGGAAGTGGGGAAGTGGGGAGACCACTTCGTGCGCGTTGCGGGGGGAGATGGGGAGATGGGGAGATGGGAGCAGGGAGAAAAAAGCTGATAACTGACTGCTGACTGCTGACTCCTGATAACTGATAACTGATCACTGATAACTGATCACTGATAACTGATAACTGATCACTGATAACTGATCACTGATAACTGACTAGCGGACTCCTAAAAACTTATGGGTTTGGAGACTGAGGCGCCATTGGGGATGCCGGAGAACATAATTAAAGACTAACTCTTTGCTTTCCACTGTATTCCATTCGGGTTGTAGATATTTAATCACCCCTTCCGATAACTTACTTTCCTGCATAGCTGCCCAGTCTAAATCCTCTGGATGAGCCACGACAATTTTTAACTCATTCACCCGTGCATAAATACTAGGATCGGGCATTTTATAAGTTTTAGGAGAAAAAGTCACCCAATCGAAAACCCCAGTAAAAGGATGAGCGCCAGAAGTTTCTAAATGTACCCGTAAACCCTGATTTTTTAATTCCTTGGTTAAAGGATCAAGGTTGTGCATTAAAGGTTCACCCCCGGTAATCACCACCATAGCGGGGTTAGCGTCTTTTGCCATCTCTACCAATTCCCCCAGGAATTGTTGGGGATAACGGTGGGCATTCCAAGACTCTTTTTGGTCACACCAAGGACAATAGACATCGCAACCTCCTAAACGGAGGAAAAAAGCATTGCTTCCCGTCCAAAAGCCTTCGCCCTGGACAGAATGGAAAGTTTCGACAACAGGATAGGTACAATGGTTTATGCTAACCGTTTTCATAGAATCAGTATTATAGAAAATATGGACATTCCCCTAAACTTCGCCAAATACACCCAATGGTCCGGTATTGCCACGCTGGTTTTTTTGGTACTCACGATTATCGCTTTTCTCGTCGGTTGGGGAATCCGCTTTCGTCTCGTCGGTGTTACTAGCTTTATGGCTGTGTTGACGGTGGGGATTTTCGGTCTTGGGTTGGGATTATTTACCCGCACAGAAATTCCGGGGGCGGTGAGATTCTCCCTTGTCTATGATAACGGAGCTAATCAAGCTGTTATCTCCCTGCCCAATACCGTTACTCCCGAGCAAGTGGAAGCAACCCTAAAACAAGCCGCTAGTGACTTGTTTTCCTCCGGTCGCGCCGGTGCTGGCGGTAATAATCAATTTATCATTAGCGCTCGCACTCTCGTTCACCCTCAGCCCGGTTTATCTGCTCCTTTGTACTTGGGACAGATTAAAAAATCCTTCTCCGCCCCGGGGGATAATACTCCTGAACTACAGCTTTTTCCCGAAAGTTTCGCTAAAATTAGCCAATAATCCTGAGAGGTTGTCAAAAAATGTCCAATGCTGTCGCTGTTTTGCCCCTGTTAATCGCCCCCGCACAAGTGATTCGGGGTGACAATGCCCTAGAAGAATCCACCGGCAAGTTAGCGGATTTGGGTAAACGTCCCCTGGTGGTGGGCGGCGATCGCAATTTAGCTTTTTTGTCATCTCCCCTAAAAAATCTCACTCCTAGCTATCACAGTTACGCCCCCGATTGTTCGGAAAATTCCCTAGCATATTTAAAGGCATCTGTCAAGAGTCACGAGGCAGATTTTATCATCGGTGTGGGTGGCGGCAAAGCCCTCGATACGGCCAAATTACTCGCCCATCAGTGCCATTTGCCGATCGCCACGATTCCCACCTCCGCCGCTACCTGTGCCGCTTGGACAGCCCTATCTAACGTCTATTCTGACGCGGGGGCGTTTCTTTACGATCTGTCCCTAGCCCGTTGTCCGGATTTATTAATTCTCGATTATGGTATTATCCAAACTGCCCCGAAAAGAACCTTAATCGCCGGTATTGGCGATGCGATCGCTAAATGGTACGAAGCTTCCGTCAGTAGCGGTCATTGCACAGAAACCTTAATCATTGCCGCTGTCCAACAGGCCCGGGTTTTGCGGGATATTCTTTTCCAAAAATCCCCGGCAGCCCTGGAAAATATCGGCGGGGAGGACTGGAAACAGGTGGTAGATGCCACCGTTTTATTAGCCGGAGTAATCGGCGGTTTAGGGGGCGCTAATTGTCGTACCGTGGCCGCCCATGCAATTCATAATGGTTTAACCCATATTCCCGCTTGCCATCACGCGCTCCACGGGGAAAAAGTCGCCTACGGCATTCTCGCCCAATTGCGTCTAGAGGAAATAGTTTTGGGTAATCAATTAGCAGTATCGGCCCGGGGGCAACTAATCCAGTTTTATGAACAAATTGGGTTACCTAAATCCCTAGAGGATTTAGGATTAAAAGATGTTTCCCTTGCCCAATTGCGCCACGCGGCCGCAATTGCCTGTCAGCCTAATTCGGACATTCATCGTCTGCCTTTTACGGTTTCCCCCGAACAAGTTATGGCGGCCATGGTTTCTACTACCACTGCCGATACAATCGGGCAGAAAGTTAAAGCTAATTAACGGGAATATTTTCGGGACTTATTAATAATGAAAAATTATCAACAGAATCACTTATCATTGAAGAAACAGAATTTACCCTTAGCATCATAACTTTTTCCTATCTGATTTATTCAGCAAGCCCTAATTAGGGGTCTCAAGACCCCCCTAGCGGGCGCAGAGAAAACCCTCACCAGCTAAGTCTTTTTACTCAAGTCTCTAGAGGGGGACGGCCAATGTGACAGTTGAGGGTGCGGAATGTGGGTTCGTACTTATTGTGCCGACTATTGTCTCGTTCTTATTTGAAATAACTATAAATTACGAACAGCTTAACGCACCAATTTAAAAGGGGTTAGGTTTCGGGGAGCGCAGGCTGTTCAGTTCTGCGAGGATGGCTGAACTACCGTTGATCGCAGCGGCAGCCACCGGGTTGAGTCCCCAAAATGCCCCGACTGCCACCACTAACAGGTTGGGCAGAGTAGCGATCGCCAAACTCCTGTCTGCAGTCGCAAAGGTATGCCTCGCCAGGGCAAAGGTGTAGCCGAGGGGCTGGAGATCGTGGCTGTGGAAGATGACATCTGCGGCCGCTGCAAATTCCCCTCTCCCTAGAGAAATAACCACCTGATCCTCCTGGGCAGCCAAGCAATCACTACCACTGTCGGTTATCCAAGCGGCCCGCTTACCTTGGCGGCGCAACTGTTCTCGGAGGCACTCAACAGCAGCCGCATCGGTGGCGAAGTGGATGCACTCAGAAGGGATGCCCCAACTCACCAGCAGCTCCGGGGTAATCAAGTCCTGGAAACTTTCGCAGGTAAAGGCCAGAGTATCCACCTGAGCCAACTTTTCCAGTACCCTGGCATTGCGGATGTAAACGCCTTGTCGCGCTGCCGCCGTCAGGGCCGAAACCACTGCCAAGGGAGTAACGCCCCGCAGAGAAACCCCGATGTCGAGGGGTAACACCGCACTCGCTCGCCCCAAGTCCCCCGTCAGGATTGCCCAAGTGCCACTCAGGAGCAAAGTGGGGACGATCGCTCCTTGGGCGACGGGTTTGAGGTTCTGGAGTAGTTCGGTTTTTTCGACGGAATCTAGCCACCCTTCTCGATCTGCCTCGGGAACGGGAGCGAACCGCTGCCGGTCGGAAAGCCAGTGGATTTCTGCATCTTCTTGCTCGAACAGCAGGTATAGCTCGTCTTCTAGCTGTTGGAGCTTGCTCTGGCGCAGGCTCTCTCCCACTGCCGCCAGATTGAGGGCGAGTGCGCCAGCTACACCGTTGCCCTGGAGCAGTTGGTAGCTCAACCAGAGGGCATCGAGGCAGTCTATTGTCACTTGTCCCTGCTGGGTGAGGGCTTGGCCAACCCTCTGCCAGAGAGGAATTGAAGCCGCAAGGACAATTCCCCCCACAATCGAGAAGGGCAGTTCTAGGGGAGCAGCAGCGATCGCCACGGCTAGGGTTAAGGCCGGCAGCCCTAAAGTTGGCCAAGTCTCCTGATTGCCTCGGTCGGCCTCCTCTGGCTCTCTTTCCCGGCTGGCCACTAGGATGGCCGCTTGCAAGTAATCTAGGATGGCCGTTGCTGACAGCATTTCCGCCGGGTAGGAGACAATCAGGGAGCAGGCGGCGGCATTGATGCGGCTCTCGCTGATGGCAGTGGTTCTCAGCAGCGATCGCTGTAAGCGTCTGGCAAATTCGTCATCCCAATTGAGGCGGGGAATGCGAATTCGCAGCCGCCCCGGAATTTGATGGGCGACTTGCCAATCTACCCGCTCAGGGGGCTCTGGGGAATTTTCTGCCGCTTGAGCCGGCGCGGGAGTCAGAGTTGTTGTCGTCATGGTGAGATGATTCTAGAGAGGCCACCGACCGGCAGCGGGACGAACAAGACATTCAACAACAGGCTGGCAGCGGCGACGAGAGATTGACCATTTGAAAACGCCCGACTTCGCCGCTCGGGTGCATTGGCTTGTTAGCTGACGATCTTAGCGTTCCCAGCCGTTGATCATTCTGGTTGTTTCCGCCACCTTTGATTCATCTCCTTGTTCCGGCTTGTACCAAAGCTCAAACCGTGCTTCGTATTTGTTGCTCCAGTCTCCTTCGTACACGACCACCTCAGCATTGTATGGAAAGAATGTCTTGCCAGTGGCAGACAAGCCCACATGGCGTATCGAACTCCTCGTCAGGTCGTCCTCGGATAGTCGTTGTCCAGATTTCACGTCATAGACCCTTGCGTACACATATCCGGCAGCGCTTGGGTTAACTGCTGCGTTAAGCAGGTATATCCCCGGCTGCATTCCATCGGAAACGGTGAAGTGCGAGGCATTCGGACGATTGGTTCAGTAAAGCGAGTCAACGGGCATCACAACGGTTGTTTTGATTTCGTCCTTAGGTTGCGACAGGGGCCCGCCGTAGTTGGATCCGATTGGGTTGCAACCGGCCACTATGGCGGCGATCAGCAGAACGACGACGGACGTTTTGTGGTACATGTGGCTAGCTAACTATTAATTATAGAGAAACTTTCCGTCTTCATACCTTTATCCTTATTCCTACCCAACCCGATTTTTGAGGCTATTTTTTTCTTTTTTATCTTCCCTCAAAAACCCTATATATATGGGCGCACGGATTCCCATTATATATAAACAATAAAGCAAGTCTCGCCATTTGTCAAGGGTTTTTGGAAAAAAATCGAGCCGATACTAAAGATATATCTTCCCAAGAGCAGCTCAAAGCGATCGATGACTTGGGAAAATTAGCACAATCGGACAAACCTCAATTCAGTCGAGTCGGTTAGTTAACTAAGTTTTTCTTCAGGAAAAGTTGCTTGAAACTCATCGAGTAACTCATCCAACTCCTCAAGAGCTTGATTGACATCCAATCTCAAACCCCCAATGTCGGGTTGATCGCGCAATTGCAGTAAATAATCGCGTTTATTAGCCATTTGTTTCACTTTATCGATCAAGCTGGTTTTATCCATAATTCACCCTCTGGTACTGACTGCGATTATATATCAGTCAGCCCGTATCAGTGAACAGTGATCGGTGAACAGGGATCAGGGAGAGGCAGTTTGAGCATTTGTACTAAAATTTCCACTATGCAGTTTAAATTCAGTACAGCTTAACTGATAACTGATAACTGATAACTGATAACTGAGGCTGCATCTCAATTTTGTCGAAATATCTAAAGGACATTTTGGGCGCACGCAGTTCGATCAACTCACTGACCACAGTGCGCCCCTACCATTGGCGCAATAATATATATTATTGTAGGGGCGAATTGCCTTCGCCCTCTTTGAATAACTTCTGCTGCTCACCACAAGTGAGAGAAACTCACAAATATGAGATGCACCTGATAACTAATCACTAATCACTGATAACTAATAACTGATAACTGATAACTGACTTTCCTATGTCCCCTCTCAATTCTCACCGCACAGAAATAACTACCGTTGCCGATCCTATTTATCTAGAAATCTTTAAAAATCTCTATCAATTTATTGCCGAAGAAATGGGTATTACTCTCCAAAATACGGCAGCAAGTGTCAATATTAAAGAGCGCCTAGACTTCTCCTGTGCTATCTTTGATGAGGTGGGAAATTTAATCGCTAATGCTCCTCATATTCCCGTCCATTTAGGCTCTATGTCCGATAGTGTCAAAAGCTTAATTCAGGATAAAGGGGAGACGATTCTTCCAGGGAATGTTTATCTAGCCAATAATCCTTATAATGGCGGTACTCACCTGCCAGATGTCACAGTAATTAGTCCTATTTTTGACCGCCAAAATCAGGAAATATTATTTTATCTTGCCTCCCGGGGACATCAAGCTGATATCGGTGGCATTACCCCTGGTTCTATGCCTCCCCATTCTGTCCATATTAGCGAAGAAGGAATTTTATTCGATAACTTTTTGCTGGTAGCGGCGGGACAGTTTCGGGAAAAAGAATTAATTAATCACTTAACTAATAGTCCTTTTCCTGCTCGCAATATCGCCCAAAATATTGCCGATTTTCAAGCACAAATAGCCGCTAATGCCAAGGGGGAAAGAGAATTACATAATATGGTTGATCGCTACGGATTAGCTATGGTTAAAGCCTATCAACAGTTCGTTCAAGATAATGCCGAATTAGCGGTTAGAAAAGCCATATCTGTCTTAAAAGATGGTGAATTTACTTATTATATGGATAACGGTGCTGTCATCAAGGTAAAAATTAGCATAGATATTAATAATTGTCAAGCAACCATCGATTTTACTGGCACATCTGACCAGTTAAATAATAATTTTAATGCCCCCCTGGCAGTGACAAGAGCGGCGGTTTTATACGTTTTTCGTACCCTTGTGGAGGAGGCAATTCCTTTAAATGCTGGCTGTTTCAAACCCCTCCATTTAATTATCCCATCTGGCTGTTTTCTTAATCCCGTTTATCCGGCGGCCGTGGTAGCGGGAAATGTGGAAACTTCCCAGGCAATAGTTAATACTTTATACGGTGCTTTAGGCATTCAAGCAGCCAGCCAAGGGACGATGAATAATTTCACTTTTGGCAATCAAGAATATCAATATTATGAGACTATTTGCGGCGGTTCTGGTGCGGGGGCAAATTTTGCGGGAACCGCTGCCGTACAAACCCAGATGACTAATTCCCGTCTCACCGATCCAGAAGTATTAGAAATGCGCTATCCTGTGTTAGTAGAAAGTTTTAGCATTCGCCAAGATAGTGGCGGTAAGGGACAATATTCTGGAGGTGATGGTGTAATTAGAAGGATTAAATTTCAAGAGGCTATGACTGCTAATATTCTGTCGGGTAATCGCCAGATTCCCCCCTTTGGACTAGCGGGAGGAAAAGCGGGTAAAATAGGACGTAATGCCGTGGCAAGAAACGATGGAACTATCGAAGAATTGCCCGGCACAGCAACTATAGAAATGAACCCTGGGGATATTTTTATTATTGAAACCCCCGGCGGTGGTGGCTATGGAAATTGCTGAACGATAATTTTAATTAAGTACCTAAGCAAAATTAAGTAAGTGGTTATAATTAAATTAAAGATGGATTCCCCCTTAATCCCCCCTTAATAAGGGGGGTGTCTGACGATTTACTGATTAAATTATGACAATTATCTTAGCGATCGAAACCAGTTGCGATGAAACGGCTGTGGCTATTGTTAACAATAACCAGGTGTTGAGTAGTGTGGTTTCTTCTCAAATTGATCTCCATCGTCTCTATGGCGGTGTTGTGCCAGAAATGGCCTCGCGACAACACCTAGAAACCATTAATTTTTGTCTAGAAAAAGCTTGGCAAGAAACGGGTTTAACTTGGTCAGAAATTGATGGAATAGCCGCCACAGTCGCTCCCGGTTTAGTAGGTGCTTTAATGGTGGGAATGACAGCAGCCAAAACCCTGGCTATTGTCCAGGATAAACCCTTTATCGGCATTCATCATCTCGAAGGTCATATCTATGCTTCCTATCTCGCTGAACCCGATCTTAAACCGCCTTTTTTATCTCTTTTAGTCTCCGGGGGTCATACCAGTTTAATCCATGTGCAGGCCTGCGGTAAATATCAACAATTAGGAACCACTAGAGATGATGCAGCCGGAGAAGCTTTTGATAAAGTGGCACGATTATTAAACTTAAGTTATCCGGGTGGTCCGATAATCGATCGCATGGCCAAAGATGGTAATCCCCAAGCTTTTCCCTTTCCTGAAGGTAAAATATCTTTACCAACTGGCGGTTTTCATGCCTACGATTCCAGTTTTAGCGGTTTAAAAACGGCTGTTTTGCGCTTAGTAGAGAAATTCGAGCCAGATAATTTACCTGTAGCTGATATAGCCGCTAGTTTTCAAGATACGGTAGCCAGAAGTTTAACCCGTCGGACAATCAATTGTGCCTTAGATTATGGCTTAAAAACTATTGCGATCGGGGGAGGAGTGGCTGCTAATAGTGCCTTGAGAAATCATCTGGAAACTGCCGCCAAAAATCATGATTTAACCGTCTATTTTCCGCCGCTCAAACTCTGTACCGATAACGCCGCTATGATTGCTCGCGCTGCTGTTGATCATTATGATCTGGGTCATTTTTCTGACCTTTCTCTCGGTGTTCGTTCCCGTTTACCTTTAAGCGAAGTTATGCAATTATATAATACGTCAGATTTTTAGCTATCAGCCGTCAGTATTCAGAATTGAGGAGATTGCTTTTATCTATTCTCCCCATCACCCCACTTCATAATTCATAATTCATAATTTAAAATGTTTGGCTTTTTAAATCTCAATAAACCCCCCGATTGGACTTCTCACGATTGCGTGGCCAAAGTCCGCAAAATTCTGAAGACAAAACGAGTCGGCCATGGCGGAACTTTAGATCCTATGGCTACGGGAGTTTTACCGATTGCCGTCGGGGCTGCCACCCGATTACTGCCCTATTTACCCGAAAATAAGGCTTATCGGGCAAAAATCCAGTTAGGACTCAGCACCGATACCGATGATATTACGGGAAAAGCGATCGCTACTTGTCCCTGTGCCGATTTAACTTTAGAGGCAGTTAAGCCTTATTTAGCGGAATTTATCGGTAATATCGCCCAGATTCCGCCAATGTATAGTGCTATTCAAAAGGATGGTCGCCGTCTCTACGAATTGGCTCGCAAAGGGGAAATAATCGCAGTGGAGCCTCGTCAGGTCAAAATTGACCAAATTACGGTTTTAGGCTGGTTAGAGGGCGAATTTCCGCAAATAGAGCTAGATATTCACTGTGGATCGGGGACTTATATTCGTTCCCTGGCCAGAGATTTGGGGAAGGTGTTAGCTGTCGGTGGCACTTTAGCCAGTTTAACTCGCACGGAAAGCTGTGGTTTTCAATTAGCTGATAGTATTAATCTGGAAGCTTTAATGGTTAATTCCGAGGGTTTAATTTCGCCTCGCATTGCCTTGGCACATCTAGACTGGATTTCTTTCACACCAGAAAGAGTTATCGATTGGTTTCACGGCAGAAAAATTAATCTCACCGATACAAATGTTATGATTGGTTCTCTGGTTGCCGTGGAGTCTTTAGAAGCTCAATTTATCGGCATTGCTGAGATAGTTGTCAGAGAAGATGAATACTACCTACAGCCTAAAATAGTTATTCAGCAATAGGGGTAATAATTAGGGTCTGCTGAAAAAGTTTTTCGTGGGGACAGGGTGTGGGGTGTGGGGTGTGGGGTGTGGGGAGAATAAATAAAATAATCTCCTATCTCCTGACTCCTGACGACCGACTCCTAACCCTAACAACAGTTTTTGATTTTTACAATAGGTCTAGTATAAACCCACTGATTATGATTTTTTTTGGCCACGATTTTTTTAGAAGCGACCAAAGATTTTAGACAAAGATTGAGCATAGAAACGGGACGATTTAAGCGTTGGCTCAATTCTTGAACTGTGATTCCTTGGGGATAAAATTGCATAAGTTCAAAAATTTGTGCGCTAGTATTTAATCCTTTTGTCGGACTAATAATCTTGATAGCCAAGGCTAGTAATCGGGAGAAACGACAGGCCATTAGACCCTTGTTTGTCGCTGCTTTGTTCCGATCAATCTAGCCTTTTTTTCGAGAAGTTATTAGGGTTTAAAATGCTAATAAAACCCTGACGGAAATGGAGATTAATTTGTTCCCATAATCTCTTGAATAGCAGATAAAAGGCGATCAATCTCCCCATCAGTGCCGATAGAAATTCGCACATAATTCTGAAGGCGAGGATGTTTAAAGTATCGCACTAATATCTGACGCTCTTTGAGTTGATTATATAACTCACTGGCACTAATCTGGGGGGGAGAAGCGAGAATAAAATTAGCTTCCGAGTCAAAAACAATAAATCCCAACTCGCGCAAAGAAGTAATTAAACGGCTGCGGGTTTGACGGACTTTTTGCCAAACTTGCTCAAAATAATTATGGTGTTTTAAAGCTGCTGTGGCTAAAGTTTGAGCGATGCGATCTAAATTATAGGAATCACGCACCTTATCCATCTGTTCGATAATTGCCCTCGAAGCAAAACCGAAACCGACTCTTAACCCCGCTAAACTATAACTTTTCGACATGGTGCGACTAATGATGACATTATCGTAACGGGAGAGAAAATCGAGATGATTGTCATCACTAAAATCCACATAAGCTTCATCAATTAATACCAATCCCGAGGCATTAGCACAGGTTGCTTCTAAATAGTCGCGCTCAAGATGTTTACCGAGGGGAGGATTAGGAGAAGCGAGAAAAATTAATTTCGCTTCTGGACAAATAATCGGTCCTGCTAATTCAAATTGATCATTAGTGGGAAATTCGATAATATTTGCCCCGTGTACCCGAGCAATTGTCTCGTAAAGGGAATAGGTTAAATCCAAAAAAGCAACGCTTTCGCCGGGGTTAACAAAGGTACGCAGGGCGATATTGAGGATATCATCAGACCCATTACCCGCGATAATGCGATCGGCTGTTATGCCGTATAATTCCGCCGCCGTTTGCCGTAACTCTTTGGAGATAGGATCGGGATAGAGTCGGACTTTTTCTAATTGCTCTTGCAAGGGGGCAAAAATTTCCGCCGGTGGGGGATAGGGGTTCTCATTGGTGTTAAGTTTGGTAAATCCCGCAGTTTGGGGCTGTTCTCCCGGAGTGTAAGCGGGGGTTTGACGAACACAATCGCGTGTGGGTAGCATGAACTCTCTGGAGCGGCAATTTCTAGCAAGCTTTCTATTGTAACAAATCCTCGCCGATGATCGGGGGTTGAACAGATGTCAACCCCCAATGGTAAAACTAATTAGGGTTCTACCCAACGGCCATCGGCTTTAATTAAATTAATCAACTCGGTGACTCCTTCGCTTTCGGGGACGCGTTTAATTTCCTCGCGACCGCGATAAAGGGCAATATAACCGGCCTGTTTGCCCACATAACCATAGTCTGCGTCGGCCATTTCTCCCGGTCCGTTGACAATACAACCCATCACGGCGATATCGAGTCCAGTGAGGTGTTTAGTCGCCTCGCGCACTTGCTGGAGGACATCTTCTAAATTAAAAAGAGTGCGACCACAGGAAGGACAGGCCACGTATTCGACCATGGTTTTCCGCAGTCCCAGGGCCTGGAGAATACTGTAACAGACGGGAATTTCCTTTTCAGGGGCTTCCGTCAGAGAAACGCGAATCGTATCACCAATACCGTCCGCTAAGAGAGTGGCAATCCCGGCAGTGGATTTAATTCGTCCGTATTCCCCATCTCCTGCTTCAGTAACACCCAAATGCAGGGGATAATCCATACCTAACTCGTCCATGCGCTTAACCATGAGACGATAGGCGGCCACCATAACCGGCACGCGGGAAGCTTTCAGGGAAATGACCAGATTGCGAAAATCGAGGGATTCGCAGATGCGGATAAATTCTAAAGCCGACTGTACCATTCCTTCGGGGGTGTCGCCGTAGCTAAAGAGCATTCTTTCGGCCAGAGAACCGTGGTTAACGCCGATTCGCATCGCTTTATCTTGATCTCGCAGGGAAATCACTAAAGGTTTCAGGGTTTCGGCAATTTTTTCGCCAATTTCATCAAATTCTGCTTGACTATACTCGGTGCGGTCGGCTTTCGGTTTCTCGAAAACGTACAAACCGGGGTTAATCCGCACTTTATCGACGTGCTTGGCCACTTCTAGGGCGATTTTCATGCCGTTGTGATGCACATCGGCTACTAACGGTACGGGTTGATAGGTGGCCAGCAGTTTTTCCCTAATTTTAGCTAAAGCGGCCGCGTGGGCCAGACTCGGCACGGTGACACGGACAATTTCACAGCCGATTTCATGGAGGCGACGGATACCGGCCACGGAACCATCTATATCAAGGGTATCCTCGTTAATCATCGACTGCACGACCACGGGATAACCACCACCGATGGTAACGCTACCTACCCGGACGGGACGGGTTTTACGTCGGTGAATCGTGGTGTCGAATTCGGAGGCAGTTGCGGGAGGGTTGAGCGTCGATTCCAAGGTTTGCATAGGACTATCACCAACAATCACTCTCCCTATTCTCTCAAAGAACAGGAACAGATTCTAGCCACTCTAATAAAATTGGGTTAAAACGGTCGGGACATTCATCCTGTAAACAATGACCGGCCCGGGCAAATTCTACATATTTTATCCTAGGATTAAGGGAGACAAAACCCTGAGCTAACTGGACGGGAACCATGCGATCTTGTTTGCCCCAACATAATAAAATCGGGATTTCTAAGCGTGGTAAAATTAACTTGGCTGGTGGACAATATTCGGGATGATTAACAGCTTGTGCTAGGGAAATAAACGCCTCGGCTGCCCCCTCATCTAGGGTTGGGGCGGCGATAATTTGTACTAATTCCTCGCTGACTGCTTTCTTGTCTTCGTAGGCGATTCCTGTCCATTTTTTCAAGACTTGCGGACGACGCAGATAGTAAAAAATCGGTTTTAATAGCCAAGGCGAAGTGAAAAAGTTTTCGATAGGAGTGACGATATTTAATAACCAATCGGCGATCATTTCCCGCCGACGGCTGACATCGGGTAAACTGAGCATAACTAATCCGGCTACCATTTCTGGGTATTTACCCGCTAGGGCCATACTAACTAAAGAACCGATCGAATTTCCCACTAATACCACCGGTCTATTGATAAAAGTTTGCCAGAAATCGTGTATCTGTTCCACCCAGAGATTAACGGTATAGGGAACCTGCACTTTGCGGGAACCACCGAAACCTAATAAATCTACCGCGTAAACTCGATGATTTTGGCTGAGGATAGGAATATTATGACGCCAATGTTCGATCGCTGCTCCAAATCCGTGCAGTAAAATTAAAGGGGGATTATCGGCATCTTGGGGGTTTTTTGCCGGCATAAAACTATAACGAATTTGCCAACCGCGCCACACCCAATCCCGTTGATAACCGATGCGTTCTGTCCAAGCTGGTGAAGTTGTCACTTAAGTCAAACAATTAAGAGGGTTTCAGGAAATATTACTCTAGTTTTATTATACGGGTTTCCCCGTCCCTAACCCGCGGCTGAATAAGATTTTTGTACTACTTTTTCCAAATATATTTAAACCTAGGGTTGATCTAGCCTATGCTAAAAAGAGGGGGACTAAAATCGCTCCTAGACTTTAATTGCAAATTTAGGATACTGCACAGATGGGCAATCTATTTGATGATGTCAGTCGCTTTCTTGAAACCCAACTGGAAGAATTTCTCAGAAGTCATCCCCAATTAGAATTACAGGCGCTGGTGGAACAACTGCGCGAACAGGAGCGCGATACTGCTAAACTGATTACCGCCCTAGAAAATGAGCGTCAACGTCTCGAACAGCAAATTTTGGCCACTGCCCAAGATATCCAAACTTGGCACGCTAGAATTGATAAGGCTAAGGCTGCTGGACGGCAGGACTTGGTTAAGGCTGCTAGTGAACGCGAGGCAGCCCTCTTCCGTCAGGGTAATCAACTTTGGGGACGGATGGAAGGGGTGAAAAAACGTCTGAGTCAATCCCAAGAGTTACTGCAACAGGTCCAACAACGTCGTCAAGAAGTGCAAATTAAAGCCGAAAAAGCCCCTAAAAATCAGTCCCGTGACTGGGAAACCACTTTTTGGGATCAACCCCAAGAATCGGACTATCAGCACTCGAACTACGATCATCTCGATCTAAAATTTAAAGAATGGGAAACGGAAGAAGAATTGAAAAAATTAAAGCGAGAAATGGGACGATAACTTTTCAGTGAACAGTGAACAGTAAACAGTAAACTGATAAGTAGGGAGGCACAATTATTTGTAGGATGGGTTAGCGGTAGCGTAACATGGGCAGGCGTTGGGTTTCATGCTTCAACCCAACCTACGTCTATCTTATATTTAATTCCACCCACCCACTTAACTCACATCTGATAACTGATAACTGATAACTGATAACTGAAATCCCCAAAACCTAAAAATTTCCCAGAATTGTTCCTCTTAGAAAACGATGGCATCTCAAGCACAAAATCCTGAAAATCAACCCTCCTCTACTCTCGAAGAAATCCGGGCTGCTCGTTTAGAAAAAGTGGCAGGATTGCAAAAAGCTGGCTTAAATCCCTACGCTTACCAGTGGAAATCCACCGCTCACGCTCAACAATTACAAGAGCAGTACGCTGACTTAGCACCGGGGGAAGAAATTAGCACAGAAGTAGCAATTGCTGGTCGGATTATTGCCCGAAGAATTATGGGTAAACTAGCCTTTTTTAACCTGCAAGATGAAACGGGAACGATTCAATTATACCTCGATAAAAAACGCATTAGTGAAACCATGGCCGCTGTGCCGAATGCCTTTAACACGGTGATTAAACTAACCGATACGGGGGATATTTTAGGAGCAAAAGGCACAATTAAACGCACAGAACGCGGCGAATTATCTATCTATGTAAACGAGTACGAAATTCTCACCAAATCCCTCTTACCTCTCCCGGATAAATGGCACGGTTTAACCGATGTAGAAAAACGTTATCGACAAAGATATGTGGATTTAATTGTTAATCCCGAAGTGCGACAAACTTTTCGCCGTCGCGCCCAAATTACCGCTGCCATTCGCCAATATTTAGACCGAGAAGGTTTTATTGAAATTGAAACTCCCGTGCTACAAAGTGAAGCGGGAGGAGCCGATGCTAGACCGTTTATCACCTATCATAATACGCTAGAGATGGAGTTATATCTCCGCATTGCCACCGAATTACATCTAAAAAGATTAATAGTCGGTGGTTTTGAAAAAGTCTTCGAGTTAGGCAGAATTTTTCGCAATGAGGGGGTTTCTACTAAACATAACCCCGAGTTTACTTCCATCGAAATCTATCAGGCCTACGCTGATTATTATGACATGATGGAGTTAACCGAAAACATTATTGTTAACGCTGCACAAGATGTTTTAGGTACGCTGAAAATCACCTATCAAGACAGGGAAATTGACCTAACTCCCCCTTGGCGACGAGTGACTATGCACGAATTAGTCCAAGAAATAACTGGGGTTGACTTGAATAGTTTTGAGGATTTCGAGTCGGCTCGTATTGCCGCAGAAAATGCCGGCATTGGCGTTCCAGAGGACTGTAAAACCATCGGTAAGCTATTAAATGAAGCTTTTGAACAAAAAGTCGAAGAAACCCTAATACAGCCCACTTTTGTGCTAGATTTTCCCGTGGAAATTTCGCCTTTAGCTAAACCCCATCGCTCAAAAACTGACCTCGTAGAAAGATTTGAATTATATGTGGTTGGACGGGAATTAGCTAATAGTTTTTCTGAGTTAACCGATCCCATCGATCAACGGCAAAGATTGGAAGCACAGGCACTCAAAAAAGCGGCTGGAGATTTGGAAGCGCAGGGAGTTGATGAGGACTTTTTAACCGCTTTAGAATACGGAATGCCCCCCACGGGAGGCTTAGGAATTGGCATCGATCGCCTGATCATGTTATTAACCGATTCTGCCAGTATTCGCGATGTGATTGCTTTCCCCTTATTAAAAAGTCAAAGTACAGCGATTAAATCTTTTGACTACGATGAGGACAAAAAAATTCTGAAAGTGGAATTTAATCACGGTGGTATCTATCTTTATCATGATCTACCTTTGGCAGTATATAAAGATTTTCAGTCCGCACCATCGAAAGGACAGTTTTTTGTCGGACAAATTCGCGATAAATACAGTTTTGACAAGGAATTGTAAAAGTTAGGGTCACTTCAGTTATCAGTTATCAGTTATCAGTTATCAGTTATCAGTTATCAGTTATCAGTTATCAGTTATCAGTTATCAGTTATCAGTCATAATTCATGATCCCTTTTTACCTTTGACTTCCTGCCAAGTGTTACCGACTCCCTGTAAAACCCCGCGAATTACTAAACCAATACCCCTACCGATAACTTGGATAAGAATATAGACTACTCCCTTACCCACCACCCGAAAAAAAGCGCGTAAACGAGGAGATAAAGAGTCTCTTAATTCTAAGGCGATCGAAACTAACCAGGGTATGCCTGTTAAACTATTTAATTCTTCCTGTCGAGGGGAATAAATGGCTAGAGATTTGATTTGTCCCTCGCTATAGTGAAATAATTGATATTGACTTTCAAAGATATCTTTAGGTTCTTGCCAATATTGTTGCCGTCGGTATTTCCAAGATAATTCATTGCGGATTTTAGCTAATTTTCTGGCGATGAGAAATTCTGACTGGTAAAGTTTTTGTTTGATTCTCTCCGATTCCGAGAAGTTATTGAGAATAATTACTGTCACTGCATTGGCAATATTATGAATGAGATTTTGCAGGAGAATTTCGGCTCTGGCGATGGTTTCAGGAGCATTAGCCCGGTATTCTACCCCGTCAATAGTTAAACTATTTTCGTACACTAAATAGGAAAATAAGTCAAGAGCAAAAGGAATTTTATTGAGGATTTCTGTTTGAATTGCCTCTCTTTCTTCCAGAATAATTTCGTTAAGTCTGCCTTTACTAATTTCCTCATAAACCGAGGCATTAATTTCTAAAAATTTACGCGTAACTTTCTCCCAGATATCGTAAATAATCAGATTTAAGCGACTGGTTAATTCCCCGCTACTAATCTGTAAATATCTCATCTCATCGACATTTTTGCGAATTTCATCGAGAACTAAATACAATAATTCCCGTTGCCGATTATCCTGTAAAACATCGATTTCAAAACTAATCTTTGTTCTATTAATTAAAGGCGATCGAATGACTGCTAAAGTGGACTCAAAAACCGCCGAAACACACAGGGGACGCTCGCGGCTTAAAATTGGTAATTCCCGATCGATATTGTTAATTATTATCGGGGGTGTGACTGAAGCTGAATTGTAAGAGCTACCTTCCAGGGGAATTAGTTTTCTCACTAGCCATAGGGATGCTAAAAGTTCTCGTTTTCTCCCCTGCCAATAAAAGCGATCAAAGCCGGATAAAGACTGTTGATTGAGATGGAGATCAATTAAATGTAATTCACTTTCGATGCGATTTAATCCCGTTTTGCCGGCACTGATTAACCAATGGCTAGGAGCTAAACTTGCACGGGTAGCAATGGTGAGAGGGGAAGGGACAACATCGTGGGATTCATCCCGGGAAATTTGCCCTAAAATAGTGATAAATTGCTCTAGGTTTGTGCCTTTGGGAATATAACCAGCGATGCCTAATTCTCTGGCGATTAGTTGCTGTCGGGAGTCGAGAGGAAAGGTTAATAAAACAATTTTACTTTCGGGATAGCGAGAGTGGAGAATTTCACAGTAAGACCAATCAAAGAGAGGATCAATAATAATAATTTCGGGGGCCGGATTCAGAGTCAAAGCGAAAATTGTTTCTAAATCCCCTTCGGTGACGATACTAATATTTTCTATCTGCGACAAGGCCTGCACCAGACCCAAGCGGAAAATCGGGTCATTATCGATGATAATTAGGGTGAGAGGGCGATCGATCACAAGAGTTGCAGCCTGTCAACGGATACTATTCACAGGGTCAATTATACAGTTATCTGGCTCATTTGTTTTGTTTATAGCCATAGAAATCGATGCGATAATCGGTAATTTTTACCCCCGTCGATGCCTCAATCTGTTTAATTAATTCCGGGGGAAGTTGGATATGCACATCGATGATTTCTTGACTGTCCAGACAATTGACGTGACTGTGGGAATCGCTGATGTTGCCGTAGAGTCTGCCGTCCCAGCGTTCCACAGATTCGATAATGCCTTGACCCGATAGAGCCTCTAGGTTTTGGTACACTGAGGTATGACCGATGTTCTTTCCTTGCAGATTGAGACGATCATAAATTTCTCGCGCTGATAGGTGTTCCTGCGCTTGCCACAGCAATTCTAAAATATAGCGACGCTGACGACTAACCCGCATTCCTAAAGTTTGACACCTTTCGATCGCATCTTCTAAACACCGGATCGGTTTTTGTTTTACCTCCAAATTGTCCATAGTTGCGTCCGTTGACCTCCGCCCTAATACATAGTCATTACCAGTTTAGCTTAGTCTTTCGATCGATGTCCACATTGCTCCAGTTTTCAGCCCATCTTCAAACTGAGATAAAAAATCAGCAGCGCCAGATTCGAGTAGATTTGCGGGCGAATGAGTGGAAAGAACCACTCCAGACACAAAGGACACAAAGATCGATCGCTAAGCTGTTAAGCATTTAAATTGCTTGTTGAGACGAGGCAAGAGGCAAGAGGCAAGAGGCAACAGTAAAGGGATTGGGGGAGATTCGGCTAATCTTAAGAATAAGTGCTTTAAATGCGTCTTAGCTTACTATATAAGTTACACTGATCACACAAAGAATAAGAGAACCAACCATTTACTTATTTCTATAGATAGGATTGGATATTTTTATACAAATTCTCTTGAAAAATATTTTGACCGATTGTAGAGTTGGTCCGTAACTTAATTTATTTTTAGGGCCATGGCCACCAAATCGCCAAAATTATTCGAGTCATTGCGGTCATAGACCGCAATGACTGTCACTACTGTTGGCCTCACCCTAGCCGCTGCTTCTAGCTCTAGTGCCGCAACAGTGTTCGGTTTCCAAGACGCTTACGATCCCATTAACTGGACATTTGCCAATAATAATGCCGACGGGTTCGTCGATACCAGCGGCGCTCCTGCTTCCATTAGCCTGACTGGGGGGGACAATGGTTCTAACAGTTCTGGAACCACAAACTACACCACCACTGCGGCTGCGGCTGGGACGGTGACATTTGATTGGAACTATTCGACTGCGGATGTTTTGGTGGATTTTACCTGTAGCAATCTTCCTAATAGTTTCTGTGACCCTTTCGTTGTCCTCGTCAACGGGGTAGGGACTATCCCACTCAATCCTTCTGGAGGTAGCCCTCAGAGCGGGACATCGACGTTTAACGTCCTAGCTGGCGACAGTTTCGGTTTCCGTATTGCCACTGCGGATAACTTCTTCGGACGGGGTAGTGTGACGATTTCTAACTTTTCTGCCCCTGCCCCTGCCCCTGCCCCTGTTCCCGAACCCTCAACTGTGCTGAGTTTGCTGGTACTAGGAGGCTTAGGCGCTGGACTGAAGTACCTTAATCGCAATTGATATCCCAAAAAACAGGGGACTAGGAGTTGACCTCTCCTCCTAGTTCCCAACTTGATTAGCTGTTGACTGTCTGCGAGTGCCAGAGTTTGGAGCGGGGAGAGTTACACAATTCTGGCTTTAAGTCAATAGCCTTTACAAAACTTCAAAAATTGCAACATAAAAAAATTTCATCACTGGCGGCTTTTTTTGGGCAAGAGAATCGATACAGTCCCCTGATTGCCTTGGTTTTCCGTTGATTTAAGGTTTAATGCTCAAACTAAGCCCACAGCATACCACGATCATACCATATTAATAAATGTAGGCAACCCCGATTTACAGCCAAATTTTGGCAAATTCTGGGAAAATCAAAATGTTGTAACTTCCTTGTTACATTTAACTAATCGCCCAAATTATTTAAATATTTTAATTGATTATCTTAAGTTTATAATTTTTACTTATTTTTGAAAGCTGATTAACTAGGGTTGGGCAAAAAAGCTTGTAAGCTCTATTTAAAGTCAGTCGAATCGCTTAGTATCGGGAGACAGATGTGACTTGTATAGCTTCCCAGTTTTTGAGATTTGAAGACTTTTTAGAAGCATTTTGAAAGCGTCTTAGCCAATGGATTAAATATGAATTATCAGCCATAGAAATCTTCATCAAGAATCTGTTCTAAGGAAAAAGGGCAGTCTAAGGGATATGCTTCCTCTGGAGGAATCGCAATTCCAAAGTCAGCCAATTTACTTTCCTTGATGGCAATTTTGCGACCTTTAGGATAGGTTTTATCGATGGCGATTGCTAGATGAGATTTCAAAGAAGGGGTGTTTTCTAGTAAGGCGATAACTCGTTCCCTGTGTTCGACAATGGAGCTATACCAGCTAGATTTCATGCTTTCAGGGGCGGAGGATTGTACTTTTAATTTCAGTAAATGAGCCAGCAAAATCATTAAATTTCCTTCCAGGGCATTTTTATCTGATTTACCCAATTCTTTCAACTCCTCAACTAAATGAGATACATCTAATGCCTGAAAATCTCCTTGTTCTAACTGACCTATTGTTGTTATCAGCCATAATTGAAAATCTTGTTCATAGAGTTCTGATTTAGTTGTCATGATGGCTTCGATAATAGTTAATCTAGATTGAGTTATACTCTATTTTGCAGATTTAGGTAAAATCCCCAAGTAAAAGAAAAAGGCAGCTCAAAAGAGGATAATTTCTGTGGAGTTTTAAGGTAAATTCATTCTCAAAAGTCTCTTTTATTGTTACTTCCTATATATTATTTCCCCATTCAATTCCAGAAAACGGGTTTCTTCAAGAAACCCGTTTTCTATTAGGTAGCCCAAGATTTTGCCCAGGCGAGAATTTCCTGAACTCGATCGAGGGTTGAAGATTCACAGTAGAGACGCAAAACTGGTTCTGTACCACTAAAGCGAATTAACAACCAACTCCCATCTTCTAAACGGAATTTATAACCGTCGATAGGATTACAATCAGTCACTTGTTTACCGGCAATTTCCCTTAAGGGTTCCTGATCCAAAGCAGTAATTAACTGAGTGCGAGCTGCCATATTAGCTAGGGGCAAATCAATACGATCATACTGAGAATGAAACCCAGTTTTATCCTGTAATTGCGCGTAAAGATCGCTTAGATCTTGGCCCGATTCTACCACTGCTTCCAAAACGTATAAAGCTGATAATAAAGCATCCCGTTCGGGAATGTGACTACCATAACCGACACCTCCCGATTCTTCCCCACCAATTAACACAGGAGTGGTCAACATTCGATCGGCGATATACTTATAACCGATCGGGGTTTCAAAGACCGATAAACCGTATAAACTGGCTAATTTGGGAATTAAATCGGAACCGCTCACCGTTTTCACAATTTCCCCTCTCATTCCTTTTTTGCCGGCTAAATGCTCGATTAAAATCGGGATGAGATTTTGGGTGCTTAAAAAATTCCCCCGACCATCGATCGCCGCCACTCGATCGCTATCGCCATCGAAGACCAAACCTACTCGCAAAGGGGCTAAATTTGCGCTGTGAGCCAGCTTATCGATGATTTCCGTCAAATTTCTCGGCAAAGGTTCCGGAGAGCCGCCACCGAACAAAGGATCGCGATTGCCGCGTAATTCCGTGATTCCCACCCCCAAAAGACGCTCTAAACCGGTAGCCGCCGCACCGTGCATGACATCGGAATAAACTTTTAGTTGTCCCGATTCGATCGCGTTGGCAATAGCGGCAATATTAACTTTTTGGCGTAAACCCTGACAATAACCTGACCAAGGCTCAAAAGTGCTTAATTTACCTGCATTGGCGTTAAATTGGGGCGGATTAGACAATAAAGCTTCAATTTGTTGGGTAATTTCCGGCGAGACAGAACCACCAAAATAACCTTTAACCTTCAAACCGAGATATTTAGCCGGGTTATGACTGGCGGTTAACACGATCGCACCGAGAGCATTTTCTGAGCGAGCTGCCCAACTAAAAGCGGGAGTGGGAGCGTAGGATTGGGAGAGAAGCACATCAAAACCAGCTTTTTGCAGCGATTCCGCCGCAGTTTGAGCAAAATCCTCCGCCATAAACCGCCGATCATAGCCGACGATCATCGTCCGCGAACCCGTGATCTGACCATAATTATCCGCTAAAACCTGAGCCGCCAAGGGAGCGAGCAGAGCGACTCGATCGAAAGTAAAATCGGCGGCGATAATCCCGCGCCAGCCATCGGTTCCAAATTTAATCGGGTTCGCGGTGGTCATGATTTACCCCTAAAATATCCATTTTCCCAATACTGTAACCCGCTCCGTACCCTCTGGAAACTCATTTTTCCCGATCATCGGTTTTTGCCGCCGAATCGAGCGCGCCGACTTCACTGGCTAATAATTTTTCCATTAAGATTTGTAACTTCATCCGTTCTATATAGGGCCATCCCCCGGTTTCCTCGATATCCCGGAGTAATCCGTATAAGTCCTTACGGGTATTGGGTAATGATGGCTCGAACATCTGCTCGCGAATCTGCCGATGTAAATTTTCTAAAGTTCGCAGCAACCTTAACAAACCGTTACAATCTCCCTGTTGTTCTTCGGCGATCGCTGTCACCGTCGTTACAAGGGAATGTAGTTGGCTATCTAATTGGCTATTATCTCCCGGCAATCGGCTATTCATCGAAATTTCTGCCCCTGAAAACAGTCACACCAATCATATCAGTCATCAGTTATCAGTTACTGAGAGCCTCCCCCCCTTGCCCCCCCGACATCGGGGGGGTTGAGGGGGTGTTGCCCCCCCGACATCGGGGGGGTTGGGGGGGTGTTGCCCCCCCGACATCGGGGGGGTTGGGGGGGTCTTGCCCCCCCGACATCGGGGGGGGTGGGGGGTCTTGCCTGCTGCCTCCTTTCTCCCGCCTCCTGTCTCCCATCTTCTCAATGGTCACTGATCTTTGATAAACTGAGTTTCGGTGAATTGGCCCGACCGATTCGATAATTCATCAGGCTATGGATCAAGGGTAGTAATTGTAAAGATTGACAAAGAGAGGTTGACATAGATGAGATTTCGTGCATTGTTAGTTGCCTTTTTAGCCTTGTGCTTAGGGGTGTTGACAGCTTGTAGCGACGCACCTAGTGCCGTCCTGAATAGAAACGAGCTAACCTATGATGAAATTTTAAACACGGGATTAGCTAACAAATGTCCGCAGATTTCCGAGTTTACCCGGGGTACTCTCCCCTTAGAAAGCGGCGAAAGTTATGTGGTGACAGATTTATGCCTAGAACCCCAAGAATATTTTGTCAAGGGTGAACCCATTAATAAGCGGGAAGCAGCCACCTTTATCCCAGGTAAACTCTTAACCAGAGATACCACCAGTTTAGAACAGATGACAGCGACCTTAACCGTAGGCGAAGACGGTGTTTTAACCCTCAAGGAAGAAGACGGTATCGATTTCCAACCCATTACCGTACAATTACCCGGAGGTGAAAGAGTTCCCCTCTTCTTTACCATTAAAGGTTTCACTGGCAAAACCGAAGCTGGATTTAGCTCTATCAACAGTTCCACCGATTTTGTAGGCGACTTTAAAGTTCCCTCCTATCGTGGCGCTGGTTTCTTAGATCCCAAAGGTCGGGGTGTGGTGACGGGTTATGATAACGCTGTCGCTTTACCCGCTAGTGCTGATAGTCAAGATTTCCAGCGTGCTAACGTCAAAGCGACGGAACTGGGTAAAGGTACTATGTCTTTACAGGTAACTAAAGTTGACGCTTCTACTGGCGAGTTTGCTGGTGTTTTTGAAAGTGAACAGCCTTCCGACACCGATTTAGGCGCAAAAGATGCTGAAGAAGTGAAAATTCGCGGCATTTTCTACGGTCGTCTCGAAGCTCGTGCCTAATTAATAAATTCAGAATTTCTGGAAATTAAGGCGAATTTCTCCCCAGAGAAGTTCGCTTTTTTTTGGCTCTCTTGGGGTTATTAAAGGGTTACAATAAAGATTGACCTCGCCTTGGAGGAAGAGTTGCTAATGCCCAAGAAGACGAACAAGCAAACGGAAGCCAAAAGTTACAACCATGGCGAGGAACATCCCCAGCGTCCCGATATTGGCACAGAACCCCACTTCAAGAAGAAAAAACCCCCTGTCACCTATCGTTATGATTCCTCCTTGTCCCCGGAGTTAAACTGGGATGAAAACCCCGCACGAGAAGAAGCTGAGGCCTTAATTGAGCAAATTCTCGCGGCAGAAGATTTAGAAACCGCCAAAATAGCAGCGCGTAAACTCAAGGCAATCGGTGAACCGTTTTTAAATTGGACAGGAAAGGCCGAAAGATTATCTTTTCAAGTGCCGACTTTACCCTTATTTGTCCATGAACGTTTATCCACTAGGGCAATTATTGAAACCCTGAAATCCCACAAGGTGGAAAAAGGGGAACAATTGAATCTATTTAATGACCCTAAATGGTCAATTACTGACCAGATTCTCCGAGCTTATGAGTACCACGATAAATGGGTAAACCGGATGATTCTCGGTGACTCGTTGGTGACGATGAACTCCCTACTGCAATACGAGGGGATGGGGGGTAAAGTGCAGATGATTTATATTGACCCTCCCTACGGGGTAAAATTTGGTTCTAATTTTCAACCTTTTGTGAGAAAACGCGACGTTAAACACAACGATGACGATGATTTCACCCGCGAACCAGAGATGGTGCAAGCTTATCGAGATACTTGGGAATTAGGGTTACATTCTTATCTGAGTTATTTACGCGATCGTTTGTTGTTGGCCCGGGAGTTGTTGACTGATAGCGGTAGTGTTTTTGTGCAGATTTCCGATGAGAATGTCCATCATGTTCGGGAATTGATGGATGAGGTTTTTGGTGGGGAGAATTATATCGGACAAATTATTTTTAAAAAAACAGGTTCTATGTCTGGAAACTATATATCTGGTATTGCTGATACTTTGTTATGGTATGGGAAAAATAAAGAATATCCAACTAAATTTATACCATTAAAAATTGATAGATCAAAAGATTCAGCCGATAGTGGATTTCCTTATATAGAACTAAATGATGGGACGGTAAGACGATTAACTCAAAATGAATTAAATGGCATTGACTTAATACCAGAAGGAAGACGATTTCAGACTAGCCCTTTAATGTCAGCAGGAGAGACAAAAGGAGGTTCCAAAGGATTTGAATATCAAGGAAAAATATATTATCCAGCACAAGGAAGACATTGGGCTGTATCAGTAGAAAATCTATCTAATGTAGCAAAAAAAGGGAAATTATATACTGTTGGTAATACTTTAACATTTAAAAAATATCTTGATGAATCTTCTTTAATTTCTTTAACTAATATTTGGATGGATACAATGGAAAGCACTTATGCGGTAGAAAGATTATATGCTGTTCAAACATCAACAAAAGTAATAGAAAGATGTCTATTAATGACCACAGACCCCGGCGATTTAGTATTAGATATCACCTGTCTAAGAAAAGGTACAAAAATCCTTATTCCCCACCAACCAACTAACTCCCCCCCTTTGAAGGGGGGGCAGGGGGGGGTAAAATCTCAGATACCGGGGATTTTCCCCCCCAACCCCCCCGACATCGGGGGGGCTTTAAGAGGGCAAGAGGGGCAGGGGGGGGTAAACTCTCAGATACCGGGGAGCTACCCCCCCAACCCCCCCGACATCGGGGGGGCTTTAGGAGGGCAAGGGGGGGCTTTAGAGGCTTTAGAAATAGAAAAATTACAACCGGGAGATTATGTCATCGGACACGATCTGCAACCTCATCGGATTCTTCGTACTATCAGCAAAACCCATCAAGGGAAAATGATCGGGATTCGTCACCACCTTTGTCAGCAAATCCTCTGGGTAACGGGAGATCATCGAGTCTTATGTCAAAAACGGACAACCAGTTATGGAGGCGATCGCAATTGGGAACATATTCCTAAAAATAATTTTGGTTTAGCTAGAGAAATGAGAAAAGAAGCTACTCCAGCCGAAGCTAAATTATGGCAAGAAATCAAAGGAAATCAATTAGGAGTTAAATTCCGCCGTCAACATCCTATTGGACGTTATATTACCGACTTTTATGCAAGAGAAAAGGGTTGTATTGTTGAAGTAGATGGAGATAGCCATTATAGGCCAGATGCGACAGTTTATGACCAAGAAAGAGATACTTATTTAAACTCTTTGGGATTAAATATTTTGCGATTCAATAATCAAGAAATTTATCATAATTTGACGGGAGTATTAGAGACAATTAAAGCCCCATTGGCTGCGGTTGAACCTTCAGAAGATCATTACAAAGAATGGCGACGGGCTGATACTTTAAAAATCGGTGATATTGTTTATTTTGGCAGGGAACAAATACCCTGTGAAATTAAAGATTTAGAATCGGAAATAACTACGGAAACAGTCTATGATTTAGAGATTGAAACTGTCCACTCTTTTATTACTGAAGTTTGTACCGTTCATAATTGTGGAAGTGGGACAACCGCCTACGTTGCCGAACAATGGGGGAGAAGATGGATAACCTGTGATGTCAGTAGAGTACCCTTAGCCTTAGCCAGACAGAGACTATTAACCGCCACCTTTCCTTGGTATCAACTGAAAGATAATAACTCACCGACGGGGGGTTTTATCTACAAGAGAAAACAGAACAGTAAAGGGGAAGAAATTGGGGGAATAGTCCCACACATCACCCTGAAAAGTATCGCCAACAATGAACCCCCCGAATCGGAAATCTTAGTTGACCGTCCCGAAGTAGATAACAGTATTGTGCGGGTGTGTAGTCCCTTCACCATCGAGGGAACCATACCGCCTCCGGTGGAGATGGAAGACGAACCGGAAAGCGCAGCGGTGGTAATCGACAATAGCGGTTCTTATGAAGAACGGATGTTGGAAATTCTGCGGAAATCTCCCGTGTTGCGTCTGTCTGGGAACCGCACCATCACCCTGAACAACGTGCGACAGCCGACAAGAACCCAGAATCTATCGGCTGAGGCAATGGTCAAAGCTAGTGATTTAGAAGGTGCTACCTTGCAGGAGGTGGTAGATGAGGCCCTAGAAGTAAACCTGAATCAGCTTCCCCTCTCCCAGAAACCGGTGGCGTTTCTATTCGGACCGGAGAACGGAGCGATCGCAGAACAGCCCGTTTACAGAGCGGCTGGGGAGGCCTATCATAAACAATACGCCCATCTGTTCGTCCTTGGCTTTGCGATCGCTCCTAGCGCTCGTCAGTTTGTGGAAAACTGTCAGGATACGGTGGGGATTCCTGCGACTTACATCCAAGCAACTCCAGACCTGCTGATGGGGGATTTACTCAAAAACATGAGGAGTTCCCAGATATTCAGCGTCTGTGGACTGCCAGAGATTAGGATTAATGCCGTCCCTGAGGGTAAATATCAAGTGGAGTTATTGGGTTTGGATGTGTTTGACCCGGTTACAATGAAAGTGGACTCGGAACCGGGTAAGAATGTCCCCGCTTGGTTTCTCGATACTGACTACAATGGCCTATGTTTCCACGTCAATCAGGCATTTTTTCCCCGTACCGGCGCTTGGGATTCGATTAAGAAAGCTTTAAAGGGAACCTATGAGGAATCGGTCTGGGAACATCTAGCAGGGACAACCAGCGCAGCTTTTGCAGTGGGAGAACATCGGCAAATTGCCGTTAAGGTGATTGATGATAGGGGGAATGAGTTGTTAGTGGTTAAGAGTTTAAATTAGCTGAGTTAAAGAAAGGAAAACTAATATGAATGCTTACAAAAAATATGTGACAATTGAGCGATCGCATCAGTTAATTTTATCCGATTTACCCTTTCGAGCCGGTCAAAGAGTAGAAATTATTATTTTAGCAGAAGATGGTCAGGAAACTAATCCTCAATTAGAGGAGTTACGGCAAAAAATTGATAGTGCAACCGAGCAAATTTTAGCGGGTAATGTAACCGATGGGGAATTAGTTTTTGAGCAGTTAAAAACAAGATTAAGAGAAGAATATGGCTTAGAATAATGGCAATTTATCAATTCTCCCAAGAGGCAATTAATGATCTTAATGAAATTTGTAATTATCTGGCTCGAAATAATCCACGCTCTGCTAGTAATCTGTTTGATGCCATACGTCAAAAATGTAAATTAGTAGCTAATTTTCCTAATATGGGAAAACGATATGAACAAGTTAGACCTAATTTAAGGGGATTTTTAGTAGGAGATTACATCATTTTTTATAATGTTCATGATGATGGTATTTTTGTCCTGAGAATTGTTAGCGGGTATCGCAATTTAGATAGATTATTTTGTGATTAGGGTGCGATAAAAACAAAGAAAAAACTTATTATACCTACTATTTTTAAAGGAAACAAAATGAAAATTAGCTACGATGCAGAAATTGATGCCCTTTATATTAGACTTGTAGTGGGAAAACATGAATGTCGAAATCTTCAGTTAAACGATGAAATTACCTTAAACCTTGATGATAATGATCTTTTAGTTGGCATTGAAATTCTCGACGCTAAAGATGTTTTAGGAACAGGAAATGTCCCCCAAGTCATCCTTGAGAATATTCCTTTTCGAGCTGCTTAAAAAGGAGTTAATATGAGACAACCTCAAAACCTGCTAGAAAATTAATCAATCCAAAATCCAAAATCCAAAATCGAAATGTCCTACCCTACGAAGTCAACGAACCCATCCTCAACTCACCTTTTGATGAACCCTTGATGAAGTTAAATCAGCCGTTTATCGAGCTTGCTTATACTTTAGAAAATTCTATGTCAGCCAAAGATATTTTTCATCAATCCGTATGTATTGCCCTCGAAAAAGATGGCTGGAATATCACCCATGATCCCCTTTATCTGAAAGTCAATGACGTAGAATTTTACATCGACTTAGGCGCGGAAAGATTAATTGCCGCAGAAAAGGCAGGTCAAAAAATTGCCATAGAGATTAAATCTTTTTTAGGCGCATCTGAAGTCACCGAATTTCATCTCGCATTAGGACAAATCCTCAATTATCGGTTAGCATTAAGACAGGAACAACCCGAAAGGATTCTTTATCTAGCCATTCCTCAAGATACCTATGAGGACTTTTTCTCTCGTCAATTTATTCAAGACGCTGTAGCCGAATATAAAATTAAACTCTTAATCTTTAATTCTCTCAAACAAGAGGTGGTATTATGGAAAGAATAAACTACTCTCAACTGATTCAAGACATTCTCACCCAACATTCAGTTAATAACGGCAAAAATGACACAGAAAATCAACTTATTTTTGACACAAAACGCCATCATTACCAAGTCTTAAATATTGGGTGGAAAGAGCAAAAGCGAATCTATGGTGTGATTATTCATCTTGACATAAAAGATGACAAAATCTGGATTCAAAGAGATGGAACAGAAATCGGCATTGCCAATCAATTAATCGCTGCTGGTGTTCCTAAACAAGATATAGTCTTAGGTTTTCAGGCTCCCTATAAACGCAGTTTAACCGAATTTGCCTTGAGTTAATACATAAGAAAAAAATCCTAAATAAGTGTATGTCCTACGAAGTCAACGAACCTATCCTTAATTCCCCCTTTGATGAACCCTCACAATACTGGTTCATCCGAGAAGGTTATGAACCGGAATTAAAAGAAGGGAGAAGACCAGCTATCGTTTACCCACCCCGGGAAGGTAATACCGAATGGGAATTAGGACAAGTTCTCAAACTTTCATCCCCCGATGAATTTTTCCCAGGTTATGAAATGACCCTAGTTAACCGCATCAGGAAAGAAGTTAAAGAATGGAGAAGACAACAGTATCCCGGGGTCAGTCGTACTACCTTAGAACTATTGGACTATTGGAACCGAGAAGGAAGAGAACATCGCCTATTTTTTGCTCAAAAAGAAGCAGTAGAAACCATCATTTTCCTGATTGAATCACGGGCCGACTTTCGCCAAGGGATTCACATTCCCCAAGATACCCCCATTGACAGCACTCTGAAAGCTTTCATCCGCTACGCCTGCAAGATGGCAACCGGAAGCGGTAAAACAACAGTGATGGGGATGTTAGCAGCATGGTCCATCCTCAACAAAGTAGCAGCTCCCAGTAAGGCTAAATTCTCCGATATTGTCCTGATTATCTGTCCCAATATCACCATTAAAAGTAGATTACAGGAACTCAACCCCGACAACGGCGAAGCTTCCTTATACCGCACCCGTGACCTCGTACCCTCTCACCTGATGGACAAACTGAGACGGGGTAAAGTCTTGGTGACAAATTGGCATATTTTTGAAAAGCGAGCGCCTGCCACTGCTGGTAATGACACTGCCAAAGTGGTGAAAGTGGGAGTCAAAACCACCGCCACCGAAGTGATTAAGATTGCCGCTAAAAACGAAACTGCTAGGGGAACAAGATATCTAACCCAAGAAACTTTAGGACAACAAATCGCATTAGGTCAGTTAAAAGTCGCTGAAGGAGGGGAGAAATATGATACACAGGGAAATTTAAAAGAAGTCGAAGTTGAAAGTACCCGCTATTTAGAAAGTGATGCCGCTTGGATTAAACGAATCTTAACCCAAGAAGTGGGGAATAAAGGTAACATTTTAGTCTTTAATGATGAGGCGCATCATGCTTATCGGATATCTCGGATATCTCCGGATAAAAATGATGCTGGTGATGAGCTAGAATCGGAAAAATATCAAGAAAAAGAATCTACTATTTGGATTGAGGGATTAGATAGAATCCACAAATATCGAGGTATTAATTTCTGTGTGGATCTATCCGCTACTCCCTATTACTTAAAATCTTCTAAACAGAATACTAACAAACCCTTTGAGTGGGTCGTCAGTGATTTTAGTTTAATGGATGCCATTGAATCAGGTTTAGTTAAAATTCCTCAATTACCCGTTAGAGATACCACCGGCGCAGCCGTCTCAGATTTAGCTTACTTTAATATCTGGGAATGGTTAATGAAGAAAATGACTACTGCGGAACGGGGTAAAGGAATAAATCCTAAACCAGAAGCTATCCTCAAATATGTGCAACATCCCATCACCTTATTAGGGGGACAGTGGGAACAAATCAGACAAGAATGGGCAGCCTCCGATGATCCCAGACCGCCTGTATTTATTATTGTCTGCAAGAATACCAACATTGCTAAATGTCTCTATGAATGGATAGCAGAAGATATCAAACCGGGTTATTTACCCTCCTCTAACCTGCGATCGCTTCGTAATACCGAGGGAGAAACTAACACAATTAGAGTCGATTCTAAGGTAGTTGAAGAATTAGAATCGGGTGAAAGTAAATCCGATGAAAGTAAATGGATGCGCTTTACTTTAGACACCATTGGTAAGACTCAATGGACAAAAGATGACCAAGGACGCGACATTTATCCGGAAGGATTTGCTCAACTAGCCGAGAAATTAGCTAGACCGCTTCACCCCCCCGGTCGCGATATAAAATGTGTAATTTCTGTAGGAATGCTGACGGAGGGTTGGGATTGTTCGACCGTAAAACATATTATTGGGATTCGTCCCTTTCAATCCCAATTACTCTGTGAGCAGGTGGTAGGTAGGGGGTTAAGAAGGCGCAGTTATGACCTCACCGAGGATAACAAATTTGCCGAAGAAACCTCAACAATTTTCGGAGTTCCCTTTGCAGTTGTTCCCTTTAAAGCTAATCCCCAAGGGGCAAAACCTAAGCCAGAAAAACGCTATCATGTTTACTCAGTGCCGCAAAAATCCCAATATCGCCTAGAATTTCCCAGAGTTAAAGGCTATACCCAAGCCGTACAAAACCGAGTCACCGTTGATTGGAAAGCCATCGCCGCTTTAGAAATTAACCCCTTTAAAATTGCCCCCGAAGTCCAAGTTAAAGCTACTCTAGCTAATAACCAAGGTCGTCATAGTCTATCCGGTCCTGGCAAACTGGAAAGCCTTGATCTCAACCCTTACCGTCAGGGAAAAAGATTACAGGAATTAGTCTTTGAATTAGCAGCTGATTTAACCCAAACCTACTGCCAAACCGAGCAATGTCAAGCACCCCCTCATGTCTTGTTTCCCCAATTAAGAAAAATCTGCGATCGCTACCTAACGGAAAAGGTTAAAGTAGTAGAACCCGCTCACATTCTTGATCTGTTTCTTTCCCCCTATTACGGTTGGGTAATTGAAAAACTCTCGGAGTCCATTTATCCCGACACCGGCGCTGGAGAAGCTCCCGAAATCCCCAAATATGAGGCACATCTAGGCAACGGTTCAACCGATGATATTAACTTCTTCACCGGCAAACCAGTGAGAGAGGTGGTCAAGTCTCACCTTAACTGTGTGGTGGCTGATACTGAGCAATGGGAACAGGCAGCCGCCTATATTATTGACAATCATCCCGCCACTGCAGCCTTTGTTAAAAATGAACGCTTAGGGTTTACTATTCCCTATTTTTATAATGGGGAATACCACGATTATATCCCAGACTTTATTATCCGTCTGAAGACAGCTAAATCTAACTATTTAATTTTAGAAACTAAAGGATGGGACGAACTGAGGGAAGTGAAGGAAGCAGCGGCTAAACGCTGGTGTAATGCCATTAATGCCGGTGGCAAACACGGTCATTGGCAATACTTTTTGACTGGATTGAGCAAAGTTAAAGAAGGAATTGAGCAAGCAATGAGAGAAATCGAAGCATGATTCGGTTTCTCTCTCCATCGGTCTAACCCTGTATTAGACATCTCCAAAATTGAGGCTAGATTGAGGTTAATTGGTGAAGATGTCTGTTGTACGGTAAGAGAATCAGGAGTCGCCTAATATCCATTGGGTCGCTACCTCTGTTTCCCCCCAAGGGAACTGCCGGACTTCAGCCGAGACAAAGTGGGAAGCCAGACCTTCGATCAGTTTAACCAAAGTCGAATCAGTCACTACGGCCACCTTACTGACGTACTTGTGATGGTCGCGTATCAGCCGGAAATGAGCGACCAAGGCGCCAAAACTTTCCCAACCAGTGAACGTAGGGACTTCAATGATTACGCCAGCAAGGCCACCAGTGGCTTCAATGTGGGGGTCCACTGCCGCCGCAATTTTAACAAAATCTTCCTCCGCGAGCGCAGACTTAGGTTGCATATAGAGAATGCTATGCGCCGCATCTAAATTATAATCTATCATAGTTTGCCTCTCCCAAATGGTCGAAGTCTAACTACATACTATCACGAATAGACGCTTTTACTCACATCTCTAGACGAGTTATAATCGCGACACCGTAAGTTATCGTAACACCAAACAGGTATCTACAACCAACTTCCCAAAACGAAAAATTCCTATCTCACCATTAAGATAACTGTTATCGATGCTTAACAGCTTATCTAGACAAGAATTTGGGAAAAGCATGAAAATTATCGCCTACACCTATACTAACCCCCTGCTCGATAGTTCCCCGGATAACTCGATTTGGGCCTATTCTCCCGAACAAGTGTATCAGGATTTTGGCGATCGCTCACAACGGCAGCAACTGCTCCGCGATTGTCAAGGTACTCCCCCCCGACTGCTGATCCTGCGTCGCATAGCAGAATTGGGAGACAATGGCACGGAAGTTAGCAAAATTTTACAATCCTTAGAAGCCCTCGACATAGATATAATTGCCCTAGAAGACCCAGATTATAAGCTGAATTTTGCCAAGATTCTGCAAGAAATATCAAAAAACGAACTAAGTAATCGTTTAAAAGCAGGTCACGCTCACAATCGTCTGCAAGCTTTGCCTCCCCCCGGAAAAGCACCCTACGGTTATCGTCGTGGCAAGGAGCGTTATATACTCGATCGCAGTACCGCACCAGTAGTCAAAGACTTTTTTGATCGCTTTTTGATTTCCGCTTCCCTGGGTTCCACGGTGCGCTATCTAGAAAAACGCTACGGCAAAAAGATATCGGTAGCTACTGCCCATAAATGGCTAACTAATCCCGTTTATCGCGGCGATTTGTGCTATCTCGGTCAAGATATTATCCCCGATACCCACACCCCGATTATCTCCCGGGAAGAAGCAGCCCAGATCGATCGCATCCTGAGAAATAATCGCAAATTACCCCCCCGCAGTGCCAGCGCACCGCGCTCCTTAGCGGGTTTAGTCGTCTGTAGTCAATGTCAATCGGGGATGACGATTACCAAAGTGACAGCGCGAGGAAAAGGCACAGAATACCTCTATTTGCGACCTTTGCAATGTCCCCGGACAAAAAAATGTTCGGCGATCGCTTATGAAAAAATTCTCAATAGCACAATCGAGCGCATTTGTCAAGACCTACCAGCGACGATCGCTCAGATATCTTTACCGGATTTAGAGACGATCAAACGGGGAATGAGCGAGGAAATAGGGCAAAAAAACGATATTTTGTCGCAATTGCCCTCCCTAGAAGCGGCGGGAATTTTAGATCAAGAAACGGCTAATCTACGGGCCTATAAACTGAAAAACGAGATCGCACAGATACAAGGACGTCTGGACCAATTACCTCCCGATAACCTGACTATTATCGCTCGTGCCGTTGCTTTTCCGCAATTTTGGCGAGATTTATCGGAAATCGAGCGCCGTTTTTACTTTCGCGAGTTTATCCGTCGCATCGAAATCGAGAGGGAAACGGCTAATAATTGGCATTTACGTTTAATATTCGTTTTTTAACAATCTTGGCTAATCTTAAAGTTAGCTAAAAATTGCGGCATTTTTGAGCGATCAATGTTAATAAAAAGGTCAACAGCGATCGATCTCAACCATGAGCAATAACAAAAGATTAATCAGGTATAAAAAAGGGCGAAAATCCTCCCAGACAAAACCCCACCTTTACGATTATCACTATAACCAACCCGGGACGATGCCAGGGTTAATCACCATCGATGAAAATGCCGTTGCTACGGAGATATTTTTAATTAATTATAACTCCCAACAAGCCACTATAGTTAATAATCTCTTACCTCAAGACTGTCTTAAATATTTATCCAATGATTCCATCTCTTGGATTGATATCGTCGGTTTGGGTAATGAAGATAAACTGCAAGAGTTGGGGGAAATTTTTCATTTACACCCCTTAACCCTTGAGGATATAGTCAGTATTCCCCAAAGACCAAAAGTAGAAGAATGCGAGAATTATATTTTAATTATAGTGCCAATGGCCATCCTAATCGATCCTCATGGTTTTTTGCTAGAACAAATCAGTTTAATAGTCGGTAAGAATTATGTTTTAACCGTGCAGGAAGAAGGACAATACGATTCTTTAGGGGGAGTTAGGGAGAGAATCCGTTTAAATAAAGGTTCCATCCGGCAGCAAAAATCGGGTTATTTAGCCTACGCAATTTGGGATGCCATTATTGACGGTTATTTTCCTGTTTTAGAGTCCTACGGAGAAAGAATCGAGGAGTTAGAAAACGAAATTTTAGCTAGTCCCACGGAACAGACTTTATCAAAAATTTACCAAATACGTCAGGAATTACTCTCCCTGCGACGGGCAATTTGGCCGCAAAGAGACACCCTCAATACCCTTTTACGCGATGAGTATATTGTCATCGATACAACGATTAAACCCTATCTACGGGACTGTTATGACCATGTGGTACAAATCCTCGATGTTATCGAAAATTACCGAGAATTTGCCAATGGTTTAATGGATTTTTACCTGTCTTCCGTGAGTAATAAAATGAACGAGATTATGAAAACTTTAACGGTAATCTCGACGATTTTTATCCCTCTCACCTTCATTGTCGGTATTTATGGCATGAACTTTGATACTGATAAATCTCCCTATAATATGCCTGAATTAGAATGGTATTGGGGCTATGGGTTCGTCTGGGGGTTGATGCTAACCGTTGCTTTCAGTTTAATCATTTTCTTTTGGCGACGCGGCTGGTTTAAGAACCTATCGACAGGGAAGAAAAGATAAACTGTTAAGCAGATTAGGCGGACCGGATTACCTGACCGGCATCTAGCAAGAGAAAATGGCTATTGCAGAGAAATCAATAATTTAGTGTCGGCGGTATTTTTTAACACTTTCAGTTGATGGCTTCTAATTTTGTCCAACCAACTATAGTGCTGGTTGCGACATTGATAGACGATATCGATGTCACCAATCTCTGACTTAACCTGAGCCAAGTAGTTTTCTAGTTCGCTAATTTTCATAACCAATCTCGCTTGCGCTGAAGGACATCAACCCTAAACCAAGAATTGTCGCTAAAGGATAGGGGTGACTACAGTTATTATTATAGGCCGATCATAATTCTTAAAAAAGTTCTGATCTAACAAAGTTAGCTAATGTCAGGGTTAGATGATATCGGCGAAGTTTTTTTCTAGTCGTCGAAAATACCAAATACCACTGACCAGCAAGAGAACGACTAGGGCTAAGGATAACAGGAATCCGGGCCAATAGATGCCGGCATCACCTCCGATAATCGCCCAACGAAAACCATCAATGACTCCCACCATGGGATTGAGAGAGTACAACCAACGCCATTTTTCTGGAACTATATTACTACTAAATCCTACGGGAGAAATATATAGCCCAAACTGAATGATAAAGGGAACGATATAACGAAAATCGCGAAATTGAACATTTAATGCTGATAACCATAAACCCCCACCCATAGAGGTAGCAAAAGCCATGAGAATGAATAAAGGTAGGGTTAAAATGCGCCAACTAGGTAAAAAATTATACCAAGCCATTAACCCTAACAGAATCATTCCTGAAAGCAGAAAATCAACGAAACTGACAATAACGGCACTGGTGGGAACAATTAACCGGGGAAAATATACCTTAGAAATTAGATTAGCATTATCAATTAAACTATTACTAGCTTCAGCAAGAGAACTGGCGAAAAATTGCCAGGGTAAGACCGCCGCAAAGACCAAAATTGGATAGGGAGCAGCGCCATCACTAGGCAAACGGGCTAATTTACCGAAGACAAAAGTAAAGACTAACATGGTCAAAAATGGCCGCAGTAATGCCCAAGCAATGCCGATAAAAGTTTGCTTATAACGAACTAAAATATCGCGCCAAGCCAGGAAATAAAATAATTCTCGGTATTGCCATAAATCCCGCCAATATTGTCTTTCACTTCGCCCAGCTTCAATAATTAATTCTTTTTTCATTACTTTTTAGGTTCTGGGGGTTGCTGTTTGGAAGCCTCCGCAATCGCTTGATTTAAACGAGTTAATTCTTCCTTAAACTTCGGTTCTTGGGGATAGGTTTTGACTAACTTTTCTAGGATACTTTTGGCTCCAGAAACGTCTTGAGTTTGTAATCTTGTTCCATAAAGAACTAGCATAACTTCCAGATTATCGGGATATTTTTGATATAACTTTTCTAAAGGTTCTCTGGCTCCGATAAAATCTTTTAACTGTAAGCGAGCTTGGGCCAGTCCTTGCAAAGCAGTGGGGTTATCTGGTTCGCGTTCGAGAATTTTCTCATAACCTTTGACCATTTCTTCTAATTTTTCGGGAGGAATAGTTGCCTCTTGCCCAGGTTGATTGCCTTGGGGGGAATTAGAATTATTATTTTTTAATAAACCTAAAGTTGGCACCACCATTAAAGCCAGAAATACTAAACCAGAGGAAACAATTAAGACTCGTTTGAGCGTATCGTTATTTTTTTTGGGCATACTTTTTAAAGATTAGAGATAAGATTAATCAGTAGTAACTCGATGAAATTCGTGACCCCAAAGATTATAAGCCCAAATTCCCAAGCCAAAACTACCTAAGCAGAGAATGGTGATCATCAGGAAAACTTGCCACCTATTGTAACCTGCTTCCTGAAGTTCTAGACGACCGAGGATAGCAGCAGCTAACAGGATTAAAACTCGACTAAATATCGCCCACTTGTGGAAGATAAAGACTACCGCCAAAGACCAGCCGAGAATTGATAATACAGCGCTAATATCGTTTTTAAACCAACTGCGGAAAAATACCGGCATTAAGTGACTAAACAGAGTTAATCCTAGGGCAATTGAGAGGATAACCCCTACCGCTAGGATATAGATGATGATTTCTAGCCATTCGCTAGTGAGAGTCCAATTCATCTCATCACCGCGGACAAGTAACCAATCACTCCATGATAAACGCTCATGGGCGATCGACCAGCCAAACACCCCATAGACCGATGGTATTAGAAAAGTAAGTAGTACAATGCGCCAAAACATAATCAGTTATCAGTTATCAGTTATCAGTTATCAGTGGGTAAGTTATCAGTGAGTAGTCTGTATTAAGTAAGCAGTATTAAATGGCAGTTTCCTACTGTCTTTTCACTGATCACTGATTACTGTTTACTGGACGGCTACGCCGTGCCTTTGGCAACACTCAAAAAAGTCAAGCCTGAACCCTGAAAGAGGGGAAAATTGCCCCTTTTCAGACTTCAGGCCCGTGGAGTTGTCCCGATCGCTTAGGACATATACTGGATGATAAAGTCGAAGTAGGGGGCTGCTGCCACGGCATCCTCTTGAGTCAAAAGAGCTAAAGCGGCCTCTTTGAGACAACGAATCGCTTCCACCATGCCGGGGATGGGAACATTAAGAGAGTTATACATCTCTTTGACCCCGATCAGACCGGTTTGTTCGATCGGTCCTTTATCTCCGGCTAATACCCCATAGGTAACTAGACGCAGATACCAACCATAATCGCGCAAGCATTGATTATATTGACGCTGACCGTAGGCATTACCCCCCGGCGCTCTATAATCGGGACGTTTCTTGAACAGTTGTTTTTGAGCCTGATCGACGATTTTTTTCTCATTTTCAGCGAGAGTCTCGGCAATGCGAATTCTCTGCTCACCGGTTTTTAAAAACTGCCCGATACCCTGTAGTTCACCACTACTAGGATAACGAAGTTCGTCGTCGGCTTTGAGGATGACTTGGCTAACTACGCTCATAATATCAAGGTAAATTCTGATAACATTCTGTAGTTTATCTCAGGTCGGGGTCTGGAAGTCGAGTCATCCCTGCTGGGTGGGCAATTCCTAAAAATTGTAATATTTCGTTATGAGTTTCCCCGACAGCCCGGTTACTGTCTAGAATGAATGTATTAGTGGTCAGGAGCGAGGAGATGGCAATTGAGATGTCACCGCACACTGATTAACTTGAACCCGATAAGTGGTAATTAATATGGAATTTCTAGCACCCTTGCTGTTGATAGCGGGCATTCTGGGGTTAAATGGCTTTAAAATCGATCGAGAATACCAGCGTGGTGTTATCTTTCGTCTAGGGCGTTATCAAGACACCAAAGGCCCCGGACTGTACTGGATCATTCCCCTAGTTGACCAAAAAATGCAGCTGGATATTCGCACCAAAACCGTCGATATCGCCCCGCAAGAAACTGTCACCGCCGATAATGTCACAATTAAGGTTAATGCGGTTCTCTACTATCGCATTATCGATCCTAGCAAAGCGATTAATAAAGTCGAATCCTACCCCGCGGCCGTTTATCAAGCGGCCATGACCACTTTAAGAAATGTAGTTGGTCAAAATCATCTCGATGATGTCTTGCAAAAACGAGACAAAATCAATCAAGCGGTCCAACAAATTGTCGATGAAATTAGCGAACCCTGGGGCATTGATATCGAACGGGTGGAGATGAAAGATGTGGAAATTCCCACTGGTATGCAGCGAGCTATGGCCAAGGAAGCGGAAGCATTGCGAGAAAAACGGGCCCGTTTGATTAAAGCTGCCGCAGAACAGGAAGCCTCCCTAAAATTAGCGGAAGCTTCCCAATTAATCATGGAAAATCCCGCCGCTTTGGAATTACGCCGCCTACAAATGTTAACGGAAATTGGAGCGGAAAATAACACCAGTACCGTGATTATGCTTCCCTCCGATATCTTAAATCTTGCTCAAAAATTAACCGAAAAACCATCACAAAATGGCTCAGTTGTCAATAGCCAAAAGGGTTAATTTTCTCCGGTGTGTTAGGTTGGTTTAACACACCTAAAATTGTTAATTAACGCATGGTGACGAATTCCTCGGCAGCACTGGGATGAATGCCGACAGTGGCATCAAAATCGGCTTTTGTCGCCCCCATTTTTACGGCAATGGCTACTCCTTGAATAATTTCGGCAGCGTGATCTCCCACCATGTGCGCTCCGAGAATTTTACCACTTTCCTGATGGACAACTAATTTCATCAAAGTTTTGTCCTCTCGGTCTGGTAAAACATTGTAACCAGGGCGGAATTTAGACCGATAAACTTTAATCCCCGTGTCACCATATTGTTTTTTTGCTTGCAATTCCGTTAATCCCACCGTCGCAGCTTCAGGAGTAGAAAATACTGCCGAAGGAACGTTTTCATAACTCATTAACCGGGGTTTATTACCAAAGACTGTATCGGCAAAAGCTCGCCCCTCATTAATCGCCACGGGAGTTAAATTAATTTTATCGGTACAATCACCCACGGCATAGATATTATCTTCACTGGTTTGGCTATACTCGTTGACGACAATTGCCCCTTTTTTTACCTCGACATTGATATTCTCTAATCCCAATTTTTCCAGCTTAGGAATTCTTCCAGTAGCGGCTAATCCTAGGGCATCAACAAAGAGCATTTCTGCGGTTTCTTTCCCCTGAATATGTACTTTTAAACCCTCAGCAGTTTTCTCGATCGAAGTGGGGAAAGTTTCGGGCATAATTTTAATTCCCTGACGGATCATTTCCGCTTGAATCTCATCGCGTATATCCTCATCAAAACCTCTTAAAATCTTGTCTTTACGGATTAACTGCACCACTTCTGTCCCTAATCCGTGCATAATACCAGCAAATTCCACCCCAATATATCCCGCCCCTAAAACTATAATTCTTTTCGGTTGTTCTGGCAGTTGAAACATGGCATCAGAAACTACCGTATGTTCGATCCCCGGAATATCGGGTTTAACGGGATGTCCCCCCACGGCAATTAAAATTTTATCGGCAGTAATTTTCTCCTCTCCCACCTCTAGGGTATGGCTATCAAGAAACTTGGCATAATTAGGAAAAATCGTCACTTGAGAATTATCGAGCATCTTTTGATAAATGCCATTCAAACGTATAGTTTCCTGATTAACTGCACTAATTAATTTTTGCCAATTTAACTGACTCTCTACCGGACTCCAACCGTAACCTTCCGCATCCTTAAATAGTTGCGGAAAACGACTAGAATAAACCATTAATTTTTTGGGAATACAACCGCGATTAACACAGGTTCCTCCCAAACGATCGTATTCTGCTAATCCCACTTTTGCCCCGTATTCGGCTGCCCGTCTAGCGGTGGCAATACCCCCAGAACCACCACCAATCACGAATAAATCAAAATCATAACTCATAAAAATATCCTCGCAAATAAATAGAAATTTGACGGCATCAAAAAACTTTCTGGGCAAAAAGGGGAGCGAATATCTCGGATCAATCCCTAACTGAATCTATCGAGTAACTAGCAGAATATGGTCACTAATGCTGCTAAATTAGAGTCAATTTATTTACTAAGTAGCTGGTTATAATTAAATTAAAAATGGATTTTAGGTTCGATCCCCCCTTAGTCCCCCCTTAATAAGGGGGGTGCCGATCCCCCCTTAGTCCCCCCTTAATAAGGGGGGCATCTGATAATTTTTAACGCCTACCTACTGCCAAGATTTAATTCTATGCTAACACGCCGCTCAAAATTATCTTTTCTCTTGGGGACTTGTTCCCTATTTCTCTGGGTAAACCATCCCCTCACCCTCGCAACCCCCATCAGTCAAGACAATTCCCCCCCTTCCCAGTTTATCTGTCCGGCAGACTTAGCCACCAGGATCGATCGCATTTTGGACCGCCCCGATTATCAAGGCACTTATTGGGGAATTTTAGTAAAATCCCTCAATTCTCAGGAAAATCTCTATAGTCTCCACGAAAATAACTTTTTTACTCCCGCTTCTACCGCGAAACTATTAACCACTGCCGCCGCTTTTAGCAAATTTAACCGCGATTATCGTCTGAAAACCCCCATTTTAGCCCAAGGCAACCCCCCCGATTTAGAAACTTTAACCTTAGTCGGGAGGGGAGATGCAACCATAACCACAGAAAAGTTAGAAAAATTAGCAGAAAAGTTAAAAGAACAGGGAATTAACTCAATTTCTCGCTTAATTGTCGTTGCTAGTCCTTTTGTCGTCTCCGATAGTCAAAAAACCTGGGAATGGGAAGATGTCTTTTTTGACTATGCTGTACCCGCTTCTAGCTTGGTTTTAAACGAAAATTCGGTCACTTTAAAGCTTTTACCGCGACAATTGGGGCAAAGCTTAGATTTACAATGGTCCGATCCCATTGCCGCTAAACAATGGCTAATTGAGAATCAAACCAGCACCGCAGCGCAAGGAAGCCCGAATACTCTGGCAATTAAGGGCAATTTAGCCAATAATCGCCTAATTATCACCGGTTCTCTGGCGATTGATAGTCAAGATGATTTTAATTTAGCTATTCCCCAACCTTCGGAGTATTTCCTTGATCGCTGGCGTAATATCCTTGAAAAAGCGGGAATTACCGTTAAAAACGCCGAAATTAGCTCAGAAATTCGCGGCGATGAAATCACCAATTTAGAATCAGAACCCCTAGCATATTTGGTGGAAAAAGTCAATAAAAATAGCGATAATTTACTAGCCGAAACCCTACTACAAATGCTCGGCGGTGTCTCGGGATTGCAAGAAACTTTAACAAAACTGGGAATTAACAGCGATAGCTATAAAATCGGCGATGGTTCGGGGCTATCACGACAAAATCTGATTAAACCCAATACTTTAGGTCAAATTTTACAAATAATGGCAGAAAATCCTTATTATCGTCGTTCTTTAGCCATTGGCGGCATTGATGGCACTTTAACCAATAGATTTCGCCAGACTCCCCTAGAAGGACGATTACAGGCAAAAACCGGGACTTTAACCGGAGTTATCGCTCTCGCCGGTTATCTAGAAACCGCCGACAATCAACCCCTAATCTTTAGCATAACCGTAAATAACAGCGATCAGCCCGCCACCACCCTCAGAAACGGCATCGATGAGGTGATTTTGCTCCTAGGACAGTTAAAACGCTGTTAATCTTTAGGAGGCAAAAGGCAAAAGGCAAAAGGCAAAAGGCAAAAGGCAAAAGGCAAAAGGCAAAAGGCAGCTTTGTTCTCCCCAACACCCCACTTCCCCAACACCCCAACCCCCAACCCCCAACTAATTCGATCGAGTCATTTAATCACAGAAGCTTGTATACTTTTGTAAAAATTGCTTCTAGCTGACCTGTAGATTAATCGAGGGAGTTATTGATATATGTATATAGTTCAGGTTGCCTCTGAGTGCGCCCCGGTGATTAAAGCCGGGGGATTGGGGGATGTGGTATATGGATTGAGTCGAGAATTGGAAATTCGGGGTCATTGCGTGGAGCTAATCCTACCCATGTATGATTGTATGCGCTACGACCAAATTTGGGGCTTACACGAGGCTTATCGGGACCTGTGGGTGCCTTGGTACGGTGGGGCAATTCACTGTAACGTTTTTTGTGGTTGGGTACACGGGCGCTTGTGTTTCTTTATTCAACCCAATTCGGGGGATAATTTCTTTAATCGCGGTACTTACTACGGTTGTAAAGACGATAATATGCGTTTTGCCTTCTTCTCTAAAGCCGCTTTAGAATTTTTGCTCAGAAGTAATAAACGTCCCGATATAATTCATTGTCACGACTGGCAAACCGGTTTAATTCCGCCCTTACTTTTTGAAATTTATAAATATCATGGTATGGGCAATCAGCGCGTTCTCTACACCATCCATAACTTTAAACATCAAGGATTTGCTGGTGCGGAAATTCTCTGGGCAACAGGATTAAATAACGATACTTACTACTTTAGCTATGCCCGAATGCGCGATAACTTCAATCCTTTTGTGATTAATTTTATGAAAGGTGGGATCGTCTTTTCCAACTATTTCAATACCGTCTCACCCCACCATGCTTGGGAAGCACACCACACCGATGTTAGTTACGGTTTAGGCCATACAATTCACCAGCATCAACAGAAATTTACTGGCATTCTCAACGGTTTAGATTACAATATCTGGAACCCGGAAGTAGATAAATTTATTCCTGCACCCTATGGTATTGATAACTTCTCCGAGAAGGCACGCAATAAAAAGGCACTGCGAGAAAGACTCTGGTTAAGAGATGAGGCAGAAAAACCCTTAATTTGTTATGTCGGTCGTTTAGATGACCAAAAAGGCGTACATTTAGTTCACCATGCCATGTATTATGCCTTAGCTCGCGGGGCGCAATTTGTCCTCTTAGGTTCCGCCACCGAATCGTTAATTAATAACTGGTTCTGGCATGAGAAAAATCACCTCAATAATAACCCTGATGTTCATATTGAATTGGGCTTTAATGAGGAATTATCTCACCTGATTTATGCGGGGGCTGATATGATTGTGGTTCCCAGTAATTTTGAACCCTGCGGACTGACACAAGTAATCAGCTTAAAATACGGAACTGTTCCCATTGTCCGGGGAGTTGGTGGTTTAGTTAATACGGTTTTTGATCGCGATTATGATACCTATCACAAACCGGAAGAACGCAATGGTTTTGTCTTTTTTGATCCCGATAATAATGCCCTCGAATCAGCCATGTCCCGGGCATTGGAATTGTGGTACACTCAACCAGAAGAATTCCAAAAATTAGCGATTCAAGGTATGGAATGCGATTACTCTTGGAATCGCCCTGGGGAAGAATACGTTGCCCTCTATGAAATGATTCGCCACAAATAAACTGTCTTGTCTCTAGCAATTCCCTGGCAGTTGTCAACAGAAATTCGAGGAATAGATTTGTTGAAATTACCGGGGAATTGCTTTAGTTTTGACCGATTCCTGACTCCTAACCCCACCAACAAACTTTTTGCCGCAAACCCTACTTAGGGTCTGCTGAATAAATCTAAAAACCTTGTTGGATAAGACTTTTGGACTTTTTTCCCCTCAAAAAGTGCCAGCCATTGCGGGGATCGGGGGGGAAAATTCAGGGACTTTTTCCCTGAAAATTAGGTAGTTGACCACCTGAAAATCGATAAAACCCCACACCCCACACCCCACACCCTGCCCCCAGGAAAAGCTTTTTCATCAAACCCTACCTAGTAGAGCAGAAATGTTAACTTTGCTTGGTATTCTTGGGTGAGGGGATGACTAACTCCTAAAATCTGAAATATGGCTAACATGGCTTTTCTTGCCCCATCCTGACGATATTTTCTACTTTCTCCCACCACGCTGATCAGTTTATCTAAAGCGGCGGCATAATCTTCTTTTAATGCGGAATTAATCCCAGTCAAAAATATCGCATCGAGGGGATTATTTTCTGGTTTTAACTGTTGAAATTCTAGGAGAGTTTTCCAACCTTTGATCAGGGGATTTTCTTCTTTAATAGCACTGATTAATCGGTAAGCATCAGACCATTTTTCTAGACGCATGAGAAATTTTACCGCCATAATAATTAATCGCGGTTCGTTGGGATATTTAGGGAAAAGACGATCAAATAATTGTTTAGCTGCGGGCAAATTATCGAGGGCAATCGCTTCTTGTATTTCTGCTAATCCTGTTTCTAATTCCGATTTTAAATCGAGACGGGAAAATAAGTCTCTAATTTGTTCTTCTGGCAAAGCACCGACAAAACAGGGTAACACTTCTCCCTTGCTGACAATTCGCACATCGGGAACTCCTTCTACATCGTATTGTTCGGCTAATTCGGGATTTTTATCTATATCTATTTTGGCCAGGATAAAATTATATTCGCTTGCCAGTTTTTCTAGCATCGGTTTTACCAATTTACAGGGTCCACACCACAGAGCATAAAAGTCTAAAATCACCGTATTTAGATAGGATTTATCGATTACTTCACTGTCAAAATTTGTCCCATCTACCTCAATAGAATATCCCATCTATTTCTCCTCTAATAACTTATTTTCAGCTAGTTTTGTCTCACTTATCTCTTTTATCCAAAGGGCTAATCCTCCCCCTCGTCCCCGGGCTGCCATCATTGTTTCTGTGATCAGAAAATAGGCAAAAAATGCCTGTTTTTTGATACTTTCCTGATAAAAATTCGCTTCACTTACCCGGCCATTTCTAATAAAACCTGAATAGAGAGAGCGGTTAAATAGAGTTAGGTTGAGCCGGGTAAAATCAAAGGCGAGAAGACGGGTTTTAGGAAAAAACTTAACCGGACCGCTTACGGATAGTTTTACCGCCCCTAAAACTATCTGATTGCTGACGCTTCCAGAGATAAATTCTCCCGGTTCTAAGCTCTCATTTCTTTGGTAAGAGATGGTAATTTTTAACCAGGATGGTAGATAGCGCCCCTTACCCAAAACAATTCCCGCTCTCTTTTTCGCTTTTTGAGTTCCTGTGATAAAGTATAATCGCCAAGTACCGACCAAAGCCTCAAAAGTAAGATTTTCTTTAGTTTTTTTAGTGTTTTTTTCTTTGCTTAAGAGAAATTCCAGCAATTGAGAGACAGGGGGGCGATTATCATCCTTAAGTATTAGGGGTGAGTCGAGATTTATAACCATGATTTCAGACAGTGCCAAGATATTTTAGCTGAAGCTACCGAACTCGAAAAAGCGAGCGATAAACCGGTTGACCCTTATTATAAGTGGACTTTTCCCTCTCCGTCGGTACGGGGAAAATATTTTCCTCTAACCAGGGGGTTTGATGTTGCCGAACAAAATGGGGATGTGCTTGAAATCTCTCCGTCATTTCCAGGGCGATCGATTCCACATCCGACTGTAAAAAAACCCAGCCCCCAGCTACCATATATTTAGCCAAAGCTATGACTAATTCCGGCTGCACAACCCGACGCTTACTATGACGCTGTTTAAACCAAGGATCGGGAAATTGAATCGACACCCAAAATAACTTATCTGCGGGCAAAGATTGCAGTAAAATTTCTGGGGCAACATTCATATTGCCAAAAACAAAAGCGAGATTACTTAATCCTAACCTTTCCCGTTCCTGATTCGCTTCAATTACCAAAGGTTGACGAATTTCAATCCCCAAAAAATTAATTTCTGGATATACTTGGGCCATTTGTAACAAAAATTTACCCCGCGCACAACCAATGTCAAGATGGAGAGGTTGCGTCATATCCTGATAAACTTGATTCCAATCGGGGGGAGCGATCGGATGGCGATATTTATGACTTAAGGGATTGACGTGCTGACGAACGCGAACTTTAGCCAAAGATATTTTCTCCTCATTTCTCCTCGATCGATCTAGTTTACCGATATTTAGCCCAATTCAATGCGATGAATTTCCGTTTCGCCATTCTCAGCGATCCTCATATCGCTTTACCCACAACCATTTTGAACCATTCTAATCGCTTTCATCTGGTGGAAGTGAGTATTCCCGCTTTAAAAATTGTTTTAGACCATATCATCACCCTTAACCTCGATTTTCTGCTGATTGCTGGCGATTTAACCCAAGATGGTGAACCAGAAAATCATCGTTGGTTAGCCGATTGTTTAGCCACTTTACCCTTCCCCGTCTATGTGGTGCCGGGTAATCATGATGTTTTGAGTTTAACCGCGACGGAAAACCAGATCGGTTTAGCAGATTTTCCCTTTTATTATCAACAATTTGGTTACAGCGACCCCGAACAAATATACTACCAAAAAGAAATTTTACCCGGAGTGCAATTAATCGGTCTGAATTCTAATCAATTCGATGAGCAAGGTAAACAAATTGGCAGTTTAGATGCAGAACAATTGCATTGGTTAAAACAGACTTTACCCGCGCTAAAAAACGATCTAGTGATGGTGATGATCCATCATAACGTGATCGAGCATTTACCCGGACAAAGCAATCATGAATTAGGTAAACGCTATATGTTGGCTAATGCGGTAGAACTGCTCGATATACTACAGGAAAACGGCGTAAAATTGTTGATTACCGGCCATCTCCACGTGCAGGATCTGGCTTTTACTAGAGGTATCTATGAAATTACCACCGGTTCCCTCGTCAGTTATCCCCATCCCTACCGGGTGCTAGAATATTGCGAAAACACGGTTGAATTAGCCATAGAATCCTTTCATTTGCAAAATATACCCGGATGGGAGAATTTACCCGCTATTTCTCGGCAATGGTTAGGCGATCGCTCTTATCCTTTTATGATGCGTTTATTAACTTGCCATCCCCTCAATCTTCCCGTGAGTCTAGCGGAGGAATTAGCCCCGAAATTACGAAATTTTTGGGCAGATGTAGCCCAAGGTGACACAATCTTCGATTTTAGCGATTTTCCGCCCCTAGTACGCCGTTATTTTTACGCTTTCAGTGCCGTCGATCCCCTCGGTAATCCTCATTTTATCGACAATCAAGCCGTAATTAGTTTCAAGCATCAGTTCGGTTATCAGCGCTCAAACTTGCTGGTAGAGTTGAGAGAATAGCTGCAATAAATAATTAACTATAGCTATAGTTATGGCACTATCCGGCACCGCGGCCGCTATATTGGAAGAAAATGTCAAAAAAAATCAATGGAAGCAATTAAAAAGGAATTAAAAAAAATCGGTTCTCTTGCCCTCTTTTTTTTCTTGGCTTTCGGTTATATTCTTCTGATCATGAAATTATTTCTGGAAGAGTATTCGATTACCACCTACGTTTTGGGTAAAGCGATCTTAGGGGCGATCATTGCCGCAAAAACCGTGGCCATTCTCGACGCAGCCATGAAGCTAGAATGGTTAGAAAATCGACCCCGTTACCTTAGCGTTCTGTATCGAACCTTTGTTTACACCCTAGCAGCACTGATTCTCGGCTCGATCGAGGGTTTTCTGGAAGCTTATCGGGGAACGCGGGTAATTTCGGAGGCAATGGCCAAATTTTGGCAAAGGGAAAGTTTCTCTCAAATCCTTGCGGTTACTCTCTGTCTCGCAGTGGTTTTTTGTCTCCACAATCTCTGGCA
>VYLP01000174.1_pt1 | contig 57298 bp, 45 predicted proteins | sample 5114311 | NCBI WGS metagenome assembly VYLP01 (sample SAMN12291775, study PRJNA351875) | freshwater metagenome | isolation source: freshwater lake | place: USA: Michigan, Lansing Lake | collected 2013-08-14 | reverse complement strand
ATTTATTCATAATCAATATTGGCAGAGGATTAAAGATTAGTTATTGTCACTAACTCTTTTGATTAGAAAAAGATAAACTTGAGAATTTTCAGTCAAATTTATTGACTCAAAATCCGCTGTACTTAATTTAAATGAATCAACCCTACCGACATCGGGGGGGTCGGGGGGGCAGGGGGGGTGGGGGTTGGGGGGGCCACACCCTGCCCCCAGGAAAAACTTTTTCAGCAGACCCTATTTAAGAAATGTGAAGGAGCGCAAAGGAAAATTAAAAGAAGGGAAGATATAGATGTTGGGGAGAATACTAAGTGCTAATCTAGGGTTATCCCATCTATTCCGAGGTTAACCGTCCCACAGGAGAAACAATCACCAGATTCCCTTGCTGGCGGCGAAAATCGGTTTCTTTAAATAAAAGTTAACAGAACTTTGCACTTCTGTTAAGAGAAGGTTTAGAGAAACTTGTTAGAATAGAGGTAGATAAATCCAGTTGCAAATAGGCGCTCGACCCGATGAATTTTCCGCGCGATCCGACAAAAAAAAGAGAACGAGAACACCGACAATATCTAGACTGTGACCTCTAATTGACTTTCACTCAACAGCGCGATCGAGCAGTTTTTTGAGGATTAAATTCCTAGCATCAACACCCCTTAAAAATAGTTGATGTGGGCAGTCCATAGCAAAATTTTTAGATGGAGTAGTGAGTATGAAGCTATTGATTCAGGGCAATAATATCGCTGTCACCGAAGCTATTCATGATTATGTGGAACAAAAGCTGGAGAAAGCGGTGAAACATTTTAACGGCATAACCACAAAGGTCGATGTTCACCTCTCCGTGGAAAAGAATGCTCGCATTCCTGATCGCCACAAAGCAGAAGTAACGGTTTATGCTAATGGAACAGTGATTCGCGCTCAAGAAGGAAGCGAAAATTTATACGCGAGTATTGATTTAGTTTCTGATAAAATCGCTCGTCAACTCCGCAAGTATAAAGAGAGATTGGTGGATCATCGCACCCACGCCACCGTTAAAACTAGCGAGGTGGTGCAAGAGAAACCCTTAGATGATAACCTAATTGGCGATCGCACTCCCGAATTACCTGCGGAAGTAGTGCGGATGAAATACTTTGCCATGCCACCGATGACTATTGAGGAAGCACTAACACAATTGCAATTAGTCGATCACGATTTCTTTATGTTCTGCAACAAAGACACTAACGAAATCAATGTTATCTATCAACGCAATCACGGCGGTTTTGGTGTTATTCAGCCCCGTCCCGTTAACGTAAATGGCAAAGAATCCAATTAACAGTTAGCGACCACAAATAAAACTAAAGACTGGAGAAATTCTCCAGTCTTTTTCTCATCTAACCAAGATTAACTTTCACCACTTTATTTTTTTCTGCCACCGCTTTCGGGAGGGTGAGATAAAGAATACCGTCTTGATAGTTAGCGGTAACTTGGCTATTTTGCACCTCTACTGGCAGGGTAATCAAGCGACTAAATTTACCATAATAAAATTCGCTGTTTTCCACCTCGGCAGGGCGTTGACGTTGCCCATTAATAGCCACCATTTGCTTGCTAACCTCCACATCGATATCTTTAATATCCACACCGGGTAATTCGATTTTTAATTCCACGGAATCCTCATTAACAGAGATTTCCACCGGGGGACGAGATACCGATGAAGTTGTCGGTAATACTTCTTGAAAAAGTTGATCGATTTGACGTTGAACAGAATTAATTTCTAGGAAGGGAGAATAAAGAGTGAAAGCCATAGTAATAATTTCCTTGAGAGGTTTTCTCTGACTGCGATTACATCTATCTTAAGCAACTAACTTGGCTTACACAAGGCGGTTTTCAGGAAATAAAAAGTCGCAATAACCGATACAGTTATCAGTTATCAGTTATCAGTTATCAGTTATCAGTGGGAAGTTGTGGGGTGTGGGGTGTGGGGTGTGGGGTGTGGGGTGTGGGGAGCAAAAAACCGACGGCTGACGGCTAAAATCACTGTTATAACCATTGTTGTAATTCCGGCCAACCCAAACCTTGACGCACAATATCCGGTTGATCGCTGGTAAAATCAACAATTGTTGACACTTCCGAACCGGGAGCCGAACCATCTTCGATAATTAAATCAACGATATGATCGAGGGCATCGAATAACCTAGCGGATTCTAATCCCTTGGTGGGAAAATCCCCCTCCTGATCGGGAAGATGGGCAGAACTAGAGATAATAGGATTTTCTAGGGTTTCGAGAATAGTGCGACAGATAACGTGATCGGGAACCCGGATACCGGTAGTTTTCCGCTTCGGATTCATCACCACTTTCGGCACTAATTTAGTCGCCGGTAAGAGAAAAGTGTAGGGACCGGGTATAACTCGTCGCATAATCTTATAGGCATAATCGCTGACCAATGCGTACTCGGAAATATTCGACAAAGAAGAACAGAGAAACGTCAAGGGTTTATCATTAGATAGTTGCTTGATTTGGCGAACTCGTTCGACGGCGGATTTCACATTGAGATCGCAACCGATCGCATAGACGGTATCGGTAGGATAAAGCATAATTGCCCCATTTTTCAGGGCATGACAGATTTCTTGGATAGAACGTTGTTGGGGATTTTCCGGATGGAGAGAGTAAATGGTAGCCATGATAGCAAAATCGTCGCCTATTGGGATTGTCCCACGGGAATCGCCGGGGATATGTGTTTAGGGGCATTAGTAGATTTAGGAGTCCCCTTAGAATACCTGATTGCACAACTAAAAACTTTAGGAATTGAGGAGGAATATCAGTTAAGGGCTGAAAAAGTGCATCGTCGCGGTCAAATTGCTACTAAGGTTCACGTCGATGTCACTGCCGAGAAGTCCGCTGATCATCACCACCATCACCATCATACCCCCGCTCGCCATTTACCGGAGATCAAAAATTTAATTAAACAGGCAAATTTCCCCCAGAAAGTCCAAGAATGGAGTTTAGCGGTTTTTCAACAACTTGCGATCGCAGAAGGAGCCGTTCACGGGATCGCACCGGAAAAAGTGCATTTTCACGAAGTCGGGGCAACTGATGCCATTATTGATATCGTCGGGACTTGTTTGGGTTTGGATTGGCTATCGGTGAGTGAATTATACTGTTCTTCTCTACCCACCGGCGGCGGTACAGTTCAGGCCGCCCATGGTCGTTTACCGGTTCCTGTGCCAGCAGTAGTACAATTGTTCAGCCAGCGACAAGTACCAATTTATAGTAATGGCATTGAAGCGGAGTTAGTAACACCCACGGGGGCAGCTATTGTGACAACTTTAGCTAAAAGTTTCGGTAAACCCCCGAAAATGCAGTTAGAAAAGGTCGGTTTAGGGGCAGGTACAAAAGATTTACCGATTCCCAATCTTGTCCGGCTTTGGTTAGGGAAAAAAACACCGGAAAAGCTAGATGAAAGCGAAACCGTGGCAGTTTTAGAAACTCAAATTGATGACTTAAATCCGCAAGCGATCGCCTACTTAAGTGAGGCTTTATTACAAGTGGGGGTTTTGGATGTATTTAGTCAAGCAATTACTATGAAAAAATCCCGTTTGGGGATACTTTTGACAGTAATTTGTGACTTGGATAAAATTGCTATTTGTGAAAATATGATCTTTCAGGAAACCACAACTTTAGGCATTAGAAGGACAATTCAAGAGCGATCAATCTTAAAAAGAGAGATACAATCGATCGATACTGTCTATGGACAAATTCGGCTAAAAGTTGCCTACAAAGAGTCAATTAATCAACCGATTACCGTACAACCAGAATACGAAGATTGTGCCGCAATTGCCCGTCAGCATCATCTACCTTGGCGATCTGTTCATCAAATGGCTTTAACTATTTGGCAAGAAAAAAATCAGTCTTGACAGCAGGGCAATTTTATCATAAAACTGCTATTGTTCAAAAGCTATTTTCAGGAAGATAATCCCAATTTAAAACCTGTTCCTGGGTAAAAGGACAATCAACCGGAAAATTTTCTTTTGGTAAATTAGTTTCATTTACCGTCCCTCGCACTGCTTTTTGATAACATTCTGCGAAAATATCTGCTAAATAGGGTTTTAAGCTAGGACTATCCCTTAAAATAAGCTCTAATTGTTCTCTTTGTTCATCAATGGTATTTATCCAGCTATTAGTCCGTTTTTCTGGTTGATATTGCCATTTAAGTAAGTGCATCAAGAGAACTTTTAAACGACTAAATACCTCCCGTCTATTATTACGTCCCATATCGGATATTTCTTCGATTAAGTTATCTAAATCGAGTGCCTGTAAATTGCCCTTTTTTAAGTGATTTACGGTTTGCTCAAGCCACAAGTTAAAATCAGTTTCATAAAGCTGAGATAATTGATTTTTCATGTCGATGTGGGATTTTTAAAGGGAAACTCGCTGCCAAAATTGGTCGTTACTTGCGATTTTATCACTCAATCTTGGCTCTTGGGGGCTTTAACCCTCCACCCTCCCCCGCACATTAGCTTTTCGATGGGATGTTTACACGCGGTTGTCATACATTTATACCAGTTTAAGAGTGACTGATAATTGCTGATTGTCGGTATTTCTGCCAAGGTGAGATGCAGCCGAAAAAATAAATCTGATTTGTGCATAAAAACTAAAGATTTTAACATGAGAAAACTAAACCTGTTAGAATCAGAGCAACAGTAAATGCTTGTAATCCTAATGAGAACATGGTCAATAGTATTTTAATGATTCCTGTTCATTTGGATGCTCTCTATCTGAAAAGAGATCGCCTAGTTGTAGAGGCGATGGCAGATTTGAGCATGATTCCTTATTTTAATAGAAAAAGAGACGTAAATCCGAATATTGCTCATATCAGCGAGGAGATTGTTTCCCAACCCTTTCAAAATCAAAATCTTTACCTGAAAGCAGGAATCCATTTACATTGGGCGTTACCCGATGCTTTAACAAAAGGGATTCAAGATAGCGATAAAAAGACAGTTTTCCCATCAGTTCCTAATCGCTGGTTAGTAACACGCACTCTTAACGGCGAAAAACGTCAATGGGTAGTGGAGAGTGATTATCTTTATCGGGAAGGAGAAGGGGAGCAGTTAGGTAGTATTGCTTATCCCATTGAGATAAAAAATGGTAATCATCAACCATTTCGCTATTTAGGTCGCAAACTGCCTATAGAAGCTTGGTTAGAAAATGATCCCAAGGCTGAATACTTACCCTTATTGACGGCGGTAGGTTATGGTGAACCGACTTTTGCCGCTTTTTATCCCAATTGTCACAGTGTTTTTGGATTTTATGATGATTATTCTCCTGAAAATACTGATGGGTTACAGTATGATGTGATTGCGTGGTATAGTCACTTAGAAAAGGATTATTTCAATCAATTCATCAAACCAAAATCTCAATTAACTACACAAGAATTAATCAAAGCGATACAAGAGGAATTAAAATGGGCGGTTGCCGTTAAAAGCAATGAACAAATACCTCAAAGAATGCTCTGCTATGCCCGCTTAAAGTTTGCTTCTTCAACCAATACAGAGAGAGAAATTTCGGTAGAAGTGGCTGTAGGAAATACGGGAACGGAGGCATTATCTGCTTATTTAGGTCAAAAAATTGACAACAATTCTCAATCTATTATTGAAGATCAATTAGAAGCTTTAACCCTATCTTCTAGTCTAGAACATCGGCAGTTGGATCTAACAGCTAAGTTTGAGGAAGCACGCCATGAAAAAGGGTTTAATGCGGTCTCATCTGGCACAATATGGACAATTACTTTAGGAAGCACAAACGCTACAACAGCAAATGCTGAAGATGCTCAAGCTCAGAGCGAAGTTACTTTACCCGATAATATAGCTCCTAAACTGAATCAGCTTAATCTATCTCAACAGAAATATGACTGCACTTTCGATGAAATTGAGTCAATGCGTCGGCAACTCTTTTCTGATTGGTATAAGTATATGTTAAGTGCTTATCCCCCCCAAGGTAGCACCGCTCAGTATCCTGATATTGATGAAGTTAAATATTATATTCAGGAGAAGGGAATTAAACCTTTAAAGGCAAAACTGAATGATCTAGAGAATTATGAAAAGTTATTGAATGAATCTTTAACTCAATTACAACAGGCGATCACTCAAGCAAATATTACCCAGTGTAAATTAAAAGTTAGTGATATTTTAGACTGGGAAAAATTGATTAATCAGTTAGAACAGGGAACAACAGAGCCAATTAAAAGAATTAAGCAGTTAATCCCCGATTTGTCCAGTAAAATTGCAGGGAAAAACCAAGGAGAAATTATAGCTGCCTTAAATTTAATTTTTACTAAAAACGAAACAGAGCCAATTAAAAGAATTGAGCAGTTAATCCCCGATTTGTCCAGTAAAATTGCAGGGAAAAACCAAGGAGAAATTATAGATGCCTTAAATTTAATTTTTACTAAAAACGAAGAAGAATTAGTCCGTTGCAATCGTCTGCTTTTAGAAGTTTCTTTCCCTCAGCTAATTTTAAAAGCTCCACCACCTTATACCCTGAAACCTATTGCCGGTTCCCGTTATTGGCAACCAACAGAACCAGTGGCCTTGATGGCGGGGGAAGGGGTAAAACCCACCATTCGCCATGGACAAGATGGAAGATTGAGGGATGATGGACTGTTAGAATGTGAGATTTTACAACAGGAAGAGGACATTTTTCTGAATGGATTTTCGTCTATTCTCGGTAAAATTGATCAGATAGAAAACAATAAAACAGGGGAATATATTGGCTTTAGCACTTGGGAAGAACAACCTTGGCATCCGTTTTTACTAGAGTGGGAGGTAGAAGTTTTTCCCCTCCAAAATGGCTGTAATCATGGCACCTATAATCATCAATATGATGCTGAGTTTATTACGGATAATTATACCTTGAAAGAAAACGAGCCAGAGCTTTCTTTACAGTACGGAAAGGGGGCTGTTCTTAAAGCTGCTAATGTTTATAGTGGTCGGAGTATTTTAACACCCCATGCCGGAATTAAGCTTAAGGAAAAAATAGAAGTTTATTTAAAGAAACAGTTACCTGATGAGGCTAAAGAATATTACGAACCAAAACTGTCTGAACAAGAAGAAGCTTACCAAAAAAGAATCCAAGATTGGTATAAGGACAAACCAAATTCTTTGACCAACTTAGACCAACAAGAAAAGATTCAAGCCATTCAAGCTTGGTATGAGCAAAAACCCTGTTATGATCCTAGTAATCCTAATTTAATTTTCACTAATCTACTCTCGGATCAAAAAGCTAAAGACCCCATTTATACTGCCATTAGAGCTTATCAAAATCTTTTAAGCCTAAATTGTCTATCTCAAGCTTTAGGAGGGTTTAACGAGGCTTTATTGATGCACAAACAGACCTTACAGTTACCTATTGCTGATCCTTTAGGATTTAATGATTATCAGCCTTTTACAGATGAAATAAAAGAAATGGTACAACAAAGTATCCGTAGTGCGCCAGAACCTTTAAATGATTTTAACCCAATTCGCTCAGGGGTAATGAAGATTTTGTGGTTACGGTTGGTGGATACTTTTGGACAGGTGAAAGATTTAGATATTAGAAATATTATCACTCCTGAACAGATGACGACTCCGGGCAGTCCCTATCTGATATCTTTACCTCCTCGTTTGGTACAACCGGCGCGCATTAATTTCCGTTGGTTATCTGCAATTGAAGGGGAACAGGAAATGAATAGTCATCCAGCTACTACTCCTATTTGTGGCTGGATATTGCCTAATAATTTAGATAATAGTCTCGCTATCTATGATAATCAGGGTAAGGCTTTGGGTTCGATTAATCAATTAGCAAAATGGCAAGCTGCGCCGGGAGAAAATACGGTTATCCCCTTTGATAAAATTGATGATCATTTACAAAAAGTGATTAACTATATTATTAAGCAGGGGGCAAAATTTTTGTCTAATTTTATTTCGGCTTTAGATAGTGGTTTAGAAAACATTGATCCCGAAAATTCAGCGCAAAATCAAGGTTTAGCACTGTTAATGGGACGACCTATTGCCCTAGTCAGAGCTTCTTTAAATTTGGAATTAGAGGGACTTCCAGCTATTAACCAAGATTGGGGGGTATTTTGGCAAGATTTAAGACGTAATTTCCGAGAAACGGATGGCTTTGAAAAGGTCAAGTTTCCAATTCGTTTAGGGGAATATAAACAGTTAAATGATGGTTTATTAGGTTATTGGTTGGAAGGGGATAATGGAAGTCTCAAGGATGTATTTTATGCCCCTCAAAGTGATTTAGAGGGAATTAATCATCCGGCTATTAAATTTCATAATGGTAACAATCCTTGGCATATTGATCTTAATCTAAAAGATCCACCCACTTTATTGACTATGCTCATCGATCCCAGAGGAAAAGTTCACGCAACTACTGGAATTTTACCGACGAAATCAATTGATATTCCCCCGGATCAATATCAACAAGCGTTAGAGAAAATAGAAATTACTTTCTTCTCTGCTCCTATCTTGACAGATTATGGTAAAATTAATTTAGCTTTACCTGATGAAGTTGGTTATCAGTGGTCATGGTTGGAGAAAGAAAAGGAACAATGGTCAACTGCCGATAAAATAGGTCAAACTAATGTTAATGCCATCTTCTCTGGCAAGCAAGAAATTCGAGAGGGATGGTTAAAGTTAAGCACCAAAAAAGAGCCACCCAACCCTAATAGTCCTAATCCCTAAGTTTATTCAAAATTCACCCGTTAATTTTTTAAATCAAGGAGTATTAATTATGAGTAACACTAATGACTTAGTTCTACATCTAAAACTAGATACCATTATCCCCGATGCAGACAATCAAAGAGTTCGTAGTGCTTTTTTAAGCGAGAATGTTTCAGCTTTAAGTGAGAATATTTCGGCTTCTACTGAGAGCCAATATAGTGTTCATGGTAGTCCCCAAGTTGTGAGTGATGAACATTTTGGCAGTTGTTTCATTTTTGATGGAAGACAAGACTATATAGAAATTCCTAATTCAGAGGACATTAACTTTGCAACTAATCAAGATTTTACCGTTGCCAGTTGGATAAAAATAGCCAAAGAACAACCATTTAAAACCAATGGTGACAACGATATTATTGAAAAATGGAATGGTAGTAGAGGTTATCCCTATGTCATCAGATATATGCGTGATAGCCAAACAATCCATGCAGCAAGATATGATGGTTCTAATAATCCCTCTATCACCACCACAACTAAACTTAATAGTGAGCAATTCTATCACATTGCTTTTGTGAAAGAAGGGAGCAAGTTGCGGCTTTATTTAGATGGACGTGAAGAAAATAGTACGGATGATACAACCCAATCTCAAACACAAAATGATTCACCTCTTTATCTAGCACGTAGAGGAGGAAGCAATGAAGCTTATGCTAACTATTTCGCAGGAACAATTGCTCATCTCCGCATCTATAATAAGGCATTATCCCCGGAAGAAATTAAACGGGATATGAATGATGATTTAACGGTGATCGCCGCTTTTAATCTTGCCTATCCTCTTGATTTTAATTTATATGAAGGAGAGGATCAAAAGTCAGTTATCTTTATTGAAAATGATACTAAGGGAGAAGAACTGGTTTTTGAAATTCAAAATGATACAGAAAAAGAGATTAATTTACCAGCAAAAAGTGGAGCAGTCACTCAAAATAATTATCATTTTGAATTAAGATTTAGACCTGATACTCTATCGCCTAAATCTTTACAGCAATTGGCTTTAAAAACCCAAAGTAATTGGAGTATGAGTTCTCCTGTTACTCAAGCAGATGGGATAGTTTCTCTCTATTTCTTAACAACTAATACTACCTTATCAGCTAATGAGGTCGTTACTTTAACCCTGCCAAACGTCAGTGCTTCAGCAGCGGGAGGGGCAAGAACAACCAGAGTTGAGTTTTTATGTCCAGAGTTTACTTATCAAGGAGAGACTTTAACTCATTATTACCGGGAAAAAAAGCTCAGCGTTATCGATCATCGAGGGAAGAAGAATATTCCGCTTCATGTCAGTTTTGTAGGCTCTAATCGGATTTTGAATGATGGCACAACGACCAATAAGTTAACTTTGCAAATTGTTAATGTATTAAAAGATAAATCTATTCCTTTGATTCCAGATAGTAAGGGGGATAATGCCTCTAAGTTTATTATCTCTTTTGATGTTCAAGAAGAAGGGCAGAATAAAGATTGGGCTTTGGGAACCACAAGTCAGGTAGCTGGTATCAGCATTAAATATAAAGCAAAGGAGATTATTAATTCAGGACAACAAGGTGAATCTCCTGAGTGGGTTATTCTTTTTAATGACCAAACCGCTATAGAACCCAGTCAAGATATTCAAGTTGAATTATCAGGAATTGTTTCTTCTTTAGCTGCTGGTCAGACCAATCTTTATATACGCTATGAAAATATTCCGGGTTATTGGGATGGAACTTTTGTCTGTACTATTGAAAAATCCCCGATTGTCTTTGATACAAATGGCAATGTTGGCATTGGTATCAGTAATCCAGGTAATTTTAAATTGAACGGACAGGGAGGCCATCTCAATGTTAGCGGCACAATTTACCGAGGTGGAAATCCTCTGATTTATGAAAATTATGAGATTTATTTAAGAGGTTCTGCTTGTGAATCTCCCGAAGGAAATAATACGTTTTTAAAAATTGCTAATGTTGCAATTACTATGACTAATAACAGTGGATTAAATACAGTTATTCTTCGTCCTGATGGTAGCTATAAAAACGGAACTTCTCATGATGTTTATAAAAATCACGATTTTTGGAATTATTGGGCAAATTGGATTAATGATCAAAACAATGTTGCTAATGGTGATGTTGTTGCAGTAGCCAGCTATGATGCTATAAGGAATGCTCCTAGAGGTGAAGCTGCAGAAACTTTATTGACCTCCATTAATGCTCTCAGGGCTTTTGACGCAGAAAAAGGTGATTTCCGTTCTCCCTATGTTCTCTTATTTGTCAAAGGACGAGCGGGAGCAATGGAAGTCTGTCAACCCCATAAAGGGCCTAATGCTCATCTTAAAACAACTTACTATGAACTGTTGAATTGTGGAAATACTTCAGTCGTTTTAAGGGGAATGATTATAATGTGGGCTGGGGATGTCAATCAAATTCCTGTTGGTTGGGCTTTATGTGATGGCCAGAATGGTACACCCGATTTGCGAGATCGGTTTATAGTAGGTGCAGGGAATAACTATAAGCAAGGAAGTACAGGAGGAGTAGACACCGTTCAATTAACCATATCTCAGATGCCTGCTCATAATCATGAAAACGAAGAATATAAATATTTGGTAGCCAAATGGCCACTGGGGTGGAATGCTGCAACTAGCCTTGACAATAGGCAGGACAGAATAGACGCAGCTAGCGGTCAACCAATAAAAACAGTGGGAGGAAATGAAGCTCATGAAAATCGTCCTCCCTATTATGCTCTTTCCTACATCATCAAGCTTTAAAATATTGCTTTGTGAGTTCTAAAGATTAAACTAAAATATGGAAAGTATGCGTATGAAACAACAACTTTAAAAACGTCTCTAAGAACTCAAATAAGAGTTTGAATCGGGTCAAACCGACTAAAAACCGGTGAGCGAGTAAAATTGCTCTGGGTAGAAACTCTTAAACAACAATAACAAGGAAAATTAAAAGCGAGCGCCTCCCATTCCACTCCCAATTCTCTGAGGAATTTCTTATGATACAGACTTACCCTATTTCTAAAACTATCACCACCCTAGAAGCTCTTGAACAAAAGTTTAAATTATCTCCTACAGATAATGAGCTATTCTTTCAGGAATGGCAACAAGACTTACCTGAACTAACGGATCAAGAAAAAGAAACCCTAGAGCAAATTAAAAGACGGTTTTTACGTCATAGAAAACGAGTTTCTCTCACCGAAGGAGTTATCAATCAATTACTCATTTCTCCTTTACTGACATTAGCGGGTTTATATGATGAACCTTTCTATGTCACCACTGAAGCAAGTGTTGAGCTAGAAATAGAAGAAGAGGAGGAAATCTTACGGGGGAGAATAGATACTTTAATTATTGCTCAACAACTGTGGGTGTTAATCATTGAATCCAAATCTACTATTGCTTTTCCTGTTGCTTTACCGCAAATAATGACTTACATGATGGCTAATCCTAACCCTCAAATACCTGTCTATGGTTTGATAGGTAACGGCGATGAATTTATGTTTATTAAAATCCTGACATCAGGCGTTCCTCAATATGACTTTTCTAACATTTTTTCCTTGCTTTTACCCCGGAGAAATCAGTTAGAGGATATTTTTCAAATTCTCAAACAAATTGCTAAAATTATGATCATAAACAGGACGGGTTAAGAAATTAAAAAATGGTTAAAAAATCGCTCTTTATTCTAGCCCTATGTTAAAAAAGGAAAAGCGATCCCGAAGGGATCTGCATTCGGTGGCACGCCCCTAATTACACCTACCCTCTCAAATCTTTCAACAAGCATGAGGAAACACTATGACTCTGAAAGAACTAAAAACCCAACTCTTAGCATTAACCCCTACCGAACAAGCTGAAGCTATAGAAATGCTCAATAAAATGATTAATAGTGATTCTTCAAGAATTACTAAAACGGCGGGGGTATGTGGTGGAGAAGCTTGTATTGAAAATACTCGTATTCCAGTATGGCTGTTAGTTAGTTTACGTCATCAGGGTTCAACCGATGCTGAATTACTGTCTTTTTATCCTCAACTTAATGCGGGTGATTTAGTCAATGCTTGGGCTTATGCCAAGGCATATCCAGAAGAAATTGAAACAGCGATTAAAGAGGAGGAGGAAGTAATGAAGCTAGAAATATAAGGGATGGTATGTCTTTATGTCGATGAACAATTTCCCTTGCTAGTTGTGCAGATGCTTAGAGATTTCGGACATAATGTTTTAACCCTAAATCGTCGTCATTTCATAAAACTTCATCTTGAAAAACCCAATCATTATGGTATTATTGTTTGTAGTGAAGATCGAGATTTAAACGGTCTAGCTCAACGGATTAATGACGCAATTACTAAAGAGAAATCTTTGGCAAATAAGTTAATTAGAGTAAAACGCCCTCAAAAGTAAATTTTAACAGCGATGAATTATTGTAGAAGTTCTTTCTCGATCAAACAGAGATTATGATCTGCTTCGCAGCGCCGTAGGCGTTCGGACAGATAAATTTGAATTTTATCGTTCTATTCCCGAGTTTCAAGAATATATTTTAATTGATCAATATCGCTTTTATGCAACTCAATATTTTAAGCAAGGGAATGGGCAATAGATTTTTAATGATTATAAAGGAGAAGAATCTGTGTTAAAATTAGCTTCAGATGAGTTTGAAATTTCCTTTCAAAAATTGTATGAAAGGGTTGATTTTGAATTAGATGAAGGGTAAAATCTTCTCAAAAATAAATCTCAAAAGGAGGATTAATGATGACATTAACAGAAGCTCAGATTAAATTACTTTTAAAAGCTCGTCAGCTTCCAAGGAAAATGAAGAGCGAACGCACACAAATCTTACCCTTCTTCACAACTTATTAATCTATTAACAGGTAGGTCAAATCATGGGAAACTTCCAAGCTATAAAGACCGAAACAGATGAGCGAGTTGAGTTTAAAGACAATGCTATTAATGTCATTACAATTAATACCACACAAACGCCTACCATAACAAATTACTATCAATCTATACTCAAAGCGGCTTTAACAACTTTTAAGCCTAAAACCGATTTTAAGCCTAAAAACAAACGAGAAACCACGGGGAACTCGGACTTTGAGACTTCAATGAAAGAGTTATGGGGAAAGGAATGCAACTTCAATGATTACCTCATTGGCTATATCTTACAAGACACCCATCTTTCTAAAGATGTTGACACACTTTTAGCTCGAATAGCCGATGAAGAAAATAAATACTACTGGAAATGGCTCGAAGGTGACAATGAGGTAAAAGATAGTGCTGACAATCAAACAATACTGAACCGATTACGCATTGTAAATGCAAATTTGCTCAATAAAATTTTTGTAAGATTTGATAATAGTACAGGTAGCAAGAAAGGAAAAGAACACTGGATAACAAATGAAAAACCCCTTCAGGATACAACCTTAATCGTGCCAGCTATTGCTATCAGTCCAGAGGTATCTTATACAAATGGTACTGACTTATATTACGGTGTTTATGTAAATCCTAACGCTAGACTGCTTTTTCTGGATAATAGTGAAGATACCCAAAAATATAAATACGGAAAAAAAGAAGGTTCTAATGATTATGAAATAAAGCGAACTTATATATACGACGATAACACCACAAAAAATGTTACTGTTGGTTATACTACAGACGCATCTAAGGATGAATATTTTTTAGGAAAAGTAAATGAGCAATATCGTTATTTGAAGGAATTAAAAGCTCAAATCAATAAGTTGGCTGACAAGGAAGGGAAAGAAAATGTAACTAGAATTAGACAAACTGTCTTTCAGTTGAAAACAGAAAATAAATTGTTACAAAAAATTCATTTCAAAACGGTTGAAAAAAAAGACGATGTTTCAAGAAATCAGACTGAAAAAGACGCAGCTAAAGCCTTAGCACATCAGGCGGCTTGCGAGCTTCCTAAGGGAAACTATCACTGTTTTTACCACGATAACGGGGGAACTTTAATGGGGCATATCTCCGCCGTAAATATAGGCGAGGGAGGGCGTGGAAGTAGTGGCTATCCTATGCGTGCCGATAAGGTGAATGAGGTAAACTATAAATGGTTAATTAATTTGCCTGATGGAGATGCAAATTTTCCCTTAGCAAAATTATGGAGTTATTTGTTTGAATTAAATCCAGACTTTTTAGTAAAGTTAGCTAATCCTCCAGCAATTAAACAAAACCGTACAACTAACACACCTGATGCTTTCTACCCTACTAATTGGCCTTACGACAAAGAAGCCGGATTTACGCATCCTGTCACTGGCATAAATAGTAGTTTGATTCAATATTATAAAACATTTAAGCCGTCAGCCCAAGCAACTAGAAGGAATAAACCTGACAGCGACCCATTTCCGCCTCGCGTTACGAATCCGAGCATTGCTGGTTATGATTATAAATTTGACATCAAAACAATTGAAATATCTGTAAAGTTAGACAATACTGGCTACCGAGTCTGGAAAAAGTTCAACGCTAGTGGACAAGACCTCACTTTAGGTTTTAACGAAAATGAACGAGTAGATGCGGGGAAAACGATGGCAGAAGCCTTGAGTAATTTTCATGTATATCCTGGGATGAAAGCCAGTAATATCACGCCTAAAATAACTGATTCTAAATTATCGGCTACCTCCTTTGCTAAATATGTACTAGGACAGCTTAATGATGATGATGTTAAGAAGCAATGGCGCGAAGATAATAAACTAGATGCAAATGCTACTGTTGATGCTTCTAGTTTAAAAACCGATCAAGAATGGTGTCACCTGTTTGGTCATGGGGATGGCGGTCCAGAAGAATTGGGTAATTTTGTTTCTGGTAGCAAACACTGCAACACTGAACAACTGGCGATTGAAACTGGTCAACGTCGCGTCAGTCAAAATGAAACCGATTTTACAGCAGTTGAACGAGGTAAATTAAAAGCCCGAATTACGGCTTATTTGATACCGAATGCGGGTACATGGGTAACAGGAGGAAGTTATACGCAAGAAAGTTTAAATGAAAAATTAGGTATTGACAAGGAAAATCCTCAGCTGGACTTAGTAACACAAAGAGATAATTTTTTTGAAGGCGTGCCGTTAGCAAAGCCAGTTAAATATAGATTAAAAACAGATGGTTCTGGTAACATAGATGATCAGGCTCTTAGAACAGCTTTTAAAGCCTTGTCAGATGAAATTAGTAGTCCTGCTACTGATGCAAATAAAAAGAAACAGCTTTTCCAATTCCGGCACAATTTAGAAAGACATTTTTTCATGTATCTACCAATAGCCCGTTGGATGCGCTACAAGCTTTATTATAATGGGCAAAAGGTGTTTGACCACATCTACGATGCTCAAAGTGAAAGCATAAACTTACATGAATGCCAGATCCTTGATTACATGGTAGAAAGAGCGTTGTATATAGCAATGGGTAAAGAGTCTAAGTACAAGCAAAAAATTAAAAGCCGTGTAGAAAAACTGATACCTAGCGCGGAAGAAGCGGGTATTATCGGCAAAGTTTTAGATTTAGATCAAAAACTTCATAAAATATTCAATAACCTGAAGTCAATAGACGGGTTTGCAGAACAAATAGTAACGGAAATATCCACAATAAAGGACATTCTAAAAGTGCTTAATCCTGATTTTACAACCATAAATCTAAAGCAACTAACAAAAAATTGCAGCGACCTAGAAACAGCGCTTAAAACGGCCAATACTGACATTGAATCCCAAATAACTACTTACACTGAAATTAAAAAAGATTTTAACAAGATGACCGTAGAACAGCAAAATCAAAGCCAACTTAAATTGATTATTACAGACACAGGCACAGGTTTGGGGAGTAAAATTCAGTATTTGAAGAAAAAGGTTGAGAAAATGCAGCGAAGTCAAGCAACTATAGCAGAGAAACTTAAGAAGATGAAAGAAGAACTTGCGCAACTCAACCCTAATAGAGAAGCAATGGAAGTTGACAGCATTGGGAAACAAGCCAAAGGAGTTAAGAGAAAGCGTGAAGAAATAAAAGAAGATCAATCAACTTTATCTCAGCATGACAAGAAAAGACTAAGAAAACAACAAAGTATGTTGTCAAATAATCAGAACCTGTAAATCAATCTATCCCATTAAAAAACAAACCTATTTATATGATCAATCCCAACCTTCAATCTATCAAAAACCAACTCAACTTAGGACATTTAACACTAGATCAGAATGGCATCGGTTCAGCTTTAGCTAATCAACTTCAACAAGCTTTTTCTGGAGAAATATTACAACTTGAGGAAGTAAAACAACCTATTGCGGAAACGGATGATTCCCTGTATTTTCAAGCAAGAATACCTTCATTACTGGGGGTAAGACTGCAAGCTGTTGAGGGCATCTTTTTTGTATATAATGGTCAGTTAGAATACCTTCTAAAAGCCACTCTCCCGAAGGTTTGGGATTTTTCTTGGTCTTATCCAGACCTTCCCGATTATACTAATTTTGGCAACTTAGATCCAGATGCGGGCAATCAACCCTCACTTTTTTACGACTTACGATTTCCCGCTGATAAGCCGATGGTACTGGTTTTTTCTTCCCACAATTTTCAGAAAGATCAAACCCCAAAATCCTATCTCACATTACTAGATACTACCTTAAATATTAGTAAAATTCATCAGGGGCTAAATTTTGTTTCAGAGATAGCACTTTCAGAGATGCCACTTTTACATACACTAATAGAATTTGCGGGTTATGCGGGTTATAAAGATTCATCTTTACCTTTTTATGGATATATAAATCAACAACCTGAATACGAAGAAATACGCTTAGAGATAGAACTAAATTTTACTAAAACCTATGAAAATATTTTCAGTTTTGGGATTTCTTCACTTGTCTTGCATACCAGCATCTCTCTTTATGCTAACTATATAGGATCGGGGATTAGCTTTTTAGGGGGAGTTACCATAGGAACCTCAAAAACACCTAAAAACGTAGAGATAGTCTGGCCCGTAGGGAGTACACAACTCATCATCGAAAATGCAGAACCTATTCCTTTTCCCGGTTTCGATACTTTTACTAACTTATTAAGTGGTCATTTACCCAACAATAGCGATACCTTTCCTCTGGAAATAAACTCATTAAGTACCCTAGAAATTCGTGAATTATCCTTACACTTATCCCTAAGTCCACTGAAGGTATCTTATATTGTCTTAAGTATCGGTACCACAGCAAACTGGAATCAACCCTTATTAGGAAAAGCATTAACAATTGAAGGTTTATTATTACGATGGGAAGTTAGCCCCGGAGATCCGACTCCTATTCGTTTTTATCTTCTATCCGCTTTCAATGTGGGAGGGGGTTTAGTAAACGCTTCAGCTGTCTTTCCCGACTTTGCTTTTTATGGTGAACTTGGCTTATATCAAACCATCGCCCTAGAGCAAATCATTGAGGAAATAATCCCCAATGCTCACCTGCCACACATCTCTATATTAGACCTTGCGATAAGTGCTGATATCAAACAAGGGTTATACGCCTTTGAAATAGAGATGGCTAGTGATTGGGAATTGAACTTGGGAGGAACTTCTATCTTACCCCTTAAATATTTGCATCTAGAGATAGAAAAGAATCTTGGTGGTAGCTTTGCTACAATTAACAGTGTTCTGACTATTGCCGGGGTAGATATAATTCTGCTGGCGACTAATGCCAACGAAAGTGGGGGTTGGACTTTTGCCGGAAGTACCAGACCCGGACAGCAAATTCCCATCGGACTGTTAATAAAAGATTTAGTAATGACCTTTGGAATAAAAGATGGAGGTTTTCCCAAAGCTATTGAGGGATTAGTAGTTGAAAATATAGCAACTTATTTCAATACTGAAACAAAGAATTTCTACTTTACCTGTGAATCTATATTGGAGATCGAAGAAGAAATAATTGATGTAATTCTTCAAATTAATATCACTCGACAACAAGACGGCTCTTATAAAAAACATTTTGATGGACATATCACCATTGGCAGCTTAAAATTTGCCCTCATTTTCGAGACAGATAAAACCTCTACTAATTTCCTCGCCGCTTACCACGATGAAAAAACGGTCAAAATTAAGGACTTAATTGGTTATCTTGACCCCCAACTCAAAGATGAAATTCCCGAAGGGCTAGAAATAAGCCTCAAAGATGCCCTATTTGTGTATGCTAAACAACAAAGCTTAACTAACTTTCTCTTTGGTTTAAATATTGGTGGTGGCATTAACCTGTCTAACCTTCCCTTAATCGGACAGGAATTTCCTCCTAATCAAACTGTTAAAATTTCCTTGCAAGTCTTAGTCACTAAAGCTAATTTTACAGGGATACAACTGCAAACGTTCAATACTTTATATCCTGACGGTGGTATTAAACTACCCACCACCGAGATTAAACAACGCCTAGACCTAACCCCTTCGATTCAACTGGGAAGCGAAATCCAACAATTACAACTCCCCATCGCTATTAATAAAAATACGGGTCAAATCCAAGACACCGGTTCCTCCTCCAATAACACCAATTCCGTTGTCACTCCCTCAGCGACTCCTACTCCCATTGATGATGGAACTAAATGGTTTCAACTGCAAAAAGCCTTTGGCCCTGTTCACTTTCAGAGAGTTGGTATTAAATACCAATACTCAAAAATCTGGGTTTTGCTGGATGCGGGCTTATCTTTAGCTGGACTTTCCCTATCCCTTGATGGACTTTCCGTTAACTCCCACCTTAATCAATTTGATCCCAAATTTGACCTCAAAGGCTTAGGCATTGATTACAAAGGCGGCGATACCCTAGAAATCGGCGGCGCATTCCTCAGAACCCAAGTCACCAAAGACGGAAAAACCTACGACGAATACGATGGGGCGGCTGTCATCAAATTCAAAGCCAAAGGCAAAGACCTCACCCTTTCTGCCATTGGTTCCTATGCTTATGTTGATGGGCATCCCTCCCTCTTTATCTACGCCCTCCTCGACTATCCCATCGGTGGACCATCCTTCTTCTTCGTCACTGGATTAGCCGCCGGGTTTGGCTATAACCGCGCCCTCAAAGTCCCCACCATTGACCAAGTTGCCACCTTCCCCCTCGTTGCCGAAGCCATTAGCCCTCCTCCTGCTGAAGGCTCTAACTTAGACAAAGCTGCACGACTGACGGAAGAACTAAACAAACTTCGAGACTACATTCCTCCCGAAACCGGACAAATATTCCTCGCCATTGGCGTTAAATTCAACTCCTTCAAAACCATTGATGCCTTTGTTCTGCTTACCGTCGCCTTTGGCAACCGCTTTGAACTGAATATCTTGGGTTTAGCCACCCTCATCGCCCCTGCAAACGTAGGCGCAGACGTAACCCCTGTTGCCGAGGTACAACTTGCCCTCAAAGCCAGTTTCCTGCCGGCGGAAGGTTTCCTCGGTATTATCGCCCAACTTACCCCCAACTCCTATATCCTCTCTAAAGCCTGTCATCTCACTGGGGGTTTTGCCTTTTATACATGGTTTGCCCCTAACGAACATGACGGTGATTTTGTCCTCACTTTAGGAGGTTATCATCCCCTCTTTAAAGTCCCAGACCATTATCCGAAAGTTCCTCGCCTTGGGCTTAATTGGCAAGTTAGCCCAGAACTTTTCCTCAAAGCCGATGCTTATTTTGCTCTAACTCCCTCCGCTATTATGGCAGGGGGACACCTCCAAGCCACTTGGAATAGTGGTCCTCTGAGTGCTTGGTTTAACGCCGGGGCAGACTTTCTCATGTCTTGGAAACCCTATCACTATGATATTCCTATCTATGTTGATATGGGGGTTTCCTATACTTTCCAATTTTTCGGGACTCAGCATATTACTGTTCAATTAGGGGCAGATTTACACATCTGGGGACCGGAATTTACAGGTACTGCTCATATTCATCTTTGGATTATTTCCTTTGATGTGCGCTTTGGTAGCAGTGCTTCGCAAGAACCCAAAGCCATTGACTGGAATGAGTTTAAACCCTCTTTTCTCCCTGCTGCTGATGCTATTTGTAGTATTACTGTTCAAGAGGGTTTAGTCAGAAAAGTTAATCAAGATGATAAAACAGATTTAGGGATCATTAATCCTAAAGATTTCTGCTTAGTCACTAATTCAGTCATTCCTGCTAAGAAAGCTGTCTATACTAAAGATATAACTCTTCAAGACGATCAAATCCAAATCGCGGAAAGTAATACCCAATTTGGCATCAGTCCAATGGAAGTCAAATCGGAGCAATTAACCTCAGATTTAACGATTAGTATAACTAGAGATGGCAAGTCTCTAAGTTCAGAAGAATTTGACAAAGATTTTACTTGTATTCCCCTATTTAAAAAAGTTCCCGTCGCACTTTGGGGCGAATCTTTAACCCCTAGTTTGAATGGTAATCAATTTATTGAAAATACCCTATCTGGATTAGAAATTAAACCTAAAAAACAACCAGATACAGGAGCAACCAAAGCCATTAATCGCAGTGAATTACAATTTAGCCCTGTTTCGATTGATAATGCTTATCATTGGCGAACGATTAGCACTTTTCAGGAGGAAACCACTAAAGACATCCGTAACACTATTGTAGATAACGCAGTCAACAACACCAGAGATAATTTACTAAAAGCACTAAATTTGAAAAGTGAAGAAATTGATCTCAGTGCAACAATTGCCGATCATTTATTAGGTTCACCTAAAATTGGAGTTTTAGTTAATTAATTATTATTAAAGGAGTCAAAAATGCCAGAAACTACCACAACTGAACCCACTAAAATTGAATTTATTCAGTATCATCAACCAGCTTTAAAAGATGGTGATTATGAGATTACTATTACACAAGAAATAAAAGAGGAAAAAATTACAGCAAATAACTCCTTTCAGATTACTAGAAAATTTTCTGTAGGTGCAGAAAGATTTGACTTAAAACCTACAGACATCCACGCTGTATTTCCCCCTGATGGTAGCTTAGGAGAACATTCCAATGTTTTACCCCATATTATCCTAAACCGTAGTACCTTACCTTGGGAACGTCAATCTGTTAGTAATAATAATAATACTCCTTGGTTAGCTTTATTATTATTTGAAGAAATAGAAAACCCCGAATCCAAAATTATTACCCTAGAAACCTTAAAAGATATTAATAGTTATCCCGCTAAATTTCCTAATTTTAACCTAGAAAGTGGACAACATGAAGACGATAAAGTAATAATTATTGATGTCCAGAAACAGTTACTAGAAAAAATTTTACCCCCTAAAGAAGACTTAACTTATCTTGCTCATGTTCGTCAAGGAACAGATGAGCAAGGAAACTTAATCGGCGATGAATTAGCCGTTATTATTTGTAATAGACTTCCCCAAAAAAGTGGCAGAAGTATCGTCCATCTGGTTTCTTTAGAAGGACGTTATAATAATAACGGTTTTGATTTTCAGGGAGCAGGAGATAATGATAATATTCGTTTAGTTAGCCTAAAAAGTTGGAGTTTTTCTTGTATTGATGAAAAGCAAAGTTTTAAAGGACTTTTGACCCATCTTAACCGAGAACCTAGTACCCTAAGATTGCCCCAAGTTAATAATACTGAAGCCGAAAAATATCTATCTATGGGTTATGTTCCCCTACCCCATTTTTTACGACAAGGAGGGAAAACCTTCTCTTGGTATCATAGCCCTTTAATCACAGGAAACAACCCTAACAATAACATCACTTTACCCATTCGTACCGCAGATGAATTAATCATATATAATCCTGATAATGGGATGTTTGATGTTTCATACTCTGCTGCTTGGGAATTAGGAAGATTACTCGCTTTACAGAGTAAAAATTTATCCGTTAGTCTCTATAATTGGAAACGCACTCATAGACAAAGCTTACAAAATGTAGAAACTCATTTACCTGTTTATAATCAACCTAATACAGAACTTCCTGAGAGTATTTATAATTGGTTTGAAGATTTAAGTCTTCTTAAAGGTGTACCCTTTAATTATCTCGTTCCCGATGAACTTATGTTACCTGTAGAATCAATTCGTTTCTTCTATCTTGATTCCCTTTGGATAGAATGCTTATTAGATGGAGCCTTTAGTATTGGTCGAGTAACTACATCAGATCATAAACATGATCAAGAAAATAAAACAAATCTTGCTGTTAACAATTACCCCATAGTAACTGGTTTTTTACTCCGTTCAGATGTAGTATCAGGTTGGCCGGGTTTACTGGTTGATGGTTATAATGAAGTTGTTAATAATGATCAACCTGTTGATGAAGACAAGAAGATTGAATTACTACGGATGGAACGTCTTTCTGCTAATGTTTTGATTTGTTTATTTAAGGGGGAGATCAAAACGGTAGATATTCATCAAAAACCAGAAACCTTACATTTTGGACTAGACTTGGATGATGAGAAGAAAACCTACAAACAATTGAGAAGTGGTAAAAACATTGATTCTCATGTTTTTCCTTGGAGGGATGAAAATAAAAAGGTCATCAATATTAACAACCTAGCTATAGCTATTAAAAATAGTAGCTCATTTACCTCTGCTCAATTGGCTTTAGAGATGATTGAAGGAGTAGAAAAAGTGAGATTTATTGGTTCTTAAAAACCTATTAACTAGGTAGGCATTAAAAATTATCAGATGCCCCCCTTATTAAGGGGGGCAGGGGGGATCAAACCTAAAATCCATTTTTAATTTAATTATAACCAGCTACTTAGCATCGTATTTTTGCTATCTTTCAACCTAAATTTAACCAATAAAATAAGGACGCTGCCAATTGCGTCCTCAAGGTATCTGAAAAAGGCTTTTTTCCTAGACTTTCCGAGAGTAGTATTCCACTACTAACAGTTCATTAATCGAGAGGGCAATCCATTCTCTTTCCACAACGCCATTCACTTTGCCCACAAGGGTATTTTTGTCAAATTCCAAATGACTCGGCAGGTTGGCTAAACCGGGGTATTCCATATTTCTTTTGACGAGATCCTGGGAACGCTCTTGATTTCTAACTCCAATCACATCACCCGGACGGCACTGATAACTGGCAATATCCACAACTCTACCGTTAACGGTGACGTGACCGTGATTGACTAATTGTCGCGCCCCCGGAATTGTCCCAGCCATACCGAGGCGGAAAACGGTATTATCAAGACGCATTTCTAGGAGTTGCAGCAGCACTTGACCAGTGGAACCAGTAGCCCGGCGAGCTTTGCGGACATAGCGAACTAATTGTTTTTCGCTGACACCGTAGTTAAAACGCAGTTTTTGTTTTTCTTCTAGACGAATGGCATATTCTGAACGTTTTTTGCGGGCCTGGCCATGTTGCCCCGGTGCATAGGCACGACGGGCATTTTTACGGGTTAGGCCCGGTAATTCCCCTAAACGACGCACAACGCGCAAGCGCGGTCCTCTATAACGAGACATACAGACAGTCTGCTCCTATTTAAATTTATCCCAAAACTATTATCATAGCACAAATTAAGTAATTTATTTGGGGTGTGGGAAGTGGGGTAGTGGGAAAGTGGGGAGGTGGGGTGTAGGGTGTAGGGTGTAGGGTGTGGGGTGTGGGGAGAATAAATAAAAGCAATCTCCTGAATACTGACTCCCGACTCGGAGAATACTGATCACTGATTACTGATTACTGATTACTGATCACTGATTCAAGCCTGACGGCAGCTGATGTATTTTTTTCATCGGAAATTTTGGGTCTGAAACCCCGCCGTTCTAGGTTGGCTTTACGTTAGAATTAAAAGGCCAGTCTCGAAAACCAAGTGGACGGCGCAGCACCTGTGTAAGACAGTACATGGTTTTTTAACTGTGGTATGCGACGGTGGTGGAAGCAGAAACTTAAATCGTGAGGTTTAGGAATCGCCGCACTTTTAGGGCGGCGAGGATGTCAATAAAGATGAGGCTAATCCCTGCCATCTTAGGGCATACTGTGAGTGTAACGAAGCACCATATTATTCAGGTTGCTTTCCCACTCCTTCCCTAGCTGAATCTCTATATTGGAGAAGCCATAGTCATGATCGAAATGAAAGTCGCTGGAATTGCCCTAGACGCTATCACTCGCAGTCCCATTGTACTGCTGAAGGATGGTTCCGAGCGTCGCGCCCTACCTATCTACATCGGACAAGATCAGGCTAAGGCCATTATCACCGTCCTCGAACAACAAAGACCCCCTCGTCCCCTCACCCACGATTTGATCGCTAATATTTTTAAAGTTTGGGACATGGATTTAGAAAAGATTATCATCCATTCTCTCCAAGATAATACCTTTTATGCTGTTCTCTGTCTCCAGCGCGGCGAAGTCAAAAAAGAAATCGATTGTCGTCCCAGTGATGCGATCGCCATTGCCCTGCGTACCAACAGTCCTGTCTGGGTAATGGAAGAAGTGATCGCTTCCGCTTCTATCCCTGTCGATCGTGACGCGGATGAGCAGGAACGTCAAGCTTTTCGCAATTTCGTCTCCAATCTTAGCCCCTCAGACCTGATCCAACGTCGCGGTGATTTTAGTGATCAGTGAAAATTCAGGAGATATAGGAGATAGGAGACAGGAGACTCCGAGACAGGATTCAGTAGTCAGGAGATGGCTTTTATTTATTCTCCCCATTTCCCCATTTCCCCATCACCCCATTTCCCCATTTCCCCATCACCCCATCACCCCACACCCCATCCCCCAATACCTTCTAACTGACAACTGACAACTGATAACTGATAACTGATAACTGATAACTGAATCAATGCGTTATCGACGATTTGGCCGTACTAATTGGCAATTTTCGCTGTTTTCCCTGGGGACAATGCGCTGTTTGTCCTCAGAGTCGGTGTTTACTGCAACAGTCGATCGCGCCCTAGAATTGGGGATTAATCACCTAGAAACAGCCAGAGGTTACGGTAATAGCGAAGTTTTTCTCGGTCGCTATCTGCAGCGTCAAGGGGTGCGGGAGCAAGTTTATGTGACCACGAAATTAGTCCCCACTCCCGATCGCCAAACTATGGAAAAAGCGATCGCCGAATCCCGAGAACGATTACAATTAAATTACCTCGATTGTCTAGCAATTCACGGTATTAACACCCGCGAGCATTTAAACTGGATTAAAGACCCGCAAGGCTGCATGAAAGCCGTTTTTCTGGCCCAAGAAGCTGGAAAAATCGGTCATATTGGCTTTTCTACCCATGCACCCCTAGAAATTATTCTGGAGACGATCAATACAGATTTCTTCGCTTTTGTCAATATCCATTACTATTTTTTTTGGCAAAGACAGCAACCGGCGATCGCTTTAGCCCAAGCAAAGGACATGGGTGTGTTTATTATTTCCCCTGCTGATAAGGGAGGGGGTCTCCACAGACCTCCCAAGAAGCTAGAGGAATTATGCGCTCCTTTTTCACCCTTAGAGCTAAATTATCGCTTTTTATTGAGCGATCCGCGCATTACTACCCTCAGCGTCGGGGCAGCGATCCCAGAGGAATTAGAGACAATTATTAACGTATGCGAAGGAGATCAGCCCCTAGATGCGGCAGAAATTGCCGTTTTTAAGCGTTTAGAGGCACATTTAACCGATAAATTGGCTACAGATTTATGTAGCCAATGTTATCAATGTTTACCCTGTCCCGAAAATATTAATATCCCTGAAGTGTTGAGACTGCGGAATCTGGCAGTAGCTTACGAAATGACCGATTTTGGCCAGTATCGCTATCGAATGCTGGAAAATGCCGGTCATTGGTTCCCCGGACGCAAAGCGAATAATTGTACTGAATGCGGTGATTGTTTACCTCGCTGCCCGGAAAAATTGCCGATTCCCCGGCTGTTATTTGATACACACGAACTACTTAACGGCCCGCCGCAACGGAGATTGTGGTCATCTTAGGACGAAACCCGAAAAAATTTTTTTTGGGGATCGTCAAAGTGTAAAAACTATCTTAAGATTAACAGGTAAGAGAATTAACTTTCTTGAATTTAAAGAGACAAAAAACAAGAAATAGATTAAGGAGTAAAGGATATGGCACTCGTCCCCATGCGGTTATTGTTGGATCACGCGGCTGAGAACGGATATGGCATCCCCGCTTTTAACGTAAATAATATGGAGCAGATCCAAGCGATCATGCAAGCGGCGGCAGCCACCGACAGCCCCGTTATCCTGCAAGCTTCTCGCGGTGCGCGCAAATATGCAGGGGAAAACTTCCTGCGTCACCTGATCACCGCCGCGGTGGAAACCTATCCTCATATCCCCATCGTGATGCACCAAGATCACGGTAATGAACCCGCCACCTGCTACTCGGCGATCCGTAACGGTTTCACCAGTGTTATGATGGATGGTTCCTTAGAAGCGGATGCTAAAACTCCCGCCACCTACGAGTACAACGTTAACGTTACTGCTGAAGTAGTAAAAGTTGCTCACTCGATCGGTGCTAGTGTGGAAGGGGAACTCGGTTGTTTAGGTTCCTTAGAAACCGGTAAAGGAGAAGCGGAAGATGGCCACGGTTTTGAAGGGGAATTAGATCACTCGATGCTGTTAACCGATCCCGATGAAGCGGTGGATTTCGTCGAAAGAACCCAAGTAGATGCTTTAGCAGTAGCCATTGGTACTAGCCACGGCGCTTACAAATTTACCCGCAAACCCACCGGCGAAATTCTCGCTATTAGCCGCATTGAAGAAATTCATAACCGCTTACCCAATACTCACTTGGTCATGCACGGTTCTTCCTCGGTTCCTGAAGATCTCCTCGAATTAATCAACCAATTCGGTGGCGCTATCCCTGAAACCTACGGTGTTCCCGTGGAAGAAATCCAAAAAGGCATCAAGAGTGGTGTGCGTAAAATCAATATCGACACCGACTGCCGTTTAGCAATTACCGCCGCAGTTCGTGAAGCACTATTCAGCAACCCGAAAGAGTTTGATCCCCGTTTCTTCCTGAAACCCTCGATCACATATATGCAGAAAGTTTGTGCCGACCGCTATCAACAATTTGGTACCGCCGGTAACGCCAGCAAAATCAAACAAATGTCCCTCGATGACTACGCAGCCAAATATGCTAAAGGGCAATTAACCCAAGTCAGCAAAAAAGTTGTGGCTGTCTAGTAGCTGAACAATTAAGCGATCGCTTAATAGCACCGATCTAGCAGAATTTTTTGGGGTGGTTAACCATAACTACCCTCTTTTTTATGGGAATGCCTTCAAGGGAAAGAGTTACCAGATAAGAATCGATTTCAGAGAAAAGACTATACTGAAAATAATCAGCAGATCAGCACTGGATTTATAAGAGAAGCAAGATGAGAAAAAAATCGTTGTGGGCGGGATTATTGGTGGGATTTTGGTTTTGTCTAACTTGGATGGCATGGACACCCACAGCAGCCGCCTTTAGCGAAGAACAAAAATTACTACTACAATCTTGGCGATTAGTCAACCAATCTTATTATGATGACACATTTAATCATCAAAACTGGTGGCAGGTGCGGGAACAATTCATCAAAAAACCCCTCAACGACCGGACGGCGGCCTACAATGCGATCGAACAGATGTTAGCCACTCTCGATGAACCCTTTACCCGTCTCCTGCGACCGGATCAATACCATAACCTACAAATTAGCACCACGGGGGAATTATCGGGGGTAGGACTGCAAATTAATATCAATCCCGACAATGGTTACTTAGAAGTGGTTGCCCCCCTTGCCGGTTCTCCTGCTGAGGCCGCTGGTTTAACTAGCCACGATCGCATTTTGTTTATTGATGGCATCGATACCACTACTTTAACCCTCGATGCGGCGGCGGCAAAAATGCGCGGCACCGCCGGAACAGAAGTTTCCTTAGTCATTCTTCCCTATCAAAAAAGTCAACCAAAAACCCTATCTTTAACCCGTCAACGCATTTCTTTAAGTCCAGTGGTAGCGGTTTTAGATAAAAATTCCAGTTCCTTGCCCATCGGTTATGTGCGTTTAAATCAATTTAGTGCTAACGCTGCCAAAGAAGTCTCGGAAGCTGTGACGAATTTACAAAAACAAGGAGCCAAGGGTTATATTTTGGATCTAAGAAATAACCCCGGTGGTTTACTGCAAGCGGGCATAGAAATCGCTCGGATGTGGATTAATCAGGGAACGATCGTTTATACGGTTAATCGTGAGGGAATTGCCGATAGTTTTGCCGCAGCTGGCAATGCTTTAACCGACTCGCCTTTAGTCGTTTTAGTCAATCAGGGAACCGCCAGCGCCAGCGAGATTTTAGCCGGAGCATTACAGGACAATCAACGGGGGGTTTTAGTGGGAGAAAAGACTTTCGGTAAGGGATTAATTCAGTCCCTATTCGAGTTACCCGATGGGGCAGGATTAGCGATTACCGTCGCCAAATATGAAACTCCTGCCCACCATGATATTCATAAGTTAGGCATTATGCCGGATCAAGTGGTGGCACAGGAACCGATCACCTATGAGGAAATCGGCACCGAAAAAGATAGTCAATACCAAACGGCAATTCAGTTTTTAAACCAGAAGACCGTTTTAGCCAAAGCTTCCTAAGTGGGGTTTTCAGTTATCAGTTACCAGTTATCAGTTATCAGTTATCAGATGCGAGTTTTCAGGATTCTTCGTTACTTGGTATAGTTCGATCGGGGGGCATAAATCGACTAAATCCTTATCTGGCAAGAGACTTAATTGATTAGTTCGTTAGAGAGGGAAAACAATTAACAAAGATCGCATCAATGTCTTTATATATAAGGGTTTTATCCCTTATAGCCCCGTTTATTGCCTAAGACAAACAAAAAGAACCGTTTTCAGTTTACTGTTTACTGTTTACTGTTTACTGATCACTGAAAAAACTTCCCACACACCACACCCGACGGCATAAATCGAACAAATTAGCCATTTTTTCGATCAATATCTAAATTAAGATGAAAACCTGTTTGATTTGGAGAGAATGCTAACATCGATTAGAATTTTCCCAGTCAGGGTTTTTCAGCCTTGCAACCTTAACTCATCCTTGATTTTACTGCCATGCAGAGATATATTCGATCGCCCCTAGCCCTAACCCTGAGCATCAGCCTCTTAGCTAATTTTTTAACCGCTTGTAATAATGCCCAAACCCCGGATAAAAACGCCTCTAGTCCCACCACCACTGCCCCCGGTGATGAGGGACTAAAATTAGGGGCTTTACTGCCCATTACCGGAGATTTAGCCGCTATTGGTCAAAATATGCCCGAAGCAGCCGCCCTAGCGGTAGAGACTATCAATGCCTGTGGTGGAGTCAATGGCAAACCCGTCACCCTCGTGAAAGAAGATGACCAAACCGATCCCGCTGCCGGTGCTTCAGCGATGACAAAACTAGCAGAGGTGGATAAAGTAGCCGGTGTGGTCGGTTCCTTTGCCAGTAGCGTCTCAGGAGCAGCCGTCGATGTGGCGGTGAGAAATAAAGTTATGTTAGTCTCTCCGGGTAGCACCAGTCCTGTATTTACTGACAGGGCGAAAAAAGGCGATTTTCAAGGTTTTTGGGCGCGGACGGCTCCCCCGGACACCTACCAAGCTCAAGCTTTAGCGGTCCTAGCTAAGAAAAAGGGTTTTCAAAATGTGGCCACCGTCGTGATCAATAACGATTATGGAGTGGGATTTGAACGGGAATTCGTGAGCGCTTTCGATAAATTAGGCGGCACGATCACTAATAAGCAAAATCCCGTCCGTTATGACCCGAAAGCTGCCACTCTCGATAGTGAAGCGGCGGCTGCCTTCGCTAACCAACCGGATGCTGTAGCGGCAGTCCTTTACGCTGAAACGGGCAGTTTATTACTACAAGCGGCCTATAAACAGGGGTTGACCAAAGGAGTTACTGTCCTCCTCACCGATGGGGTTTATTCGGAAGATTTCACTAAACAGGTGGGGAAAGGAACCGATGGTAAGTCAATTATTGCCGGCGCCCTAGGTACAGTCCCGGGGGCTGACGGTCAAGCTTTAAGCGCTTTTACTACTCTCTGGAAGGAAAAAACTGGCAAGGATGTCACTGCTTTTGTTCCCCATACTTGGGATGCGGCGGTTTTATTGATGTTAGCAGCCGAGGCGGCTAAATCTAACACGGGTGAAGGGATTCAAAGCAAGATTCGTGAGGTGGCTAACGGCCCTGGGACGGAAGTAACCGATGCTTGTCAAGCCATGGAAATGATTCGCAAAGGCGAGGATATTAACTATCAGGGGGCCAGTGGCAATGTGGATATAGATGAAAATGGCGATGTAGTCGGTAGTTATGATGTCTGGACTGTTAATGATGACGGCACTCTCAAGGTTATTGATAAGGTGACACCCAATCAGTAATCAGTGATCAGTAATCAGTAATCAGTAATCAGTAATCAGGAGATTGCTTTTATTTATTCTCCCCACTACCCTTATCATACTTTGTGCTTTTTGTCAAAAAAACTTTTTTTTTGCAATAAAACTACACAAAAAAAAGATCATCGTTGTGGGTGAAATTGACTCATTTACCCGTCTTGATTAGGATTACCTTCTAGGTGTGGCAAGGGTTTCAGCCACTGCTGCCCAAAAAAGCACAGAATAGCCCATTATGAAATTCAGTAAAATCGCTGTAACCATCATAACATCGTTGTTAAATAAAAATCTTTCTCAATTAATTTTTAAGAATTTGTAAATATTGCGGAATGTTAATTTAAATATTCTCAACTTTCTGGAGTCAATGAATAAATTTTGCTTATACCTTTTCCGATTAAGATCCTGTCTTTTAGACAAAAAATCTCTCCCTAAAGAGGAGAGAAGTCAAAAAAGCACGAATAACAATGGGGGGAGGCGGTTTTTATAGGTCGCCACCACGAAAAGCTAGTAGGAAAATGACAAAGGGGCCAGCTAACATGATTAGCGCCACGAAGGTGAGTTGAAAAATGGGTTCTAAATTGAGAGCCGCAAATAATTCCATGATGTCTCCTAACCTGTTTACAATAATTTTAAGGGCTAATCTGGTCAAAACCATTGTCTATCATACAGGGGATGATTCGCTGGTTTTCCTGATTCGATACAAAAATACATAAAGTTTTGTTGCAATTCTGAATTTTCCCGCTTTCCTATTTCCTTCCCACCGAGGGACTATCTCAATGTTCAACTCTCTGACCACATCTCCCGACTCGTTAACCCAAATTTACACTGGTTTTCAGGCACTCTCGGATCCCCTACGGCTGCAAATTTTGCAACTGTTGCGACATCAGGAATTATGCGTCTGTGAATTGCGCGACCATCTCGATATCGCCCAATCTAAATTATCTTTTCACCTAAAAACGCTAAAAGAAGCCAATTTAGTCCGCAGTCGTCAAGAAGGTCGTTGGATCTACTACAGCCTAAATCTATCTCAATTTCTTCTCCTAGAAGAATATCTATCCGAATATCGTCGTTTTGCCGCCCTCGTCCCCGCTCGTTTCTGCGAGGAAAATCAGTAACCGATCAAGATTTTTAGAAATATTAAAGCTTTATGACTGGCTTTTACTCTTGACATATCAACTTTTTTTGAAATAATAAAGGTGGATTACCCAATCTCCCATCATTCCCTTTCCACCTTTGTGCGATGACTAATCAAATCAATCCTAAAGCCGCCAAAGCTGGTGGTAGCCTTAGTGTTTTTGAAAAATATCTTACCCTTTGGGTTATTTTCTGTATTTTGGCGGGAATTGCCCTCGGTCGGTCATTTCCGGACGTAGCGCGGACTTTAGATGCCATGAGTATCTATAACGTTTCTATTCCGATCGCCATCTGTCTTTTCTTCATGATGTATCCGATCATGGTTAAGATCGACTTTTCTCAAGCTCTTCGGGCTGCCCGTACTCCCAAACCAGTTATTTTAACTTTAGTGGTTAATTGGCTGATCAAACCCTTTACCATGGTGGCGCTGGCTCAATTTTTTCTCGGCTGGCTGTTTCTGCCTTGGTTGAGTCAAACGGAGATTATCCGAGGACAGACGGTAAGTTTAGCTAGTTCCTACACTGCTGGAGCTATTTTACTAGGAATTGCTCCCTGTACGGCCATGGTCTTGATGTGGGGCTATCTTTCCTACAGTAACCAGGGTCATACCCTAATTATGGTAGCAGTCAATTCCCTAGCGATGCTTTTTCTCTACGCTCCTCTAGGTAAATGGTTACTGGCAGCTAATAATTTTGTAGTCCCCTGGCAGACCATTGTTTTTTCTGTGTTAATCTACGTTGGTTTACCGCTTATTGCCGGTATCTATAGCCGTCACTGGATTTTTAAACATAAAGGACGGGCCTGGTTTGAATCGCGTTTTCTTCACTATCTCAGTCCTGTGGCAATCACTGCCTTATTGTTAACCTTAATCCTCCTCTTTGCTTTCAAAGGCGATTTAATTGTTAGTAATCCCCTGCATATTTTCCTGATTGCTATTCCCCTCTTTATTCAAACTAATCTGATTTTTTTACTTAGTTATGTGGCCGCTCTCAAACTCAATTTAGTTTACGAAGATGCGGCTCCCGCTGCTTTAATTGGTGCTAGTAATCATTTTGAGGTCGCGATCGCCACTGCGGTGATGTTATTCGGATTGAATTCGGGGGCTGCTTTAGCGACAGTAGTGGGGGTATTGATTGAAGTACCTGTGATGTTAGTGTTGGTAGAATTCTGTAAAAAAACCGCCTTTTGGTTTCCCAGAGATCCAGAAAAAGCCACCCTTCTTGATCCTCGTTGCTTGAGTCCTTACAAATAATTATTCACCATGATCCAATCGACTCACAAACCGAGAATTCTTTTTCTGTATGGCTCTTTGCGGCCACGTTCCTACAGTCGTTTATTAGCAGAAGAAGCGGCCAGAATTATCACTGAATATGGGGCAGAAGTGCGCTTTTTTGATCCCCGTGAATTGCCGATTTATGGCAGTGTTCCCGATACTCATGCCAAGGTGCAAGAATTACGAGAATTAAGTCAATGGTCTGAGGGTCAAGTCTGGTCATCTCCCGAACTTCACGGCAATATTAGTGGCATTATGAAAAACCAAATTGATTGGATTCCCTTGAGTATTGGTGCGGTTAGACCTACTCAAGGACGCACTTTAGCAGTTATGCAAGTAAGCGGAGGTTCCCAATCTTTTAACGCGGTTAATACTCTGCGAATTCTTGGTCGTTGGATGCGAATGTTTACTATTCCTAATCAATCTTCGGTGGCTAAAGCTTATCAGGAGTTTAACGAGGATGGCACGATGAAAGATTCCCCCTATCGAGATCGAGTTATTGATGTGATGGAGGAACTTTATAAGTTTACCATTCTCCTGCGAGATCAGGTAGATTATCTGACTGATCGCTATAGTGAAAGGAAGGAAAAAGCCGCCCAAGAAATAGCCACAATTGCCCATAAAGCTATTAATTAAATCAATTCCTAGGAGTGAAAATCATGAAAAAAGTTATGTTTGCCTGTAGAAAAAATTCCTGTCGTTCCCAAATCGCCGAAGGTTTCGCTAAAACTTTAGGTGCGGGTAAAATTGCCGTCACCAGTTCCGGATTAGAAGCGGCCAAAGTTCACCCCGGAGCAATCGAAGTTATGGGGGAAATTGGTATCGATATTACTGATCAAACTTCCAAATCAATTAGGGATTTTAATCCCGAAGATTACGATGCCGTTATCTCCCTATGTGGTTGCGGTGTCAATCTGCCGGAAGGATGGGTTTTACAGGAAATTTTCGAGGATTGGTTAATTGATGATCCCGATGGTCAACCCATCGAAACTTTTCGCCGAGTTCGCGATGAAATTAAGGCTAAAGTTGTCGAATTAATCGAGCAGTTAAGTAGGTAGGTGTTAAAAGTTTTCATATCCCCACCTTATCAAGGAGTTTGGGTAGGGTTGATTCATGAATCAACCCTACTATGAATCAACCCTACTATGAATCAACCCTACTATGAATCAACCCTGCTATGAATCAACCCTACTATGAATCAACCCTAGGAGGGGCAGCGGAGATCAGAGGCAAAATCTATCTTTAATTTAATTATAACTACTTACTTAAGTTAACTTTCCCCAAAAAATTTTCGGCTCTCTTGTCGTTTGTGTGATAGATTTTAGCGATCGAATCTGTCTTCCTCTCTGTGTCCTTTGTGCCTTTGTGGTTTATCCAACCCAGCTAAACCAAGAGGGTCTTTTTTCTAGCTTATCCCTTCGGTGAGAAAAATAAGAGCGGAAACCACAGTTGATGAAGAATATCTTCATTAATCCGACGCACTGCTAACCATTCCAACATATTAGAACGATGGCAGGTGGCCACTGCGATCGCACTGATATCATTTTCTTCTGCTGCCGTCAAAACTTCTAATACAGGTGTTCCTGATCGCACTTCGCTCTTTACTTGCAAACCGAGTTTTTCTAGTCGCGCTTGCACCGATTCTAATTCCCGATGGGCATCATTTAAACGGTATTCAGTGACACCGGGATCGCGACTGATATTTTCCACTACCCGGAGGAGAAGACATTGCTCAAAAGAGCCGGGGGAGCGAGTTTGAGCGTATTTTTCTATCTGTTCAATTAGATAAATTGCGTCGGGACTGCCATCGTAGGGAATTAATAAATGTTTCCAGAGATGCTGACAGCGCAGGGCTAATTCATCGTGAGTATAAACTGATAATAATTGCGGTCGGAAAATCAGCAGCGGAATATCGGTAATACCTGCGATCGCTAAACTGGTACTACCGAATAATTTTTCTTGGACAGCACCGCGCATGGGATTTCCCATCAAAATCACGTCAATAGAGTGATTAGCGAGGATTTCCCGCACGGCATCCACGGGACGACGGTTAGAGATTTCGACAATAACTGTCATACCGTCGGGAATATTTGCTAAAGCTGGAGATAATTTTTCTTTGGCCGCGTCAATTTTTGCTTGATCTACGGCAGCTAGGGTGGGTTGTTCCCAAACCGGAATACTGTGGAGGAAGATAACTTGTTTTAAGCCGCTCAGGGCTAAGTGTGGCACACAATGGACAAGACGATGGAGACCATCGAAAAGATCTGTACAGATCAAAGCGCGCTCGAACATAAATTAACCCCTAGCAATTCGGTTATTCTTCCCTAAGAATAGCTAAAAAGGTGAAGAAATGCGCCCCGCATCCCTAGCTCGTTTCCGCAGAAACCCAGCCGGAGAAAGAGGTCGCCCGCAGGGGTGAAATGAGTTACTGGGGGGCCCAGGGATTAGAATCTAGACCCCACTGGTGTTTGAGAAAAGCTTTGTACATATTTTCTCTGACCATCATTTGTTCGTAGAGCTTGATCAGGAAGTCCTGCGCTTGCTCCTGACTCATTTTTTCTACCTGAGTCTGAAAAGAACGAATGTTGAACTGTTGTTCTAAGGAAAGTTCGATCGGTTGAGACATGGTGTTCCTCCTCGATGAAGACAGTGGTTGATAACAAGCGAGATGGGTGATTGGTATCACCTTTTTTAACTAATGTAACAAATACTTGACAAAGTGTCAATGTATCTGTAAAGAGGGTTTTGCTTTTTTCCTCTCGTTAGCTAGGATACCCCGCCGCCAAAAGGAAAGAAGCATATAATGATACATTTAGCAAGAGTTTTCAGAAAATTTTGCTTACTGTGAACAAATACTTAAGTAGTTATACCTATTTTTCCCTAGGGCAGCCCGGAGCGAGGGAAAATATTTGACAAATTGTGTAAACATTCTGTAATAATCGAAGAGAGCGACATAAATCGGGTAAGTTGAATGATTAGCCCTGTTAACAGCTAAAAACGTAACCCCTAGATCCCGTCCCTCTCGTTGAAATCGTTAAGGATAGTCAAAATTGACGGACACAGCCGCTATCGTGCAGAAACTACAAGCTTATCGCTGGGAAACATCCTCCTTAGCTCTGTTTGCCTTAAAAAAATCAGCATACAGGCACGGAATGTCGCACAAGTTTTTACCTAAAATGTCGGATGAATGCCCCCGCTACATTTTTCGACAAGATACTCAGCTTTGCGGGGGATGAAATCCGACCAGAATATCAACCGCGGAGCATCGGTTTAATTCCACCATCTGTGGGTAAACTGTGTTATAAATAACTTAGGCAAGGGTCGAGGATTGTTAGATGCTAGTCGTAGAAGCGAAGCTAAAAAACGGAACACCAGAGCAATATCACCGGCTCGATGAAGCTATCAGAACTTCTCAGTTTGTGCGTAATTCTTGTGTTCGTCATTGGCTGGACAATCAAGGGACAACCCGCAATGATCTCCAAAAACTTTGCGCGGTACTAGCTAACAATAAAGAAACACCTTGGGTTAATAAATTAAACTCTCAAGCTCGTCAATCTGCTGCTGATAGAGCTTGGCAATCAATTAGTACATTCTATAAAAATTGTCATGCTAAGATACCAGGGAAAAAGGGTTTTCCTCGGTTCAAAAAGCATAGCCGTTCCGTTGAGTACAAACTAACAGGCTACAAACTATCTGATGATCGACGTAAAATCAAGTTCACTGATGGCTTTAAAGCAGGAGAATTTGATTTATGGTGTAGTCAAAAAACCTTAGTTTATTATTCAGAGCAACAGATTAAACGGGTAAGAGTTATTAGACGTGCTGATGGTTATTATTGTCAGTTTTTGATTGACGTAGAACGGCAAGAATACCATAAACCAACGGGACAAATAACAGGAATTGACTTAGGGTTAAAGGAATTTTATACTGACGCTCAAGGCAATACTGTGGAAAATCCACGTTATTTAAGCAAGTCAGAAAAACGACTTAAAAAAGCACAAAGTAGATTATCAAAACGATTTCGTCAAGGAAAGAAACAGTCTAATAACTATCACAAGCAACGGGTAAAAGTAGCTAGGCTTCATCTTAAAGTATCAAGACAACGTAAAGACAAAGCAATTAAAGACGCTGTGGCGTTAGTCCAGTCTAATGATCTGGTAGTTTATGAAGCTTTAAAGGTAAGAAACTTAGTCAAAAACCGTAAGCTTGCCAAGTCAATTAGTGATGCTTCTTGGTATCAATTCACCGAATGGTTGAATTATTTTGCCAAGATTTATCGGATTGTCTGTATTGCTGTACCACCGCATTTCACTTCTCAAGATTGTTCAGTTTGTGGGACGAGAGTGCAAAAAACATTAAGCACTAGAACTCATCAATGTCCTAACTGTAAAACAGTCTTAGATAGGGATCATAATGCAGCAATAAATATTCTTAAAAAAGGGTTACAATATTTGGGAAATTATCTCAACGGTACTGTTGGGCAAACAGAAACCGACCCAAACGCCTTGGGAGAGTCCGGCCTCTGGATTCTTAATGGAGACATTGAGAATCTAAGCTGTCTCGTTGAACAAGGAATTTCTAACAGCAATGTGGAAAGAATCCCCCGTCACAGCGTAGCTTGACGGTGGGAGTATGTCAAATCACCCTATACTTGGAGGAATCCATCATGTCCGTTCGTCTATACGTTGGTAATTTACCCAAAGAATCCGTCGAGCGCGAAAAATTACAGGCGCTTTTTGCCGATGAAGGGGATACGATCGCCACTAAAGTCATCAAAGATCGCAAAACTGGCAAATGTCGCGGTTTTGCCTTCGTTACCGTCCCTAGCGATGAACTAGCTGACCAGTTTATCGAAAAATACAACGGTCAATCCTTCATGGAAAACCCGATCAAAATCGAGAAAGCTCTCCCCCGCAGCAAGGGAGGTAAAGAAGAAGGAGAAGAAGCAGAAGGGCCGGAGGCCAGCGTAGAAACCCCGGAAAAAGTCGAAAGACCGACTCCGAAACCGACGACGGCAGCACCGCGCAAATCCAGTGGTGGTGGCGGCGGCGGCAAAAAACGCAAGGCTGACCGGGGTAGCAGCAGTACCCCGAAAGTTACCGGTGATGGTGACGCTTTACAGCCAGATCCCCGTTGGGCCAATGAATTGGCTAAACTCAAGGAAATGTTAGCAGCTCAGGCCACTAATCCCTAATTCCATTGACAAGAGGGCAAGGGATAGCCGATAACTAAGAGGTTCAAAACATCGCTTTTAGGAATGTGCATCATGACAGCAATCGATCCGATCATTATCATGAAACAGGAGGTCGGTAAAGCCGCCGCTAATCTAGTTCAATCTAATTCGGTCGTGGGATTGGGAACTGGTTCAACAACGGCCTACGCGATCGAGTATCTGGGCGCTAGACTGCAAAGCGGGGAAATCAGCAATATTGTCGGGGTTCCTACTTCTTTTCAAGCGCAAGTTTTGGCTAGGAAGTACGGAATTCCCCTCACTACCCTCGATGTCATCGCAAAGATGGATATCGCTATCGATGGGGCCGATGAGGTGGATCCCCAGAAAAACCTGATTAAAGGCGGCGGTGCTGCCCATACTCAGGAGAAAATTGTCGATAGTCTCGCCGATATTTTTGTCGTGGTAGTGGATGGCAATAAGCTGGTGGACAAGTTGGGATCGACTTTTCTTTTGCCGGTGGAAGTGTTACCCATGGCCATGACTCCGGTGATGCGAAAATTGGAGGCACTCGGTGGTAAACCTTCTCTCCGCATGGGAGTGAAAAAAGCTGGCCCCGTGGTGACAGATCAAGGCAATTTAGTTATCGATGTTAAATTTGATAGTATCGATGATCCGGCTGATTTGGAAAGAACTATTAATAATATGCCGGGGGTTTTAGAAAATGGTTTATTTGTCGGGGTTGCTGATCTGATTCTCGTCGGTGAAATTATCGACGGTAAGCCGGTAGTCCGCGAGATTAGGTAGGATTAATTATTCTTAATCTAACAGTGAAACAGGCCGCAGGCCTGTTTTGTTATTATGGGTATATATAGACAAAGAGCAAAATAACGAGAGGCTATAGGTTAATAAAAAATATGTCCCTTTTTGACAGAAAATACTTGGGAAGATTGCAACCAACGGGACTCAAAAGAACTGAGATGAGTGGTGGTAATTAAAGTTTGAAAACGGTCTTCGATCGCATCTAATAATTGATTTTGTCGTTCGATATCTAATTCCGCTAAAACATCATCGAGGAGTAGTAGGGGAGGTTCCCCGATAATCTGCTCTAATAACTGTAATTCCGCTAATTTCAAGGCTAAAACTAAGGTTCTTTGTTGTCCTTGGGAACCGTAGGATTTAGCGGGGTTTTGGTTAATTAAAAAATCCACTTCATCCCGGTGCGGACCGACTACCGATGTCCCTAGTTGTTTCTCTGCCAGACGACGGGTTTCAATCTTATCTAAAAAAGCCCTTTGTACCCCATTGACATCATCTTCTACCCAAGGCACATTAGGGATATATTGTAATTCTAAAAGTTCGGTCTTTCCGCTAATACTTTCGTGCCATTTTTGGGCTAAAGGAATTAATCTTTGCAGGACTCGCGCTCTTCTTCTCGTAACTCTTGAACCTGTTTCTGCTAGTTGTAAATCCCAGAGTTTTAGTTGAGATAAATCCCCATAAACTTTTCCCTCTAATTCCTGTTTACGAATCTCTTTTAAGAGAGCATTTCTTTGTCGTAAAACCTGATTATATTGCTGTAAAATATGAACGTATATGGGTTCTAATTGAATTAATAAAGTATCTAACCAATCTCGGCGAGCTTCCGGACCACCGCGCACTAAATCCAGATCGAGACTAGAAAATTGTACCGCATTAATCACGCCCAAAAAATCGAGATGACGGCGCAGGGGTTGACGGTCGCGGATCACGGTGCGACGACCGGAAGAACGGAGAATTAAACTTAATTCTGATGCCCCATAAAGACGATTAACCCTAGCAAAAATTCTCGCCTCTGAGTCCGATTCTAGCACCAGATCCCGATCCTTGCTGACTCGATGACTCTTGAGAGTGGCCAAAAGTTCGATCGCTTCTAGTAAATTGGATTTTCCCTGAGCATTATTGCCCAATAATATTGTTTTTTTGGACTCGAATTTTAGCAACTGTTCGGCATAATTTCTAAAACTGTGAAGGTGCAGGTGTTCGAGATACATTGCAAGTTGGGGGTTAAGTGTTGGGGGGTGGGGAAGTGGGAAGTATTCTCAGTGAACAGTAAACAGTAATCAGTGAACTGAAAACTTACATCTGATCACTGATAACTGATCACTGATCACTGATCACTGATAATGGCAGCGGTTGAGGGTTAAGTGAATTTGGTATAATTCTCCTTGACAATCAATATTTTATAGTAGCTTTTACCTTGAAAATTCCTTTTTTGCCTTTAAAACAGATTGAAAGTCTGTATAAGCTGGCTTTGATTGCTATACTCACTTTTGATGCTTCTGTCTCTCTCGCAGGACAATTTCCCGACGGCAGAATATTTTTTGAGAGTTCTCCCACTCTGGTTAATTTCTTCGCTACTTTCCAATCCGTGCGTGCTTGGGGAGCAAAATACTATCTTACCATCGCTCTGCCGCCGTCTCTCGGGGCGCCCTTGGGCAAAGTAACCATACAACAGCAGCCTAATATTCAAACTATTGCTTTTCTTATTGATCAAACTTTTGCTTTTCTTGGCGATCGCAATCAGCGAGGCGAAAAATTAACCCTAAAATCCACTACTTTTGACCCCAATACTCAGACGATTACGGTCATTTTTGATCCTCCTGTCCCCCCCGGTAATACCGTTTCCATCGGTCTGAAACCAGTACAAAATCCCGATTATGGTGGTGTCTATCAGTTTGGAATTACTGCTTATCCCCCCGGGGACAGTTCTCCCGGATTATATCTAGGGGCCGGACGTTTAACAATTTACGATGCTGGCGATCGCTGGTAGGCTGTTCCGCGTCTGAAAACAGCAATCAGTGAGCAGTAAAAAGACAGCAGGAAACCTCAGTTCCCTGACTTCTTTGTACATTTGAAGTTAGGGATTAAGCGTTTGCTTGACCCAAATTCGGAATTGTTTTAATGCCATGGCACTACCTATTTTTTGACTATTTTGTAGGGTTTCTGGAATTTTTTCTATTAGATTAAATTGAGAAAATAGTCGGCTTTGACAAGATTCAACATATTCTGATCCTTGCAAAACATTGATTTCCAGTCTCTCTCCATTATATCGCCACAATTCAGGAACACCCAATCGCTCATAATTATTAAATCGGGTTCGCTTAGTAATATCAATCTCAATTGCTAAATCGGGAGGGGGATCAATAGCCAAATTAAGGCGTGTTTTTCCCCTGACAGCAGCACAATTTTCGATATAAAAAGACTCATCTGGTTCTATTCCTTGATCCATTTGCTGATTTTTAAAGGTTGTTGATCCGGCGGGTTCATAGTCTAACCCTAATTCATCTAGGAGAACTTTAACCAAATCCCCGATTAAAACTTTGGTATTTTCATGAATAAAAAGAGGAGTCATTGCTTCTAAAGTTCCCTGACTATAAGATAGACGAATTGACCGTCGATCTCCCAATTCGTCAAGAATTTTTTCATAGTCTTGCCAAGTGAGTGAAGTTAACAACAGGTGGTCGCCTGGAGTAACAGTTAGTTGTTTTAATGCTAATAACATCAGAATTTGTCGGCTCAGTTGTTATAATTGGGCGGTTTAGTCAGTATTTAACTTTTTTCTACCTTAGATTATATTATATAGCCGTTTTCATCAGAATGAGGCATGGGCAAGGGGCTTAAACTCTTTGTTGGTAAAACTTGTCGATACCTCAGTAACGTGAAAAGCTCTATATGCAAACTGAAAACTCAAATCTGATCACTGATCAAGGAGAACTTCCCACCTTACCCTTGATACCAAATCCGTTGAGTAACGCACAGAAAACGGGTTTCTCGGAGAAACCCGTTTTCTACTCATGCAAGGGGCAAGAGGAGAAATAGATAATCAGCCTTTAATAACTGGATTTAGTATGAGATAACGGCCTCAACTTTCCCGTCTGAGTTTTAGAAAAATTTAACTTTATTCAATCCATGAACATCTGTTCAGGTGTTATACTAAAGTCAGTAAAGAAGTTCAGAGGTAGTAACCATGATCGCTGTCACCATGATGAAATGTGCTTGTGAATCCTGTTTGTGTGTAGTATCGATCGCCGATGCCATCAAAAAAAACGATCAATACTACTGTTCCCAAGCTTGTGCCAATGGTCACGTTAACGAGAACGAGAAAGGCTGTGGACATAAGGGCTGTGGTTGCGTTTAAATTTAGTTATTGGGGAGAAGGGGACAAGTATCGGCATGGAAGATTCGATCGATACCTCCCTTTCTCAACTTTCCCTTAATAACCGATCAGGAAAAAATATGGCCCTAGAGAAAATAGCACCGGTTTGTGGGGAATCCCATCACCAAGGGGGGAAATTCCAGCACTTGCAGGGATTAGAACTAGAAAAAGCCCAAAAAATGGCCGAATTTTTCAGCCTTTTGGGGGATGCCAACCGCCTCAGAATACTGTCGCTTTTAGCCAAACAAGAATTATGTGTTTGTGACTTAGCCGACGACTTAGGGATGAGTGAATCGGCCGTATCGCACCAGTTAAGAACCCTAAGAGCCTTAAGATTAGTTAAATACCAAAAACAGGGACGGAGAGTCTTTTATCGCCTTGCCGATCATCATGTTCTTGACCTTTATTACGCGGTCTCGGAACATTTAGAAGAGCCGGCGGACGAGGATTAAAACAGTCCCAAAGCGGGTAGAACAAACTGTAAGAGCAGAGAACCAATCCCCTGCACCATTTGGTCTAATTGAGCGTTGCCACCACCTTGTTCTCGCGGTTTTAGGGCGATTTCCATCCCTTTAATAAAATTCTCTGCCGCTTCGTAACCGGGGGTATTGCCTTGGCGTTCAAAGAGAGTCGAAGCCATTTGAGCATCCTGGGCCGCTAGAGCATTTTGTCCCAGACGATAGTGAGCCATGGCCCGGGCCAGATAAGCTGGAGCATATTCTGGGTTGATTGTCAAGGCCTTATTAAAATTTTCTATAGCGGCGCTGGTGCGTCCCTGTTTTCCTTCCACCATTCCTAGTCCGTAGAATAGTTCAGGAGTACCGGCAGCACTGGGAATTCCCACCGCACCCTGCACGTATGCAGTATCTAGCTTGGTGTTGTCGAGGTTAGCATTGTTGAGATAAGCGCCTCTTAAATCCGCACCCGTCAAGATTGCCCCGCTTAAGTTGGCTGCAGTCAGATTAGCACCAAAAAGAGAGGCTCCAGTTAAATTTGCTCCACTCAGATCCGCCCCACTTAAATTAGCTTGACTAAGATTAGCACCAACGAGATTGGCTCCATTTAATTTTGCCCCGGTTAGATTCGATTGCACCAACCCCGAACCGCTCAGATCGCATTGGGGACATTTTCGGGTGGATAACAATTGCTGTAGGTGGTTTAAATCTTCCGTCTGACCAACTAGGGACAAGTTAAGGGGAAGACTGAGGACGAGGGTTAGGGCGATCAATTTGTACATAGTTTAAAAATAACTCTATTTATTATTACTGATAATACCCATTTGATCGGGGCTAATCGCTGAACTAGATTCTGCTTGAGAAATCAGCCCTTGTCAACTAAAATAGAAGATAGAGGCTCTTAACGTCAGAAAAAGCGACAAAATCGTAGTTTGTTACCTTTTCAACAGCAGGTTTTTTAGAGGAATTTCCCTATCTTATAATGACTACTCTACACGGTAATTGGCTGATTCGTTCGCAGGATAGTGTTTTTTTTCTTTGGGGTGAACAGTGGCAAGGGAAGGAATTAAGTGAAACAAAGGAAAATCATCCTTTTTGTCTAGAATCTGGGGCATTAGCCCAATTTATCCAGAAATTTTCTCCTCAGCTTGACCGCTATTCTCCAGAATCAATCAAGCTCAGTTTACCTAGTTATTCCCCCCCAAGGAAAAAATATTTTTTACCGCTGCTGTCGGGGCAAATTCTCGAACCCACAGCTAAATCCTTGTCTTGGCAACCATGGCAGGTATCGGGATTAACTTTTTCTGCGGGAATGATAGTGCGGTTATGGGAGAAATTACCCCTAGCTAAGGCCGAATTTATCGGCAATGATCTACGATTTTGGCTGTATTTGCACCGTTGGAGTTTAGATTTATTAGCAAGGGGGAAATTTTTAGCGGGAATAAATCAGGGTGAAAGTTGCTGGTATCCCCTGCTGGATAGTACCATCGATCGCACTCGTTTAGCTAAGTTTATCCAAACCATCCCCCCAGTCTGTCTTGCCTATCAAGAAAATAGCGAACCACAAACAATTATTCTCGATTGCTTAAAAAATATTGTCGATGCTCGTTTGCGACAAAAGATAGATAGTACTGTTAATATTTCCCCCTCATTGATGGTGAAACCCTGGCTACAATCTTTAAGCGGTGATCATCATGAGATTGCCTTAGAAGCCAAGAATTTACAGCGTCTAGAAAATGCTTATAATAACTGGGTGTTTCCTATCCAAGAAAGTTTAGTTAATGGCAATAATCGCCAATTAATCGAGAATCAATACCGTGTCTGTTTATGTTTACAACCTCCCAGTCTAGGAACAGCGTGGAAACTCACCTATTATTTACAAGCGTTAGATGATCCCGAATTTCTCATTAGTGCCAAGTTGATTTGGTTAGAGGGGAAAGAAAGTTATCATAGTTATCAAAGAGTTGTCAATAATCCCCAGGAAATTCTCTTAAAAGGATTGGGATTAGCATCGCGATTGTACGAACCGATTAGAATTAGTTTAGAGCAAAGACACCCAGAGGAATGTTCTCTTGATTCGATCGAAGTTTATCAGTTTATTCGCTCGATCGCTTGGCAATTGCAAGAGCAGGGATTAGGGGTAATTTTGCCAACGGGTTTAACTGCTGGTAGTAATGAACAAAGATTAGGAATTAAGATTGCTGCCAGTGTAACTCCCAAAAAAGGAGAAAGATTAAGTTTAACCAGTTTATTAAACTTTCAGCTTAAATTAGTGGTAGGGGAACAGGAAATATCGAACAAAGATTTTGATAGGTTATTAGAGAAAAAATCGCCAGTGGTGGAAGTGGGGGGCAAATGGTTAATCCTACAACCTAGCGATGTTAAAGCAGCTCAGGCAATTTTAAATAATACCATCACTCCCCTGAATCTCTCGGTGGAAGATGCTCTGCGCTTGAGTTCAGGAGATAATAATCTAATTGCTAAACTGCCGGTAGTCAATTTCCAAGCGGAGGGAGCATTAAAGGAATTAATTGATAATTTAAATAACAATCAAGGGATTCAATTAATCAACCCACCTAGGGAATTTCGGGGAGAATTACGTCCCTATCAACTCAAGGGAGTTAGTTGGTTAGCTTTCCTAGAAAAGTGGGGTTTAGGTGCTTGTTTAGCCGATGATATGGGTTTAGGAAAAACCCCGCAATTAATCGCTTTTTTACTAGCATTAAAAGAAGAGGATATGTTAGTTAATCCCGTGTTAGTGGTTGCTCCCACTTCCGTGGTTAATAACTGGGAACATGAGTTAAGAAAATTCGCTCCCATCCTGGCTGTTTTTGTGCATCATGGCGAAAAAAGATTAAAAGGTCAAGCTTTTGCTCAAGCGGTAAAAAATCAATCGGTTGTTATTACCAGTTATCCTTTAATCTATCGCGATCTGTCCACTTTGGAAGCAGTACAATGGCAAGGTTTAGTTTTAGATGAAGCTCAAAATATTAAGAATTCTACGGCTAAACAATCCCAAGCAGTGCGAAAAATACCCGCAGGATTTCGCATTGCCTTAACGGGAACTCCCGTAGAAAATCGCCTGACAGAATTATGGTCAATTTTGGATTTTCTCAATCCCAATTTTTTAGGAACTCAAGCCTTTTTTCAGCGTCGTTTTGCCCTTCCCATTGAAAAATACGGCGATCAAGAATCCCTGCATAATTTGCGTTCTCTTGTCCGTCCTTTTATTTTAAGGAGATTAAAAACCGATAAAACTATTATTGAAGATTTACCAGAAAAACAGGAAATGAATGTCCTGTGTGGTTTATCGAAAGAACAGGGACAACTTTATCAACAATTAGTCGAGAAAACCCTCCAGAAAATTGAAGAAACCCAAGGGATTCAGAAACATGGATTAATTTTAACCTTACTAATGCAACTAAAACAAATTTGTAATCATCCCGGCCATTTTTTGAAAGAAAATAGTTTAGAAACCAGTCAAAGATCGGGAAAATTATTACGCTTAGAAGCCATGGTAGAGGAAGTGATAGCAGAAGGCGATCGAGCTTTAATTTTTACACAATTTGCTGAGTGGGGAAAACTCCTACAAACCCATCTCCAGAAAAAATTAACCGAGGAAATATTATTTCTCTCTGGTTCTACCAAAACAAAAGATCGGGTAGAAATGATCGAGCGCTTTCAAAATGATCCCCAAGGACCAAAGATTTTTATTCTCTCCCTGAAAGCAGGGGGAACAGGATTAAATTTAACCCGCGCTAATCACGTTTTTCATATCGATCGTTGGTGGAATCCGGCCGTAGAAAATCAGGCCACCGATCGCGCTTTTCGCATCGGACAAAAACGCAATGTTCAGGTACATAAATTCATCTGTACGGGAACCCTAGAGGAACGCATTAATGAGATGATCGAAAGCAAAAAACAATTAGCGGAACAAACCGTAGATGCTGGGGAAAATTGGTTAACCGAATTAGATACCGATCGCCTGCGAGATTTATTATTATTAGATCGATCGGCAATTATTGATGAAGAAGAAACCGATTAGAAGCGAACCACCTGATAAACCGTGGAACCATTCTCAAACAGAGGCTGATAGTAGATACCGCTGCAATTGTAATAAAGCGTATTGTCAGCCGTAATTGTGGTGCAGCCGTCTGGGATATAGGTGACAATTGCGCCGATGGGAGGGGCCACCACCGTGTAGGAACTGCCGCTAGGTTGAAGATAGATGCCGTCCGAGTAAATGTAGGAAGTAGAACCCACATAGACGGTATTGTAGTAGGGGGGGAGAGTGGCGATCGCTGAACCGATGACTAAGCCGGTGGTCAAACCCACCCAACCCCAACCCGGGGGGACGTAATAACCGCCACCGTACCAACCGCCACCACGCCAGTAACCGTTGCGATTATCGTCAACAAAGTTCTGACGGTTCTGTTGGCGATCGCTAACCTGCTGCTGCCGTTCCCCCTGTCTTTCGGTGCGTTCCCCTTGACGGATATCGGTTCTTTCGGTGCGTTCCCCCTGTCTTTCCCCCTGTCTTTCGGTGCGTTCCCCTTGACGGTTTTGTTGACCGGTTTGCCGTTCACCCTGTCTTTCGCTGCGTTCACCCTGCCGGTTTTGTTGACCGGTTTGCCGTTCACCCTGTCTTTCCGTGCGTTCCCCTTGACGGTTTTGTTGACTGGTTTGCCGTTCACCCTGTCTTCCAGAAAAATCTCTAGAGGGTTGGGAACGATTACTAAAATTCCCCCGGTTTTGCAGATCACTACTGCGGTTGACCCGTGGGGAAGCTCCACCACCCCCACGACTACCACCACCACCGCCACGACTACCGCCACCACCGCCACCGCGAGCGTCCACATAATCCGTGATCAGTAAACTTGTACCCAAGAGGAGGGCGGCAAGAACACATAAGTTTTGACGTAAAGATCTTTTCATAGCCCAGACTCCTTGATTTTTTTATCTTCCCAGATTATTTTCTGCAAGCGTTCGACGGTTTCTGGTGCAAAAAAAACGCTCTCCTGTTTCTACACAAACTCTGGCGGGAACATTTTCTATAATAAATCTGGGTTGGGTTCATAATTAATATCGCTCTTCTGGGACTTTTGAGAATGTCCCTGTCAGAACAGAATCGGCTTAATTCTTCTGAGAACATCCTGGAGCAACTGTTCTGGACACTTGCCGATAAAGCTCGCTTTTCTCGCTCGGAAGTCCAACGATCGCAGCTGATCTACCATGATAACTCCTGTCACTGCCTCTCCATCTGGAATCTTGACGTAGAAAGGGTTCTGGCGTTGCGTATTGCTCACCGGACAGACAAAGGCAAAACCAATCTTGCGATTAAAATCAATATGGCTTACCACCAGTGCTGGACGATTACCCATTTGCTCATGTCCAATTTGTGGGTCGAAGCTCAACCGCAGGAAATCTCCACGTTCTGGAATGTATGTCACCAAACCTCCTCTCCCATTGGCCGTCCCCAATCCACTTCCGGCTCCGGTGATTCAACAACCTCAGCCAGTAGTTCTTCGAGGCTTAACTCAGGCAAGGCTTGAATTAGCTCAATTACTAGCTTTCCGTTTTCCACAGAACATTCAACAACGTCCTTAGGATTGAGGTTCAGTGCCTCCACCGCATACTTGGGAATCCGAATCGCTAAAGAATTACCCCAGCGTCCAATCTGCGACTTCATGATCCCACCTCGAATTCGTTAGATATTCAAAGTATATCAAAACGCTGATTTAGGGGAATACCGACAAGCGATCGCATTTTATGAACGGCGTTTAAGGCTGGGATTGATTATCCCTAGCGGGTAGAAGTTCGATAGGGATCGACTCTGATCCTGGTTGGAAAGTGAAAGTATCGGCGGGGGTACTGGGATTAAAATTCCAGTCGGATAATATTGCCGTGTACTGGGGTGAACCGGGTAGAGTTTTATAGGTGATAATCGCTTTCCTCAGTAGGGGGGTGGCATCCTGCGTGACCCAGATTTGATAGTCGCGATCGCTACCGATCAGCAGCAGGTGATACATCGGTTCGCGGTTGACCATGTCGTTGCCGATAAAAATAATTTGTCTGACATCGGCCATTAGATGCGCACAGGGATCGTTCGCCGCTAGATTTGACATGGGAATGGTAATTCCGTACCTTTGCTCTACTTGGTCCAAGGCTTCATCTAGAGTATTCGGAGCCGGTTTGGTGACGTATAGATCCCGTTCCAGATCCGCGAGGGTGAAGGTTTTACCGTCGTAAAAAAAGCGGGTAACTCGTTCATCCCCAGTGTAGTCCGAGCGCAGGCGATCGGGTTTCTCTACCCAGATGTTTTGATAGGCACTGTACTGAACTTTCGCCCCGGAGTCGAGTACATCGTCATAGGTGACATCCATATTGACGGTGAACGATCGCTGTTTGGTTAAATTAGCACAGAGTTGCTCGATCACCTGTTCCGCCGTTTTTGGGCGGATTTCCTGGGATAGAGTCGGTATTTCCGCCAAGACTCCTGCGGCAGTGACCCAAGGCAAAAGTAAAGAAAGAATCGGGATAAAGCGACGCATAATCATCTAATATTCTCCAAGGCGATGGATTGTTTTGGTTAACGACCATTGTGTAAACTGACTAAACGAGCGATAAAAACGGCGGGATAGAGAACTCCAGTCATTCCTTCTAAATTGGCCAGAACTCTAGCGATTTTACTGGTAGGAACTATATCACCGTAGCCAACCGTGGCCAGGGTAGTAAAACTGAAATGAATTATATCCGCCTGGTTGACGGTTTTAGCGGCGGAGCTAAAGGCATCGGGGTCGAAAATCTGGACAATACTGTAAGCGGATGCCCAGAAAAATCCTAGGAGAAAATAGACACAAATTCCCCCTTTGATGATATCGGATGTTACCTGTTCGGCGAGAATTAATTCTCGTAAAATCGAGTACACGCATAAACTAATAAAAGCGAGAGAAATTAATGTACTAGACAGATCGAACCAACCGGTTAAATCCCTATAAATAGGGATAATCGTGCCGAATACTCGCAGGATGAGGGCAATTAGAAACAGACCGATATTACATCTTAAAGCCAATTTACTGCGATCGATCTGATAGACGGCGATGATCAGGGAGAGGGAGAAGAAAAAGAAAACTAGCAAATCTCCCAGGGGTAGATATACTAAAAACGGGTAAATAATGTAGAGCAAGACTAGATTTGCCAGCAGCCGATTGTATTTATTTTCTGTTGCCCGCGTCAATTGACGGAATTTCATAGCAGCGAACCTTTAATTGGTAATATCTCCTCCTGCTCATCAATTTTAAGGGTATTTATCTCCTATCTTCTTTCTGAATTTTCTTGCTTGAATAAACAGCGAGTTTGTATCTATTAGCCTCTAGAAGACTATTATAGAAGCTTGGCAAGAGCGATCGCTATCAAAAAATGGCAAACTTAGACTTACAGATAGAACTTTTCGGTAATTTTTTTATTAAGAATTGACCATAAATTTTAAAAAATATTGCGGATAACGAGAAACCCCTATTTCTTTCAATCAAGGAAAAAAGTCAGAGTCTGACGTTATTAACCCATAAAAGCTAAAAAACTCTACAATTAAGATTGGTGAGGTATAATGCCTATTGACAAGAGAATAACTCTTAATAATACTTAATAATTTTTAATAATTCCGCTATCCTAAATCAGACAAAATGTATATCAATTTACAGCCCCTGATCGAGACTATTCCTTTTCACGATATCGATGAACTAGGGTCGCAGATGAGAGCTTTTCGTTGGGACATGGTTCATCGACCGATCGAGGCGGGAACTTTCGAGGGGGAACTGTTTGTAGCTCAAGTCGGGGGCATACAATTCGCCCGACCGATTTACAATCGAGGAATTCGTTCTCAAGGGGATTCTCCTCCCGGCACAATCACCGTCGGCATACCCTTGTCCACACCCCAGGTGTTCAAGTGGCACGGGTATTCCTTGTCGTCGAATTCCGCTCTCTTGCAGAAAAGTTCCAGAGGAATCGATATGCTTCGCTCGGGAAACTTCCCCCTCGCTCTGGTTACTATCGATATCGATTCTCTGTTTTCCCGGGCCGAACAAACCAATCGGCCCAGGGTAGTATCTTTAATTACGGATTCAACCCTTGCCATTCAACCAGAGCCGACTGTCCTGAGACGATTCCGCTCTCATTTAAGATATATTTTTGAGCTTTTCTGGAGACAACCCCAGACAATTCTACAGCCAGCTATGCAATCGCCGATCCGAGAGGATTTTATCTCTCTGGTTCTAGATGTACTCGATTCCCATCAAAACGATCCGCCCCTGCGCCCTTCAATACGACATCCCTACATTAAGCGAGCAGAGGAGATCTTACTGGACAATCTCGATCGCCCCCTCTCGATCCTCGATCTTTGCCAAGAACTTCACATCAGTGAACGTACCCTCCGTTACGGTTTTCAGGAATGTTTTGGCCTGGGACCTGCGACTTATCTCAAAATTCAACGTCTTAACGGGGTACGACGACAACTAAAAGCCTCTGCGGGTAGGGGAATTACCGTTAGTGCGATCGCCCTACAGTGGGGATTCTGGCACATGGGTCAATTTGCCAAAGATTATAAGAAAATGTTCGGTGAGTGTCCGTCGGCAACTTTGCGAGATAATTCTTAACAAAATAAAAGTTAGATTTGCAGAATTTTGATAGTTTCTCCGAGCCTGCCAACGTTAAATATTAGTAGTAAATGAGGAGCAATTCTCTGAAAATATCACGGGTTGACGCACAAAATTAACCCCAGAAGAAACAGGAGAACTCCCTCCACTGCGAGCGATCATGACCAAGTCCCGCACCAAAAATTAGAATTAGTGAGAACTTTGGTCACGGAAAAAGTCAAGGCGGGACAATTAAGGCTTAATTATCTTTAATCGTCCCCGAAGAGCCAATTTTAGAAAAACTTAACGGGAAAAACTATCATGTTGACAAAAACTTTCAGCTTTCTCTGGGCTGGTTTAATCCTCGGACTGACCTCGATGGCCGTTGTCGCCAGTACCAAAGATCAGGCTACCGAACTTCCGAAAAACTGTCAGTACCTCAAGGAAGTAGCCACTAATCAGACCCATATCCGCAAACAGATCGATGCCATAGGAAAGAATAACTTTAACACCGATTTCGCCGTTCCCTCCGGGGTGAAATTCGCCTCTTTTAAAGGGGTAATGGTTCCCGAAAACGATGGCAAATACGGAGTGACGATCAATCTCAAATATCCCGATAATTCAGTCAATAGCGCCTTCCAGAAAAATGTCGAAATGAAACGGGGCGAAACCTATTCTTTACCCTTCCAATCACCCACGGGTAGACAGCCCTATCAGATTAATTTTAATATTAACGGCATGAATAATAACGCCTACACGATCGCGGTAATGGCCTGTAAATAGGGCTGGCTGAATAAATCTAAAAACTTCCGGGACTTTTTCCCTGAAAATTAGGTAATTGACCCCCTCAAAATCGCTAAAACCCTACACCCTACACCCTACACCCTACACCCCACACCCTGCCCCCAGGAAAAACTTTTTCAGCCAACCCTAAATAGCGATCGCTTTTATTGATAACCCTCTGGAGAGGCGAGGAAAAACGCGATCGCTCGCCGACAGGAAAGTTTTCCGCCAGGGCTAAAGGTCGAGGTCGCTTTTGAAGGGAAAGTCCCGCAAAAAAGACATTCCCACTCACGGATATTTAACGCTTTCTTGCCACCAATATTCCCACAACGCCGAACTTCGATGACAGGAGAAGAGATGAGGATGCCTACTCGATTAAATTTTTCTAGGGAGCGGTTTTCTCTACCCGGGTTAAAGCGCCTGCGATCCTATCGCTCGGCCTGGTTGCGGGGAGATATCATTGCGGGGATCACCGTGGCAGCCTATCTCGTTCCCCAATGTCTGGCCTATGCGGAACTGGCCGGAGTACAACCGATCGCCGGATTATGGGCGATCCTACCGCCGCTGCTCATCTATGCCCTGCTCGGTTCCTCACCACAACTCTCCGTCGGGCCAGAATCGACGACGGCAGTAATGACCGCCGCCGCTATCATGCCCCTCGTCGCGGGAGATAGTAGCAACTACGCCAGTCTGTGCAGTCTATTAGCCCTACTCGTGGGGAGCGTCTGCTGCGTCGCCGCTTTCGCCCGGTTGGGGTTTCTCGCCGATCTCCTCTCCAAACCGATCCTCGTCGGCTACATGGCCGGAGTAGCGGTGATCATGATCGTCGGTCAGTTGGGAAAAATTAGCGGGATGTCACTGAAAGCGGAATCGCTTTTCGGACAGATCGGGGAATTTTCGGGACATTTATCCGAGATTCACCCACCAACTCTGATTCTCGCCGCCGCTGTTCTAATTTTCCTGCTAGTGGTACAACGTCGCTTTCCCAATGCCCCCGGCCCTTTACTCGCGGTTCTACTGGCGACATCGGCAGTATATTTGTTCGATCTGAACGAGCGAGGCATCGCCGTGATCGGGGAAATTCCCGCCGGTTTACCGAGTTTGAAAGTACCGAGAGGTTTTTCTTCCCAGCAGCTCGTCTATTTACTCTCCTCGGCCATCGGTATCGCCCTCGTTGGCTATTCCGATAACGTCTTGACCGCCCGCGCCTTCGGGGCGAAAAACAACTATCGCATCGATGGCAATCAGGAATTACTCGCCCTGGGAGCGGTGAATATCGGTAACGGCATCATGCAAGGCTTTCCCGTCAGCAGTAGCGGCAGTCGCACGGCGATCGGCGATTCTCTGGGCAGTCGATCGCAACTGTTTTCCCTCGTGGCTTTTCTGATCGTGATTTTGGTACTTTTGTTCTTGCGCCCGCTGCTATCCCTGTTTCCGAAAGCGGCCCTGGGGGCGATCGTGATTTACGCCGCGCTCCGTCTGATCGAGATCTCGGAGTTCAACCGTCTGCGTTGTTTCAAAACCAGCGAGTTCCGATTGGCGCTCGTCACCATGTTCGGTGTCCTGGCCACCGATATCCTCGTCGGGGTGGGCGTTGCCGTGGGGTTATCGGTGGTCGATCTGTTCGCACGGCTGATGCGACCACACGATGCGGTTTTGGGGGAAGTGCCGAATCTGGCGGGCCTGCACGACATCGAGGATTGGCAGGGCGCAACGACGATCCCCGGATTGGTTCTCTACCGTTACGACGCGCCCCTCTGTTTCGCCAACGCCGAGAATTTTCGGAAACGGGTAATAGCGGCGATCGAGGCGGAGAAAGTCCCCGTCGAGTGGTTCGTTCTCAACGCCGAAGCGATTCTAGATATCGATATTACGGCGGTCGATATGTTGAAAGAATTACATCGAGAATTAATCGGTAGTGGTATTACTTTTGCCATGGCGCGGGTGAAGCAAGATTTATATCAGCAATTAAAAAAAGGAGACCTATCCGAGACGATCTCGACCGAACGTATTTATCCAACCCTAGAGGAAGCGATCGAGGCGTTTCATCGGAAATTTTGGGTCTGAAACCCCGCCGTTCTAGGTTGGCTTTACGTTAGAATTAAAAGGCCAGTCTCGAAAACCAAGTGGACGGCGCAGCACCTTGAAAAGTGTAAGACAGTACATGGTTTTTTAACTGTGGTATGCGACGGTGGTGGAAGCAGAAACTTAAATCGTGAGGTTTAGGAATCGCCGCACTTTTAGGGCGGCGAGGATGTCAACATCGTAACCCACCCCCATCATCCCCTGCTCAAGATTGACACTTTCATCGCTCATTTCTAGACAATCTAGGGGTAAATTCTCGGTTCACAGACCTAAACTAATACTACCAAATCATCACCCAAAAAAATAAACAGAAAACTTCTTACAGAAGTCGGGCAAGGGGGAAATTTTCACCTTTAACCTGAAATATACCCCCCTTTTCCCGACAAAAGAGCGAGATTTTAGCCCCTGGCTGAAGGCTGACCATTAGATAAAATTTTGTTACGAGCATTCCGCCAGCAATTTTTGAGCAAGATATAATCGAAATAGTAGGGCTGCCATTGGGCTAAAAGTTAGGCAAATTTAAGAGATAGCCATTCCAGAAAAAAATGTATCATCGATAATGTTGATCTTCCCCGGATAAGAGGCGAGTGAAGATTAATTGTTGAACCGAGCATCAGAAGCTATCTCTACAGGAGGAAAGATCAGAAAGTTATCCAAGAAGGGGAACCATCAGTCTTAACTTATCTATTTCCTATTGCTTGTATTCATTTAGTCATCTAACAGCAAGGGATGTAATCTCATTCAGGGGAAAAAGTCGCTATGAACCACCAAATAGAAACCCCGATCCGGTCACCCTCTCAAGCTCGATTCCGTTCACGGGAGGAACGCATCGAGATCGGTAAATCCCTCCGGGAGCGATTGCCGCGTTCTCGCCACGCTATCTGGCAACCCCCCGCAGCTGGTCGAGAGCCGATCGAGATCATCGAAGCATCAAATCGAGGGCGATTACAGGAATTGATTCCTATCCGCTACGGACGAATGTTGCGGAGTCCCTTTACCTTCCTGCGCGGTTCCGCTGCTTTGATGGCCTACGATCTGGCCACCACTCCCAAAACCGACATTATCGTGCAGGCCTGCGGGGATTGCCACCTGTTAAACTTCGGATTTTTTGCCACCCCCGAACGCAATTTAGTCTTCGATATTAACGATTTCGACGAAACCCTGCCCGCGCCTTGGGAATGGGATCTCAAGCGTCTCGTGGTCAGTTTTGTCATCGCCGGCAGGGATAGCGATCTATCCGAGCGAGAATCGAAGGCAGCGGCGATCGATTGCGCTCGTTCCTATCGAGAACACCTGCGGGAATATTCTCGCCTCAGTCCCTTAGAGGTATGGTACACGCACATAGGAGTAGAACAGGCGATCGAGATGGCTCCCGACGAAAAGACGCGGAAGTTGCGGGAACAGATGATGGCAAAAGCCCGCGAGCGCATCATCGAACATCTCTACCCCAAGATCGTCACCCAAACCGGGGGACGCAATCGCTTTGTCGATCAGCCCCCCATTCTCTACCATGTCAACGAACCGGATTGGGAGACTCTCGTGCGCGAGGGTCTGGAAGACTATCGCCAATCCCTGCCGGAGGAACGCCGAGTCCTCTTTGATCGCTACCAGTTAGAGGACTTTGCCCTGAAAGTGGTGGGCATTGGCAGTGTCGGCACCAGATGTTATATCGCCCTATTGTTCTCGGAAGATAACCATCCCCTCATCCTACAAGTTAAGGAAGCTTGCCCTTCGGTTCTGGAACCCTATACCGCCAAGAGCCAGTACGAAAATCAGGGACAACGGGTGGTTACAGGCCAGAGATTGATGCAATCCTCTAGCGACATATTTTTGGGCTGGACCCGGGGAAGAGGGGGCAACGACTTCTATTTACGGCAACTGCGGGATATGAAGTTTTCCCTACCCATTGAAGGAGTATCGGCCGGCCAACTGCAACGCTACGCCGAGTTCTGTGGCTGGACCTTGGCCCGCGCCCACGCTAAATCTGGAGATGCGGCCACTATTAGTGGTTATTTGGGGAAAGGAGATCAGTTCGATCTAGCCATGGGGGAATTTGCGATCGCTTATGCCGATCAGACAGAACGAGATCACGCCGCTTTGGTGGATGCGGTCAAAACAGGACGGGTCGAGGCTTTGGTAGAAGAAGATTTATAGCATTAAGCTATCAGCCTGTTATTTCTCGACCTTACAATGGGCGCAAGCAGTTCGATCAACTCACTGACCACGTTGCGCCCCTACATTGCACCCAGTGTGATTGGTGGGGAAGTTCAGGCTGAACTTCCCCATACATATCTACTACAATAGCCGAACACCCTTATCCATCAATGGATACACCCATTAACTTTTCTTAATGTACCCATGTTTATTGTAATATTTTTTTAATAGACAGGGATGGAGCATATTTGCTAGGCCAGAATGATAGCCATATATATAGAAAAAGTTCTGGCTCTTCGTTACTCTTTATGCTAAATTAACATACAAAATGCCAAGATAATATACATTTCAATTTTATCTAATACCAAATCCTGTTTTAAAAAGATGATAACAATCAGTCATAAGTTAGCCAATGATAGTTAGTCAAGTTTTTAATTTCATTAGTCATTGTTTCGAGATACTGACAACGAGTTATCAGAATTTCTTCTATTTCTTCAA
>VYLP01000124.1_pt1 | contig 60677 bp, 55 predicted proteins | sample 5114311 | NCBI WGS metagenome assembly VYLP01 (sample SAMN12291775, study PRJNA351875) | freshwater metagenome | isolation source: freshwater lake | place: USA: Michigan, Lansing Lake | collected 2013-08-14 | reverse complement strand
GAATAGGCTTTTTCCATACCTCACATTTTAGCATATATTTCGTAAACGATGCTCATATTTAACAGTAAAGCCGTCGTAGAACGACGGGGTTTCAGACCCAAAATTTTCGATGATCACAGAAAAAAGCTTCTCCCCACTTCCCCAGTTCCCCCTTACCGTTCTTTGTGGCGAGAAAAAGCCAGATCAGCAGTCTCGATCACCTTTAATAGCTGTTCGATGCGGTTTTCCGTCGGGGGGGCCAAACAGGGAAAAACGGCTAAACCGGGGATTTGATTGGCCACCTCGGTGACAGCCACATCAAGGGTGACTAGGGGTAAATTAGCTAGGGTTTGCGACTCGCTCAAGGTTTGCAGATAAGAGTATAAATCTTCCGCGATCGAACTATCGATTAAGATAGCGTCCACCTCCCAGACAGTAGCTAAAAGTTCCGCCTGTTCGCAACTATCGGCCTCGATAAAACGATAATTTTCCCGAACTAATTGATTATTCCAAATCCAGCTAAAGGAAGATAAATCGGAGAAATTGGGGGCATAATGGCCGTGTAAACGGAGCAGAGTCGGAGCAGTGCGCCTTTTGCGGCTAGAAACAGGGGAAACAGTCAGATTCAGGCAAGCTTGCAGGGCTGCCGAGGTGATCGGCGGAACCAGAAAACTATCGGCCCCTTGCTGTTGACTGCGGTTGCGCTCAGAATCGGCGGCGGTGACAATAACTTTTATATCTTTGGTTTGGGGATGGGATTTGAGCAGCGTTAACACATCCCAACCAGACAAGAGGGGTAGATTGGGATTGAGAAAAACACAACGGGGTTTTAACTGCCTGGCTTTTTCGATCGCCTCAGTGCCACTACGAGCGATAATAGCTTTTAATCCCAATTCACTCAAGCGATCAACAAATTGTTCGATCACTTGGGGATTAGCTTCTACCACCAACACCAGACGCTGGGGAGTGGCGGACTCTTGATCGGCACTTTGGGGATGAACCGGCAGCAGTAAGGTAAATTGACTGCCTTCCTGGGCCCTGGAGACAAAAGATAGATCGCCACCGTGACAACGCGCTAATTTTTGGCTGAGGACTAAACCTAAACCTGCGCCCTCAAATTGACGGGTGAAAGGACTTTCTAGCTGTTGGAATTTCTGAAAAATCAGATGCTGGGATTCTTCCGGAATACCGATTCCCGTATCCCAGACGGTAAAAGCCAGCCAATTTTCCCAACGATTGACTTTAATGCCGAAATTACCGCCATCAATGGTGAATTTAACCGCATTATCTAACAAATTCACTAACATCTGTTGTAAACGGGCTTCATCGGCCAGGGCATAATCTAACCCCGATTCAATGTCAAGACGATAGCTGCCGGGGAGATCGAGACGTTGGGGATACTTATCGACGATGATAGCGTACACCCGTTGACAGAGGCGATCGATTTTGACTCTAGATAAAGTTAATTTTAGTTGTCCTGTCTCTAGGCGGGTTAAATCGAGGAGATCATTGACCAGAGCCATCAACTGGCGGCCGCTGCGATAGATTAAATCGGCATATTTGGACTGTCGGGGGTTAAGTTCACCGATTTTTTGTTCCCGCAGCAGACTGGAGAGACCGATAACGGCAGTGAGGGGGGATTTAAACTCATGGCTGACACAGGCGAGAAATTCATCCTTAAGACGATTTAAATGGACTAAATCGGCATTTTTAACCGCTAATTCCTGACAATATTGCTGTTGTTCCGTGATATCGGTGGCTAACAGTAACCACAGTTCCGAAACTTTCTCGATCAAGGGATAATTATCCGTTAAATTTAACGGCGCGGACAACAGTCGCCAAGTCTTGGCTAAACCCGATGTCAGCGTTTCTAGACGCTGGGGAAACAGGGGGGGAGTGGGGGATGGGAGGGTTAAGGGTTGATTAACCAAAGCCAAGGGAGAGTTATCGATATTAGCGGGGAAAGCTGCCCCAATTTGTTGACACCAAGCCTGATTTTGGTATAAAATCCCTGCTTCTGGACTATAGAGCAGCAGCGGCAGCGGTAATTGTTCTAGAAATTCCAGAGGACGATCGCTGCGGGGGCGGGGAGTGCGATCGCTGATGCGGAGCTGCGGGGGAGGATCATCGAGAATCGAGCGTCCGAGACAAAATTGCAGAAGTTTGCTCGTGTCTAAGCGTCCTAACAGTTTGCCCTGGGCATCGACTAAAATAGGGACTAAGGCGATCGCTTCTCCCGTCAGGGTGGCCAGAAACTCACTCACGGCCAGGCGCGAGTTAAGAGGGATAATCGGACGCAGCCAACCGCTCAGATCCAGACAGTTGGGGGAGGGGTTTCTGATTTCGGGGTGCTGTTGTTGATAGAGGAGGTAAGCGATCAGGGCTTGACTCTCAATCAGTCCTAGGGGACAATACCTCTCATCCACCACCACGATCGCTTCTGGATTGCCCGTATTAATTAAATCGCAAAGACTTGTTCTGTCAATAATTAATTCACAGGTAGTGACGGATTGATTAAAGTGATGGAGGCTGAGGGTAACGCTAGGCATGGGGATAATTGGGTGGGCGGTGGCGGTAACTTTAGGGCATAATTAACAAACTGATGGCCAAACTATTAGTAGTCCTGGAACTTGAATCTACCTTGATGATGACGATCGCTCATCTAGAGGACTGCTCCATTGATTACAATTAACTACGATACCCACTGCCAAAAAGCCGAGTTAACTTTAACTTCCCTTAGCTGATGGCGGGGGGGGTTGTCTTCTCAACAGAGAAAGCCTAACCTATTGTTTGTTATTTTCTATCTACCTTGCGGGTGAGAAAACGTTGCCTCCGAGACTGACTGTTTATGCTTTTGTCCCAACGGACTCACCCTTGACGGGAGTGAGTTCACCTCTGGGGCTGGTTAATTCTTTGACGGCTTTATTGGCTAATGAACGCTATAATCTAACCCTAGGGTCCTCTTCTAGCGAACTATTGGCTAATATCGAGGCAGAGAAGGAAAAAATCGATTGTTTGCTGGTGGTCTTTCATCCTTCCCTACAGCCGACTTTTAATCAACTCTACGAAGGGGGGATTTTACTGCCAGTAGTGATCATTGTCGCTGACAAGAACATCAGTGCCGAGACGAATGACTCTCCCACCTGTCTCTATCATAGTGCCGAATTACAAATTACCATCAAGGAATTAGACAGCATCACCTCGGTCATCGACCAAGCGATCGCTCGATTTCTCCATTTAGCTCCTAATTGCTCTTTTTCCGAACGTAACACGATTGTTAACCAACCAAATCCCGTGGCCAATAATCACAGTTTTCTCCTCCTACAACAGCGCCGTTTAGCAGAAAAATTAAAAGAAAGACTCGGCTATTTAGGTGTTTACTACAAACGCAACCCGCAGCTATTCTATCGCAATCTTGCCCCGGAGGAAAAAAACGAATTACTGCGGGAATTAAGAAGAGATTATCGGGAGATTATTTTAAATTACTTCCAACAGGATTATCCGATTAATCAAGCGATCGATGAGTTGGTTAATAATGTCTTTTTTACCGATCTCTCAGTGTCGCAAATTCTGGAAATTCACATGGAGTTAATGGACGAATTTTCCCAACAGTTAAAATTAGAAGGCAGAAGTGAGGAAATTCTCCTAGATTATCGTCTCGCTCTCATTGATATCCTTGCTCACTTGGGGGAAATGTATCGTCGTTCCATACCTCGCGAGGATATCCCTTATGATTTATTATTGGGAATAGACTAAAATCTCCCCAATAAATAACAATAAACTCGTATCCCCAGCCCCTTTGATCTTAACCTATGAGCGTCTTTAAAAAAACCTATGTTTTAAAACTGTACGTCGCCGGGAACACCCCCAACTCCGTGCGAGCCTTAAAAACCCTGAAAAATATCCTAGAAGAGGAATTTCAGGGAGTGTATGCGCTCAAGGTGATTGACGTGCTGAAAAACCCGCAACTAGCGGAGGAAGACAAGATTCTCGCTACTCCTACCCTCGCGAAAGTCCTCCCTCCCCCGGTGCGGAAAATTATCGGTGATTTGTCCGATCGAGAGAAGGTTCTGATCGGTTTAGACTTACTATACGAGGAAATTCGTGAACGAGAAAATGATAGCTAGTCCTTCGGCAATAGGTGATTAGACGGGTTATATTTATTGAAGGAGAAATGATCGGGGCGTAATCTAGTACGTCTATGGGAAAGTCAAGAGTCAATGGGAATCGAGATGGTATAAAGTATCTAGTCAGGCCTGATATGTTTCTGTGGAAAAATTAGATAAAAATCCTACTCTTTAAATATTCGCTGGATAAATAATGACTCAATCTAACTCTAATAGCCAATTGAATCCACCGATTAAACCGAAAGGTGTTCGCAAAATTAGAACCCTAATTGAAGGTTTTGATGAGATCACTCACGGTGGTTTACCCATGGGGAGAACTACCTTAGTTAGTGGCACTTCTGGCACGGGAAAAACCCTGCTTGCTGTGCAGTTTCTCTACCACGGCATCAAGTATTTTGACTATCCGGGCCTGTTTGTTACTTTTGAAGAATCTCCCACCGATATTATCCAAAATGCCTATAGTTTTGGTTGGGATTTGGAAGAATTAATTGACCAGGGTAAATTATTTATTCTCGATGCTTCCCCGGATCCGGAAGGTCAAGAGGTGGTGGGTAGTTTTGATCTTTCGGCCCTAATCGAGCGCATTCAATACGCAATTACCAAATATAAAGCCAAACTGGTATCAATTGACTCTGTAACTGCTGTTTTTCAGCAGTACGAAGCGGTGTCAGTGGTGCGGCGAGAAATTTTTCGGCTCGTCGCCCGGCTAAAATTATTAGAAGTGACTTCAATTATGACCACGGAACGTATCGAAGAATACGGAGCGGTGGCGCGTTTTGGTGTAGAGGAATTTGTCTCTGATAATGTGGTAATTATGCGGAACGTGCTAGAGGGAGAAAGACGACGCAGAACCGCGGAAATCCTCAAATTACGGGGAACAACCCACATGAAGGGGGAATATCCCTTTACTATCACCAATGATGGCATTAATATCTTCCCCCTCGGTGCCATGCGTTTAACTCAGCGCTCCTCTAATGTCCGCATTTCTTCGGGAGTAAAAACCCTCGATGATATGTGTGGGGGCGGTTTTTTCAAGGATTCGATTATTTTGGCTACAGGAGCAACCGGTACGGGTAAAACTCTCTTAGTTAGTAAATTTCTGGAAGAAGGCTGTAGGCGCGGTGAGCGGGCGATTTTGTTCGCTTATGAAGAATCTCGCGCCCAATTGTCCCGAAATGCTTCTTCTTGGGGGATCGATTTTGAGGAGATGGAACGCAAGGGATTATTAAAATTATTGTGTTCTTACCCCGAATCGGCGGGATTAGAAGACCATTTACAGATGATTAAGTCGGAAATCTCGGAATTTAAACCCTCTCGTATTGCCATCGATTCTCTATCGGCGCTCGCGCGCGGGGTGACAAATAATGCTTTTCGGCAATTTGTGATCGGGGTGACAGGATACGCCAAACAGGAGGAAATTACGGGATTTTTCACCAATACCACCGACCAATTTATGGGAGCGCACTCGATCACCGAATCCCATATTTCTACGATTACCGACACGATTTTAATGTTGCAGTATGTGGAAATTCGCGGCGAAATGTCGCGAGCGATTAACGTCTTTAAGATGCGCGGTTCTTGGCACGATAAAGGGATTCGTGAATATACTATCAGTCAGGACGGGGCCGATATCAAGGATTCTTTCCGCAATTACGAGCGGATTATTAGTGGTTCCCCGACTAAAATTAGCGTCGATGAAAAGAGTGAATTATCGCGGATTGTTCGCAATGTGCGCGAAAAATTACAGGATGAATAATCGGGAGTTGACTAGACCTCTTGTAACAATCAAAAATTGTTGTTAGGGTTAGGAGTCAGTAGCCAGTAGTCAGTAGTCAGTAGTCAGGAGAATTAAGAATGAATAATAATCAATTAAAGGGTCTATTTACAGATTTTAGGTAATTTAATCCTTATTTTTGCCGTTTTTGACCCCTGAAACATTAATTATGCAAGAAGTTGACTGATACTAAATCCGGTTATCAAAGACTGATTATCTATTGCCCCTTTTGCCTTTTGACTCTTGCATGAGTGCCTATCCTGATATGTTACCTATACTCAACGGATTTAGTATGATTGAGATTATTTTGAAGGGCGATCGGGTAAAGTCGGTCTTAGGGAAAATAACCACCAGATCAATAAACCTAATATAATCCAGAGAATATCTTTAACCCGGCGAATTACAGAAATCGCTAAACCTAATTCTAGACTACCGGTTAAGGAAGCACCCAGCAGCACTAAAGAACCTTCTAAAGTACCGATATTAGCGGGAATAAAAAAGGTTCCAGCACGCACCAATTGAGCGACAGAATCAAATAACCAAGCATCGGCAAAACTGATCGGATGTTGGAGAAATTGCATTAAAACATAGATTTCTAAAACTCCGAGGGGCCAATTGAGAAAACCGACGATCAAGCCATTTCTAAATAGGGGCAGATTACGATAAAATTCCCCTAAACGATCATCGACACTGCGAAGATTTTCTAAAGGTTTAGCTAGGCGATCGCCTAAAAAAGAATGACCTAATCGATTAACTATTCGGGAGGATAAACGGAATCGCTGAATCAAGAAAAATATTAGGATACAACTGGAGAATATAGCAAGACTTAATCCAGTAAAAGTTTTAAAAGAATTGGAGAATTTTGGGGAAGCTAGGAGCAGAAAAAAACCGATAATTGCAAAGAAGACAAGGGAAGCAGTATTTAACGTTTTCGTCAGAATAATCGAGGCACTGGTTTCTTTATAGCTAATCTGATAGTGAGTTTTCAACATCACTGCTTTAAAACCTTCTCCTCCCAACGAAGCGAAGGGAGTCACGCGATTAAAGGCTGCTCCTACCATGTAAATTAATAATAGGCGAATTGTCCATCTAGGTTGGATAGGAATACTTTTAAAAGTTAGTTGCCAAGTAAAAACATCGGTGAGGAATTCTAGGAAGTAAAAAATAATTACTAATGTCATTCCCCACCAACCGACTAGGGTGATTTGTTGCCAAACTTCTTGTAGATTTGTTTGGCGCAAAATTACCCCTAGTAAAACAAAACCTAAACCCAGAAAGATAAATTTAAGATATTTCATAAGTAGTCGTGTAAAATTAATTTATTGGTTAGGATAGGCAAAAGGCAATAGGCAAAAGGCAAGAAGTAGTTATACTAAATCCTGTTTAAAAGGTATAAAAGAGCGGGAATTATGACTGATGACTGATGACTGATAACTGATAACTGATAACTGATAACTGATAACTGATAACTGATAACTGATAACTGATAAAGCTGATGACTAAAAATAATTCCAACGTTGAATAAATGGGAGCCAATGAGATTCGACTAACTCGATCGCTTTTGCATCTGGGGGATAATTATTTTTTTTATATCCTTGCAGACTGCTGATATATTTCTCAAAGCGAGGCATAGCTATTTTTAAGTCGGGAAGTTGCAGTTGATCGTAGATTTTCTCGATTTGTGCTAGGGGGTCTTTTTCTAAATCTTCAAAACGAATTTCTACAAAACTATCGGCGGGTAAATCGGCACTATCTCCTAGGAGAGAATTAAGCATTAAGGGATAACTTTTCAGAATCGCTTGCTCGATGACATCAATAGATAAATTATCGTAGGATTGTAGTGCTAGTTCCGGTAGGATGCGGGTAAAAAAGTGGCGGGTTGAGGGAAAAACTAGATAGGGATTGCGGTAGATATGAATAAATTTAGCATCGGGCCAGATAGCTCGCAATTTGGCAATGTGTGCCGTATAAACGGGGTTTTTGAGTAGTAATTGTTTGCCTCTTTGGTGGATGGAAACTTTTTTTAATAGATGAGTATGCCAACGTTGCCAATTGGCGATTTCTTTCTCGCTGCAGCCTTGAAAAAAAACCCCTCGATCGAAATGATACTGAAAACGTTGGGGAAAGTATAAACCATGGTAGTAGGAAAGGGGGATCATGCTGGCCAGGGCGATCGAATCTTCTTGGGGTGAATTGGGAGTAACGGCAACGTTATCCACATGGCGATCGCTAGGTAGGGCCAATTCTAGCAGCGGTTGAAATAAGCGGACGATACCGAGGATATCCCAGGGTAATCCCACCGCTAGGGGCGAAATATAGCCAAAATGCTCCGATTGACCGAGTAAATTGTGGAGATGGGTCGTGCCGCTGCGCCAATAGCCGACAATAAAAATGGGTGCTTTTACCTGCACCCTACGCTCATAAAACCCTGTCATTAAAATTCGTTCTAGGGTAGAAAAAGGCAGTCGCGCCAGGGTAACTGCCAGCGCCAGGGTTGCTGGGGCCAAATTGGGGCGATCGATGCCGCCATTGGTCAAAAATAAACGAAGGAGAGTGCTAAGGTTACTACCGCAGAGGGGATGAAACAAACTGGACATATTAACTATTTTTTAGCGGTTTTTTGGCGGATAGCTTGGCTGGCCAAGGTTTTGCCGAATTCCCAAGCAGCCCCAGGGAAGCGGTGAGCATCAGCCACCACATCTTTAACGGCGGTGATCAGCCAACGGCAATCCTCATCGGAGAGGGTGAGGGGGGGGATAAACTTGATGATATTCATGCCGTGGCCGGAAACCTGGGAGAGGATTTGATGGCGGGTAAAGAGGGGAACAACGATTAACTGGGAAAATAGCCCTTTATTGGCGGTTTCTAGCATTTTCCAGGCGGCTTTTAGGGACCAACTGCTCGGCTCGGCAAATTCCAAGGCGATCATCATACCCAATCCCCGCACTTCCTGCAAACATTCGTACTGATCTACGAGGGGCTGTAGTTCTGCGATAATTTGTTGACCGATTACGGCCGATCGCTCGACTAATTTTTCCTCCTCAATCACCTGTAAAGTGGCAATACCAGCGGCCATGGCCAGATTATTTTTACCAAAAGTGCTACCGTGTACCACAGAACGATCCATGCGATCGAATACTCGATCGAAGATCCAGCGACGACAGAGAACCGCTCCCACTGGCACAAAACCACCCGAAAGAGCCTTGGCAACACATAAAATGTCCGGTTCTACCCCCCAATGTTCCACAGCCCAAATTTTGCCAGTCCGGCCTAAACCGGTCTGCACTTCATCGGCCACAAAAAGAGTGCCATAATGACGACAAAGGGCCGCCGCCGCCGGGAGATAGTTCGGTTCGGGAATTCTCACCCCGTGACCTTGGATCGGTTCGGTAATAAAAGCCGCTACGTCTTGGTTAATTAGAGCTTTTTCGAGCGCAGCTAGATCGCCGAAGGGAATTTCCTTAAAATCGGCCACAAACGGCCCAAATCCCTGGCGATAATGGGGATCGCCGGTGGCGGAAAGGGAACCCATGGTTAACCCGTGGTAGCCTCCCTGACAGTAAACAATTTGGCTGCGTCCGGTGGCGTAGCGGCTGAATTTAATGGCGGCCTCGACGGTTTCTGTGCCGGAATTAGCAAAGAAAACTCGTTCTAATCCGGTCGGTGCGATCGCTGCTAACCGTTCCGCCAGCAATCCCGCTAGGATAGAAGCATCCAATTGGACTAAATTGGGCAATGCTGCCGTCAATACTTCTTGTAAAGCTTGCACGATCTTGGGGTGATTGCGTCCGAGAGCGAAAACACCAAAACCACTCAGTAAATCCAGATACTTTTCCCCCTGATTGTCGAATAGGTACGGACCTTCAGCTTTAACGTAGTGGCGATCGTAGCCGATCGTTTTTAGTACCCTAACCATCTGGGGGTTTAGGTATTGTTCGTGGAGGGCAAAGTTTTCTTCTAGTCTTTTTTCTATCAGTTCTAAAATGCTCATAAATTCCAGATTTGATTACTGAAAAACTAATTTTTAAACACCTCAAACCAGATTATGTTGATAGCACATTATCATGATTTTTGGTCATATAATATGATAAATTATTTGATATATTTTGTCAAGTATTCGCCATTTAGGAACTTAAGTAGGTAGGTATTAAAAACTTTCAGATGCCCCCTTATTAAGGGGGGACTAAGGGGGGATCGGCACCCCCCTTATTAAGGGGGGCGGGGGGGATCGAACCTAAAATCTATTTTTAATTTAATTATAACCAGCTACTTATCTAGGATAATTAAACTAATTAACTCTTGTTGGCTAAAGGTTCAAGCGACTTTTAGATAATTTATTAGTCAGTTTTTATATGGTTGGCGCACAAGCGATGCGCCCAAAATGTAATATCAGTAAACTGTTTACTGTTCACTGATTACTGATAACTGATAACTGATTACTGATAACTGATAACTGATTACTGATTACTGATTACTGATAACTGATTACTGATTACTGATTACTGATAACTGATTACTGATAACTGATAACTGATTGGCTGATAGCTATAAAAAAACCGACCGACAAGAGAGAATTCCTGTCAGTCAGTCAGTGATGATAGGCCGAATTTTACTCAGCTTTATTTCTTAGCGGGGGCAGCCTTAACGAGTTCCAATTCACTTTCAGCGAAGTTATTGGTATTCAGTCCACTGGCGCTACCACTAAAACCGTTGTAGTTAACAGTGTCAAAACGAACGATAACGGGATAGAGGATACCACTTTTATCAACACTGGCTACGGTTCCCACATCGTTGTACCAGTAAGACTCTTTACGTTTGATTCTAACTTTGGCTCCGCGTTCGATTCCAGGCATAGGTGTTGTTTTTTTTTTAGGGTTTAGTTAACAGGTTACAATCAGAGCGAGTTTGCCGAAAGGGTTTTTACTTTAAGTTTTATTGCAAATCTTGCCACTCCACTGCCACGAAATGCCCCGAACGTCCCCATAGGTCTGCCTTTGGTGTAATATTAACGATTGTTAAGTTAAAGGGAATGGCCGTGGTCAGGTATTTTTGGGCTGACATTCCCACATCTGGCCCGATTTGAAAAGCGGTGGCGGTGGCTAAACCTAAGCCTAATAACTGAGAAATCGGACCTCTGGGGAAGATGAGATGAGTTCCTAAGACTAAGCCGGCGGTTAAGGCTAAAGTTACCGATAAATTGGTGCCACAACGCGGATGTAATGCCAATTGCCCCTCGCCATTTTTGAGACGATGGAGTGCCTGTTTGGCCGCAATCTGTAGTTCACTTGTATTAACCTGTCCGTAGAGATAAAAACCCCTATCGGTGGAGAGTCCCCCTAGGGCCTCGTTATCCGCTGGGGAATGGTCAAAAGGCGATTGACGACGGGCAGCCATTTCGCTTAATACCCAGACGGTGGCGTGTTCCAAGGCGTGAACCTGTCGCAGGGTGAGAAATTCTTTGAAACCGGGGATAAAGCCGATTTGTGCCAGTAAATCGCTGTCTTGCTGGGGCGAGGGGTTAAACCAGTCGAAAGAGGGGTTAGAAGGGCTACTAGGGGTCATAAAGTTGCGGTAGGGGGAGTTTTTTCGAGAAAGATGAGGGCGCTATAGAGTTGAAAGGCGGTGTCCCAGTAGGTGTCTTCAATGCGTAATAAGTCCAAATGGGGATTGACCATAGGCAGTAATTCGTAAAAATCGGCGGTGGTTTCGGCAAAAGCTGGAAAATCTGACCACAGGGGAACTGCTGCTAGTTGTTGTTTTAGGTAAGAAGCGAAATGATTCCAGTTATCCCGATTGGTGGTCTGTCTTTCCCGACTTTGTTGGTGGTCGGAAAAAGTAATCCCCGCTTGAAAGTGGTAATTGCGATCGCAAATACGGATAATTAAATCCTGTTTTTTCAAATGTAGATCAATAATCTGGGCATAATCAAGAATACTAATTTTTCTCACTTGATTGCGGCGCACATCCCTATCGACACATTCCCCAAAAATCGGCAAGATTCCCTCTACCACGGCGGTAACTTCTGACCAATCAAAAGTTATACTTGCGGTTAGGTCGCTATGGGAAGATTGATAGACTAGGGTGGCTTCTGGTTGGATAGCCCGGAAATATCGAGCTAAATAGACCCTAGGCCGGTTAATCGCTGTAATTGGCTGGCAAAAACAGGGAATTCCTTCTTTTCGCAAGTCGTGAACATATACGGCTAATTCTGCCATCGCCCCGACTCGATACAAGCGCCACGAACGGCTAGGGATTTGTAAGCGGGCGCTATAGGCATCTATTTTAAATATTTGGGCAAATTTTTGGGCTAAGGGCTGTTTTTCTTCGTTAGCCACCGGTTCAAGAATTAACAGCCCCATTTCTCGATTACTAGGGTTGGTTTTGGCTTTTTCGAGGGCAGCCTGTCGCTGTTGTTGTTGCTGTTCCACTTCCACCCGTTCAATCGCTTCTAAGCGGGCGATTCCTTGACGAATTTGGGCGACAAGTTGAGGATTAGCGGTAAATTGCAACATTTTTCGGTATTCTTGCCCTGCTAGTCCGATTTCTCCCTTGATTTCGCTTAAACGCACTTGGTAGAATTTCAGCCAAGGGTTATCGTTTTCTAGGGTCTGGAAGTCGTTGACAAGACGGGCGGCAGTTTGATAGTCTTGACGATCGATCGCTTCAGCAATTTCTTTGATCATAGAAACTCCAATCAATTAGCTGTCTAAATAGGCGTTAATGATAGCAAGAGCCACTAAGGGAGCGGTAATTGTTCTCAAAATGCGTTTTCCCAGTGATACAGGCAGAAAATCAGCAGCGAGCGCTTGTTCTATTTCTGCCTCCGTCCATCCCCCTTCCGGTCCGATGGCCATGGTTATCTCGGTTGATGTTTGTAATTGAGAAAGTAGCGGGGCCACTGTTCTACGGGTAACACCAATATAACAAGTTGTCTGTGGGTTAGCTCCCCGCTTAAGGATTGCTAAAAATGGTTGTGGTTCTTCGATAATGGGAATAATCTGTCTTTCTGATTGTTCTACAGCTTCCCGGGCAATTTTTCGCCAACGGTCAATTTTTTGAGGACTAGGATTAACTAAACCGCGTTCTGTTAGCAGCGGGATAATCCGATAAACTCCTAATTCGGTGGCAGCGCGGACGATATCATCAAAGCCATTTTTGGGAATTGCTACCATTAAATTCACTTGTACTGGTAGTTCGGTAGTTTCGTTTATCGCTTCTAAAAGATAGGCCGAATTATCAATTATTTCTGCTAACCACGCTTGTCCTTGTCCATTTAGGGCAATAAAACGGTCATGGGATTTTAAACGAACAACTTTTTTAAGATAATGACTTTGTTCGGGTGTTAAGGCAATTAACCCGTTTTCTAGGGTGTTAAAATCAAGAAGAAGACGATAATACAAGGCGGTTTAGTCTATATTACTATTGTGTTCAGAATCACTGTCAGCTATCTATTTTAGCTTTTATGGTGTTTTTGTATAGGGTAGATTAGCCTAAAACCTTGATCATTAACAAACACGGGAATTGATTAATGAATTTACTAGGCATCGTTTTATACTCTTTTATGGGGGTGCTGTTATTGGGGTTAGCTCTAGCTATCTGGTGGTTGGTCGATACCCTATCTTTATCCCCCACTAAACCGAAAAGAGCTACTTCTAAAAATAATCGTCAAAATTTGCCAATCAGTCAGCAGCAACTTTTCTACTTAGAAAGAGAACTTTTAACCCTCGTGAATGGAGATAAAGCTTTAGCGACTCGATTGCTTTTAAATATTAGATTGAGAAATCCCCAACGCAGTAAAAGCTGGTGTTATGAAAAAGTTATTTATGATCTAAAACGAGATCGAGGAGGAATTTAAATTGCCACTACAACAATTAGACTTATTAGAAGAATACCGTAGTGATCGCCATAATCTCATTGCCGATTTTTATCTACCTTGTTTAGCACAATCTACCCTCTATTGTCGAGCAGTCGGCTTTTTTTCTAGTTCTTCCCTTGTCTCTCTAGCTAAAGGATTAACCGCTTTAATTCGCGGAGGTGGAAAAATGCGTTTAATTGCTTCTCCCTATCTCTCGAAAGAAGATATCGAGGCCATTAGCCAGGGATTAAAGCAAAGGGAAGAAGTGATTAATAAATCTTTATTATCAGTTCTAGAAATTGACTTAGACGAAATTACTAAAAATCGTTTTGCTTGTTTAGCTTGGTTATTAAGTCAGGGAGTCTTAGAAATTAAATTAGCCATTCCCAAAAACTTAGTTAATTTTGGCTTATATCATGAAAAGTTAGGCCTATTTATTGATGCTTTTGACAATGCGATCGCTTTTACTGGTTCTGCGAATGAAAGTCACAGCAGTTTACAGGATAATTTCGAGTGTATCGATGTTTTTCGGTCTTGGCAATCTCAGGAACAGCTAAGAGTCCAGAGAAAAATTGATAATTTTGAAAAACTCTGGCACAATCAAACTCCCCATCTAGATATTTGGGATTTTCCCGCAGCAGCAGCCCAATCTCTCTTAAAATTTCGTCCTGATTTTCCACCCACTACCGAACCCGATAGCAGTAGCAAAAAAACTTTTAAAGTTGCCGCCGATACCAGCAAATATCAGTTATCCTCTCCCCTAAAAATAACACCCCAGCCCCGTCAAATTGAGGCAATAAGTGCATGGAAACAAGCCAAATGTCAGGGGATACTCGCCATGGCAACAGGGGCGGGAAAAACGATTACAGCCCTGGCTGCCGCTAGTGGTTTATCAAGGTTGGAATTAATTGTTATCGCTGTACCCACTAAAGAATTAGTCCAGCAGTGGGTGAAAGAATTAAACTGTCGAACTACCTATGCTTTTCCTGTGGTAGCGATGGGTAATTCTCGTGCTTGGCGTGAGGTTTTATTTCGCAAATTACGGTTAATTAATCATCAAGAATTGCCCTCTCAGAGATATCCTGTAATTGTGGTGGGAACCTATGGAGAGTTAGCTAAAAATACCGTTAGTGATTTAATTACTGATGCGGGAGGTTTGCCAAAAGAATCTTTATTAATTGCCGATGAAGTTCACGCTACTGGTGCGGGAGTTTATCAGCGTCTTTTACGCGATGATTTTAGTTATCGTTTGGGTTTATCAGCAACTCCTTTGCGTGCCTACGATGAACTCGGTACGGAAAAAGTTTTAGATTATTTTGGGGGAATTGTCTATGAATACGGGTTAGAGTTAGCTATTCAGCAGGGTATTTTGTGCGAGTACGATTATCACGTTTATGTCACCTATCTCGCAGAAGAAGAACAGGAAAAATATCGTCAGTTAACGGCAAAAATTGCTCGCTTATCTACCCAAGAAGACAGTCAAAATGTGAATTATTTATTAATTCAACGGGCGCAATTAATTAAAGCAGCGGGGGCAAAATTAACTATAATTGATCGTATTCTGGCTGAACACACCTTAGAACAAACACTAATTTATTGTGCCGATATTGCCCAAGCAACTGCTATTAGTACCCGATTGGCGCGTCAGGGAAAAAGAGTCGCTCGCTATAGTTCCTTAGACAGCGATCGAGTTATGTTATTATCACAGTTATCTTCGGGAAATCTTGACGCATTAGTGGCAGTAAAATGTCTCGATGAGGGAGTTGATATCCCACAAGTCAGTCAGGGAATTATCCTCGCTGCCGATGCTTCTCCTCGTCAATTTATTCAACGTCGCGGCAGAATTCTCCGGGCAGCCGTGGCAAAGAAGAAAGCGACTTTAATCGATGTCTTGGTGGTTCCTCCTTGGGGCGATGGTGAGGTAAAATTAATTGCATCGGAGATCAAAAGAGTTATTGATTTTGCCCGGGCAGCCAGCAATCAAGCTACAGTTATCAACAGATTAGTCCAAGAATTAAGTTACTATGGCCTTACCTACTCAGATCTGTTATAAAATTTATCCTCATCAAGGTATCTCTTGCCAAATAAGCATTAAGACTTGACAATCCCCACTCTCCAACCCCAAGAAAATCCATGGACATAACTGCTAAAATTAAAGAACTAGCACAAAAATATGAGATACCTCCCCAACTGCTGGAGGAAGCCATGGCTTTAGAAGTAGAAAAAATTACTCTAAAAAATCGGCGGCTATCAACTAAAATTGTCGAACTTATCGAAAAATATACCGACTCCCCACAATCATAAATTTTATAGATATCTTGCCTAATTTATTTTTGGTAGTTTAAAAACGACACAATTAAATATTAAGTTGCATAAAATCTCTAAATAAACCATTTAATTGATTATTATTCATTCTTAATTCTCCTGATTACTGACTACTGGCTACTGACTCCTAACCAACCACAAAATTTTTGATTTTCACAAGAGTTCTTATGACTTTGAGACTGAAACAAATTCGCTTAACTAATTGGAAATGTTATCCTAGTCAAAATATTACTTTTAACCTGCATCCCGACAGAAAAATTCAGATTATCTTCGGTAATAATGGCCACGGTAAAACTTCTCTGATGACGGCGATTTTATGGTGTCTCTATGGGGGAGATATTGTATCTAAAGAGACTCTGAAAACCTATTTTTATCGAGGTAAGGATGATTCTTTACCAGCAATAGAAATGCGGGTAGAATTAAATTTTACTAAAAAGGAGAAAAATTACTTTATCAGTCGCACAGCGAAACTCAAAGTTAATGGTAGCACTTCCTATCCCAGCGTAGAGGAAGCATTATTTTATGAAGATGGAACCATGAGAAGTAACTCTAGGGAATATATCGAAGCATTGCTTCCTAAATCTATTCGAGATTTTTTCTGTTTTGATGGCTTAAAAATTGAACAATATACCCAGATAACTCAAACTAAAGAAGCAAAAGAAGCAATTGAAAAAGTTTTGGGTATCCCGGAATTAAGAAATCTACGCGATGATACAGAAAAAGCCTTACAAGAACTAGAAAACCGTTTAAATAAAGCAAAGGGAACCAGTCAAGCTTTTAAAGATAAGATGCAACAATTACGAGAATTAGAAGAAGAAATTTACCTTAAAAAAGGTCAGCGTAAAAATGCTAAAGATGAGGAAAAAAATGCTCAAATTATCCATCATGATGCTCAAGAAAAAGCTGCTCAGATTGAAAGTTTACGAGAAAAATTAGAGGAAATTCATAACTTAGAGAAAAAGCGTATCGGTTTACAAACTCAGTTAGATAACCTGCAAAAGTCTATCGATTCTTGGTTAAAAAAAGCTTCGATACCTTTGCTGATTAACTTTGTGCAGGAAATGGCTGACGATTTGCAAGTTACTAGCTTAAAAAGCACCTATAAAACTAATTCTACAGCAGTTTTAAAAGCAATACTTGACGATGAAAGCTGTCTATGTGGTCGTTGTTTAGACAAAAATTCTCGTGACTTTATCCTTCAACAAATTGCCGAACTGGAGTCCCTAGAAGTGGACAACGCCACCAGAATAGAAAAAGACCTAATTAGAATTGATTTACAGGGAATTATCCGAGATAATGCCAAATTTAGCAATTATAGTCAATTACTTTTACAAAGAGATCTTTTAGAAGAAGAAATCGAAGAAATTAATCAACATATTAAACAGCTAAAACAGGAAACCACGGGAATAAATCAATCAGCTAATGAGATTTGGCTAAAAGTTGGCGAATCTGGTAAAAATGTTGAGAGGATACAAGAAAAGATCGAACGCTTGCAAAAGGACATTGAAATCAAAGAAAAGCAATTAGAAAATTTACGCAAAGAAGTGGAAATTTTAGCTAGTGAAAATAAAACCACATTGATGTTATCTAATCAGGTTAAAATGGCCATACGTTTAAAAAATGCCACTAACGAATTAATCGAATGGCATATCGATAATTCCCAAAAAATGATTAATCAAGTAACCAGCGATCGCTATTTACAAATAACCAGCAAACCAGAGGAATATAGAGGAGTAGAAATTACTCCCGAATACACTTTAGGAATCCGTACCCTCACGGGAAAATTATTAAATCCCGATGTCTTAAGTGCGGGAGAAAAGGAAGCTTTAGCTTTTGCTTTTATCACTGGTTTAAATCAAATAACCGATACTTGTGTTCCCCTAATTATGGATACACCTTTTGGCCATTTAGACAAAGAACATCAAAAAAATATTATTAACTCTCTCCCTAATTTAAACTCCCAAGTAATTATTTTAGCCACGGATCGCGATCTTCCCGATCCACTTTTAAATCTGCTGCTTCCCTACACTACTGATATATTTAAAATACACCGTTTGGCTGCTGATGAAGATGCTTCCGTGATTGAAGTGATGGAGAGTTACTAATGCAGAGAATCGATGACAGTTTGAAGATTTATGCCTCGGAAACTTCCAGAAATTATCTACAGGTACTAAAAGATAATAAAACTTTTGAGCGCATGGTAGATGCTTATTTATTCGCCGCTGCTTTTGCCATTAAACAAGACTTCAGTATCTACGGAACCACTCTGAGTAATCGACAAGATTTAATTGCTATTAGCCAAATCGATCCAGAGGTTATTTTAGCTTTAACCGCAGGAATTTATATGATCTGTAAAAAGAATTCCTATCCTCAACCCAAGGACGGCAAAGAAGTTTTAGATAAGATCTGTCAATACGCAGAAGTGGGATTAAGGGAATTAAAAGAACGCTGGCAAGGCAAAGTCAGCAATCAAATTCAAGCTGATATTGAGAGAATTATCAATAATCTCTGAAATTCTCTCCATCTAACCATCTTTTTTAGCGATAACGACAAATTACATTCTTTCCACACTGCCAAAAAAGACGGGTTCCACGCGAATAGCGACGATACTAGCCGGACGTAAAACCATATATTCCCCTTGGATATTTCTGATCGGAACATTGATAAAATCCTGGGAATCGGCTTTCGGAACTAATTCGTTACTGTACCACTTTTGAAATTCTTGGATAGTCAAAAAACGAACCTCCTCGCGATGTCCACTGCTTAAGAACAAATGTACGGCGTACTCGTCGGCTTTTCTACTCATTTTTTTTAACTAATCAGATTGAATTTTTGTAATAAAGTTGCCATTAAAGGCGGAAAAGTGAGACGCAATTCGCTAATGTCCGAGAAAATTAATTTTTGGTAGCTTGGCAGGTCAAAAGCTAGTTTACCCTTTAATTCCGCTCGATTTTGATAGGTTAGCAGAATTTGTCCGCCCTGTTTACAAGCGATCGCATAACCTAATTCTACACCCACTAGGGGACTGGGCAGTAATTCCGTTTCCTTTTGGCTAATCGCTGTAGCATCGGCAATAAATAATAAACTTTTGCGAATTTGGCGTAATTGACTATCACTCAACCGGGTGACATTACCCTCAGTTCGGGGCGTTTCTGCCATGATTAAGGGCAAACGGGAGCGTTTATTGAGATTTTCGATGGTTTCGGTCAAAATTGTTTTTAAAGCGGTGCTAGAGTCCTTAAATTGGCTTTGGGAGCTAAAATAAATGACGGGATCCAACCAAGTGCTGAGGTCTTGTTTAGTAAAGTAAATTTCTTGGGAAATCAGGTCAATATTCGAGATGACGTAACCGCCACTACCTTCGAGGTAAAATTCCACCCTTTCCCCTTCTAGATAGCGTTGGAACCAGACAGAACCCTGTATCGTCAGACTATCATCGAGAAAATCGGCTCTTAAACCCGATTTTAAGAGACTATTGCGACTTAAGCGCAAGTCGTGGGGACGTTTGACAACCTCGCGGATAGGTTCGTATTTGTCCAGATACCAAGCTTTCAGAGCGATGATGGCCATAGGTGTGGCGATTAAAGACACTCTCCCATTTTAGCAGTAAGCACCGATATCCTCTCCACATTCATCGGCCAGGTAAGAAAGAGCGCGAAATCTTAACATCATCAGGTTTTCGTAGAGGGGATTTAGCTTGCAAAGGGGCGGAATCTCTAGAATTGTCCAGCTAAATAGAGTAATTTTCCTGGCAAAGGGACATTGAGCCGGAATTAGACGACAAATCCTGTGAGCTAGTGCAGGCGTATTAATCTCTAGTCGGTCAATTCGTTGCCGCAGCGGTTGCCATAAATCCCATTTTGGTTGCGGTGACGGGTTTTTCCGATTGCCTTTCGACCAAGGGGCGATCCAATTAGAGACAATTATTTTATTTGTGGTATAATTTGATACATCAGCATCGGCCATAGCTTTATCTTCAATTGATTGAGTCATAAGGTTCTATCTGAGATTACGAGAGGGCAAATGCTCTTTCCCGAAAATCCCCTAGGACGTTCGGACATTTGACCGCTTTAACGATAACATCTCTGGGATAAAATTACTCGTTAAGACTACACAGGAACGCTGGGGCTGCGGAGAGGAAATTTGAACTTTTGTACTAATTCCCTGTCTCCGAGTTATCACCTGAAAGCTAATAGGCAACAGACGACAATAAGATAACGTCATGAGTCAGTTTAACTAGATTAATCTCTAAGCTTCCCCCAAAGATATTGGCTCTGATTAGAGCTATTTCTAGGTTAGCAAAAACTCAGGTTTTTTCACGTCAGCATAGTACACTTTTTCTGGGTATAAAATATCACCCGCTTTTGTTAAAGATACGCAATCCAAGGGTTGTGGGGTGTAGGGTGTGGGGTGTAGGGTGTGGGAATTATGAATTATCAATTATCAATTATGAATTGGGTAGTTTTTTGCTGTGAATAGTAAACGGTGAACTGATAACTGATTACTGATAACTGATAACTGATTACTGATAACTGATAACTGATTACTGATTACTGATAACTGATTACTGATTACTGATTACTGATTACTGATTACTGATTACTGATTACTGATTACTGATAACTGATTACTGATTACTGATTACTGATAACTGATTACTGATTACTGATTACTGATTACTGATTACTGATAACTGATTACTGATAACTGATAACTGATTACTGATTACTGATAACTGATAACTGATAACTGATTTACATTCTTTCCAAAACGGGGATTCCCAGGAGAGATAAGCCTAATTTTAGGGTTCTTGCCGTTAAATCACACAAAAATAAACGAGAGGTTTTAATCGGTTCTGCCGCTTTTAGAACGGGACAATTTTCGTAGAAACGATTATACTTTTTACTGAGTTCATAAAGATAATCACATAAACGATTAGGTAATAAATCCTCTTCCACGGCACTAATTACTTCCGGCAGTTGCAGTAATTGTTTAGCCAGAATTAATTCGCTTTCATCCTTGAGAATTAGCGGTGAATTGGCACTTAAATCCTGAAAATTAATACCACCTTCGCGACTGATACTCTGGACCCTAGCGTAAGCGTACAGCATATAGGGGGCGGTGTTGCCTTGCAGATTGAGCATTTTGTCGTAACTGAAAACGTAGTTACTATTGCGATTTTGGCTGAGATCGGCGTATTTAACGGCACTTAAACCGACAGTTTCGGCAGTATTAGCGATAAAATCGCCAGTTTCTTCTCTTTCCTCGCTTGCCAGTCTTTTTTCTAAGTCAGCTAGGGAACAGGCGATCGCTTGATCGAGTAATTCTTGTAATTTTACCGTCTCCCCGGAACGAGTTTTTAATTTTTTACCATCTTCCCCTAAAACTAACCCAAAAGCGACGTGAACCACTGCCACATTATCGGGTAAAAATCCCGCTTTTTTAGCCACCTGAAATACTTGGGCAAAATGGTTAGCTTGTCCAGCATCGGTAACATAAATTATTCTTTCGGCTTTATCTTGCCGCACTCGATAACAAATTGCCGCTAAATCGGTGGTAGCGTAATTATAACCGCCGTCGGATTTCTTGACAATTAGGGGCAGAGGATCCCCCTCTTTGTTGGTAAAACCATCGAGAAAGACACATAAAGCGCCATTGTCTTCTATTAGCAATCCCTGGTGATCTAATTCTCTGATTACCGTCTCAAGGTAGGGATTATAAAAAGATTCCCCCCTTTCCGTCAGTTTTATATCGAGAATATCATAGATTTTCTGAAATTCCCGCCGTGATTGTTGACAAAGTAACTGCCATGCTTGACGACTTTGCGGATCACCCGACTGTAATTTTACTACGGCTTGACGGGCAGTTTCTTTAAAGTTTTCGTCTTCATCAAAACGAATTTTAGCCTTTTTATAAAAGCTAACTAAATCCCCTAAATCGAGAGCATCTGCTTGGGTTAAAGCGCTAGGATAAGCTTCTTGTAGATAGGTGATTAACATCCCGAATTGAGTACCCCAATCCCCGACGTGATTAAGACGAATTACTTGATGATGACGAAATTCCAGAATCCGAGCGATACAATCACCAATTATAGTTGATCGCAAGTGACCGACGTGCATTTCTTTGGCAATATTGGGACTGGAAAAATCGACAATAATTTTTTGACTGGGGTTAGCGGTGGCAACTCCTAAACGGTTGTCAGTAATTAGGTCTTTTAATTGGGTTTCTAGATAACTGGGTTTAAGGGTAAGATTGATAAAACCAGGTCCGGCAATTTCGGGGGTTTGACAGAGATCATCTATCTCTAGATTTTTTAGTAAAGTTGCCGCCACTTCCCGGGGTTTTTGTTTTAATTCTTTGGCTAAAGAGAGGGAAATATTACATTGATAATCGCCAAAACGGGGGTTACTAGCGGCGACAATTAGAGGATCGGTAGCGGCAAATTTTTCCCCAAAGGATTTAACTAGGGATTGGGAAAAACGCTCTTTTATTTGTTGGATAATAGCAGTCATAGATAGAATTTAGCAATGAAGGTTAGAAATCTATGGGTAATTAGGAAATTTATCTTGCTCTCATCTTGAATAGAATTGAGCCGGACGGGGTATTATGTCCATTTTCTTGGTACATTATAAGCATCAAATTTAGTATCTTTACTAATTAGAATTAGGGTTCTGTTTATAGATTGGGCAATTAGCATTCTATCAAATGGATCACGGTGATGCAAGGGTAAAGTACAAATTTTTAGAGTATCAGAAAATGATATAGACAGTAAGGTTATATCTGATGCTTCTAGTTTAGTTTCAATGGTTTCATAACTTTTTTGTAGGGCTAACTTACCTAAATTTAACTTAATCGCGATTTCTCAGAGACTAACAATACTGACATAAACTTCAGGAGCAAAATCAATTTCCTCCCGAAGATTATTAGGCAAGTTAGAATCGTTTTCAGTTAACCAGATGAAAGTATGGGTGTCCAGAAGAAAAGATGTCATCACATATATTCCTGAAAATCTTCCAAAGACTCATCAAAGTCATCGGACAAAGGTAAGATAAATGTACCTTGTAAAATTCCTGAACGACGTTTTCTAAGAGAAGGTTTCTCTATAATAACATCTGATTGATAATTGGCCATCAAATATTCAGCATAGTGAAGCAGCTCTATTTTTAATAACTCTGGCATTGCCTCGACAGTTTCTAAGATTTTTGTGTCTATATTCATAGGTTTGGGATACTTAATTTGAGCTAATTCTTACTAATTACTTATTCCTTAACCAATAAAACCACGGCATAAACTGCGATACCTTCTTCTCGTCCCACCGGTCCCAATTGTTCGTTAGTAGTGGCTTTAATTCCCACCTGTTCTGGATTAATCTTGAGGGTTTCTGCTAAATTGGCTCGCATCGCATTAAGGTGGGGTTTCATTTTCGGTTTTTCGGCAACAATTACCGAATCAATATTATTAATCTGCCAACCTTTATCGATAATTAATTGATTAACTTGTTCTAATAATTTTAAACTATTCGCCCCTTGCCATTGCGGGTCTGTGGGGGGAAAATAATGACCGATATCGCCTAAACTAAGCGCCCCCAGCATGGCATCCATAATAGCGTGGGTTAAGACATCGGCATCACTGTGACCCAATAAACCCACAGTATGGGCAATTTCTACTCCTCCTAAAATTAAAGGTCTTCCTGTTACCAATCGGTGGATATCGTAGCCGTTACCAATACGAATATTCATAGAGCAGTCCTCATTGTCGGTGTTTCTGCAAATGTGAGATGCACCCAAATTGCGGTAGAATTTTCTTGGGGATAATCTCCTAACTTCTGACTATCCACTGCCGATTCCCGCAAAGGATAGCCATTTATTCTATCAGATTGAGAAGATATTAAATATGATAACACTTGTGACTATATTTTTCACTGCCTTGCTGGCAGTTACGGATTTTACTTACCAAGTTTTGATTCATTTTCCCGTACAAATCCTCAATTTTTTGGGGTCGTTGCTATCCTATGGAGTAATCGGACTGATAATTTTTGTCCTAGTCTGGATTGTGGGTGACTGATTTCTCAGGGGAAAAAAATGAGAGAATCAGCCTTAGCCAATTCTCCCCAATTTAAGCCAACTTTTAATTTTTACTGTTCACTAGCCACTGCTTGGGGTTGTCCTTGCGGTTGGAATTGGAACAGGGAATAAACCACATTGCGACGGATATCAATCATCATTTCTAAAAACATCTCGTAGCCTTCCTGTTTATACTCAATTAGGGGGTCTTTTTGACCGTAACCGCGTAAACCAATCGACTCGCGTAAAGCTTCCATAGCTTGCAGGTGTTCGCGCCATAACATATCGATTTGTTGCAGGATAAAATAACGTTCGGCATCGCGCATTAAACCGGGACGAATACTATCCACTTGACGTTCCTTAATTTCGTAGGCTTTACGAACTTCTTCGTGTAGGAACATCTTGATATCATTGACACTCATCTCCTCGACATCTTTAGCGGTAATATCTGCCAATAGATAGACGAATTCCTGAGATTTACTAATCAGTTTTTCCAAATCCCATTCTTCCGCCGGCAGTTCGGGATTAACATAAGCCATGACGATTTCATCCATGGTTTTTTCGGCGTATTGCAGCACCTGTTCTTTTAGGTCCATCCCCTCCAAAACCCGACGACGTTCGGCATAAATAGCGCGCCGTTGATTATTCATCACCTCGTCGTATTCAAACACCTGTTTCCTGGCATCATAATAGAAGGTTTCCACTTTTCTTTGCGCTCCTTCCAGGGAACGAGTTAACATTCCCGACTCAATAGGCATATCTTCTTCCACCCGGAAGGCATCCATTAAACCCGCCACGCGGTCGCCACCAAAAATCCGCAATAAATTGTCTTCTAGGCTTAAAAAGAAGCGTGTGGAACCGGGGTCGCCCTGTCTGCCCGCCCGGCCTCGCAATTGGTTGTCAATACGGCGGGATTCGTGGCGTTCCGTCCCGATAACGTGCAGTCCGCCCCTTTCTACTACCTCATCGTGTTCTTTACCTGTGTAATCTTCATAACTTTTGCGAATTAATTTATAGACTTCGCGTAACTTTTGAATAACCGGGTCATCCGTGGGGGCTTTTTCGGCCGCGATGGCGATTTTTTCTTCTACTTCTAATTCGGGTAAACTTTGAGTTCCGTGGGTATCAACGGCAAATTTAACCGCTTCTTTCAGGGCATTTTCTACCTCTTTCGGTAACTCGGTGGGAAAAATTTCCGCCGAGGCGCGCCAGTTTTTCTTCTTCTTACCCGGGGCGAATCCTTGCGGGCGATTGCGTTCTCCTAAACTGGGTAAACTAAAGGCCAAATTGTCATCCTCGGGCATAACTAATTTCGGCATTAAATACTCGCGAATTTTCAATCGGGCCATATAGTCGGAGTTACCACCGAGGATGATATCGGTTCCCCGTCCCGCCATGTTCGTGGCAATGGTTACGGCCCCGGCCCGGCCTGCTTGGGCGACGATTTCTGATTCCCTTTCCACGTTTTCCGGACGAGCATTAAGTAAATTATGGGGAATCTTTCTTCCCTGTAATAACAGCGAAAGCACTTCTGATTTTTCCACACTGGTGGTACCAACTAAAACCGGGCGACCCTGTTCGTGCATTTGTTGACATTCTTCGGCGACGGCGTTCCATTTTGCCTGTTCATTTTTATAGACCACATCGGCTAAATCTTGCCGACGAGAAACGCGGTTAGTGGGAACAATTGTTACTTGCAGGTTATAGACTTTTTCTAGTTCCGTTTCTTCGGTTTTGGCCGTCCCGGTCATGCCGGATAATTTCGGATAGAGTAGGAAAAAGTTTTGATAGGTAATCGTGGCTAAGGTTTGGGTTTCCTGTTGAATTTCTACCCCTTCCTTAGCCTCCACTGCCTGATGTAAACCATCACCCCAACGTCGCCCCGGTAATACCCGTCCCGTGAACTCATCAACAATAACAATTTCACCACTGCGGACGATATAGTTAACGTCTTTTTTCTGGAGTTCTTTGGCACGAATAGCGTTAGAAATATAGTGCGCCCAGGGATTTTCTTGGTCGTATAAATCGGTAACTCCTAATAGTTCTTCCGCTCTTTTAAAGCCTTCATCGGTCATTAAAACGTTACGGTCTTTTTCGTTAACTTCGTAGTCTCCCGGTCCGTCTTCTACTTTTTGGCGCACTAATTGTTTGGCGATTTCGGCGGCGAGAATATATTTTTCTGTGGGTCGATCGATCTGTCCTGATATAATTAATGGGGTTCTCGCTTCATCAATAAGAATGGAGTCCACTTCGTCGATAACGCAGTAGTTAAAGGGTCTTTGGACAACTTCCCCCATCACTGTGGCCATGTTATCGCGCAGATAATCGAAGCCGAGTTCGCTGTTAGTGGTGTAGGTGATGTCACAGGCATAATTTTTCTTTCTTTCTTCCGGACTCATGCCGGCTTGAATTAGTCCCACACTTAACCCTAAAAAGCGGTGTACCTGCCCCATCCACTCCGCGTCACGACGGGCGAGATAATCGTTAACGGTGACGACGTGAACCCCTTTTCCGGTCAATCCATTCAAATAAGCGGGGAGTGTGGCAACTAGGGTTTTTCCTTCCCCGGTTTTCATCTCGGCGATTTGTCCTTTGTGCAGTACCATTCCCCCCAATAACTGCACGTCAAAGTGACGCATCCCTAAGACTCGGATTCCCGCTTCCCGGACAATGGCGAAAGCTTCGGGGAGGATTTCCTCGAGAATCTCCTCTCTTTCGTCATAATTTCTCGCTTTGTCCAATCTTTCCTTAAATTCGCTGGTTTTGCTCCTTAATTCCTCATCGGACAGGTTTTTAATGTCTTCTTCCAGCAGGTTGATTTCGGTGACGAGGGGCTGAAATTTTTTAATTTTGCGGGCGTTGGGATCTCCGAGTAGGGCTTTTAACATAGCAGTTTTTATTCTCTCGCTTCGATTGGCTCTTGATCTGTGGTGTTAACAATTGTATCACTCTCGTTGGGAGTGGAGAATCATTTATCCCTGAAAAGGGACGGCGTTGTCAGCTCAGAAGAGGAAAGATGCAATGCTCCGGTGCTGATTCGGAGCATCTTTCAATTTGACAACGCCGATTGTAGGGCTAATTCATGAATTAGCCCTACGCCGATTGTCGGGCTAATTCCACTGCTAAATCGAGCGACTCTTGTTCCCCACTTAAGCCCAACTATCGGCACTATTCGTTCATTAAACACTAATTGTCAAGATGCCATGTAATCCTTGCTATCAAAGTAATTTCAGTTCCGGTGCTGATTCGGAGCATCTTTCAATTTGACAACGCCAAAATTCTTGAGACATTTCAATATAAATTTAAAAGGCAAGCGCAACGAAAAAGGAATAAAAACCCTAATAAATATAACCTAGAAGACGCTTTATCTGTGGTTGAAACCTGCGATAAAATATCAATCTAGGGTTTGCGGCAAAAAGTACGGGCGAAGCATTCGGATAGAAAATCTCCGGTTTCACCGATAGGTTATTGCCCGAATGCTTCGCCCCTACAGGACGCGGGCCGATGAAAACGCAAGGTTTTGAAGCACGATTCTCTCAAAATCTGGCACCTGTTTCGCGAGAAAAGCCACACAACCCTTACCTTGCCTACATTTCACATTTATTCAGCAAGCCCTATCTATTGTTAGTCAAAAAGGTTTGTTCTAGTTTCTGCTAATACTAAATCCGGTTATTAAAAACTGATTATTTATTCTCCCTATCCCCCCGATGTCGGGGGGGCAGGGGGGGGTTGCCTTTTGCCTCTCCCAATATGTAGCCTATACTCAACGGATTTAGAGTTAATCTTCTCTCACCGGTGGCTTAACTAAAGGGGAAACCACCATATTTATTGATAATTATATCTATGGTTTCCATAATTGCGATCGATTCGCCCAAAATGGAGATAATTTGTTGATAATGTTCTAGGTCATCGTAGCTAAGGTGGCGACCTTTGCGGTCTTTTAGCCACTTCTGACACACTTGATAACCGCCGATATAAAAGTTCCAAATTTGGGGCGGAATCCCCGCAAAATACTGGTCAGAATTAATCGAAATTTGTTGTTTATTTTCGTCATATTTCACCTGTTCGACTAGATTAGAACCCGCCACGGGATAGCTACTAATTTCTTTTCCCGTTGCTTTCATTAGGTGTAAATGTACTAATCTGTCACCTTTTTTGACTAATTCCCAGAATAATTCTTTATTACTGGTGAGAGGAACGCGAGGAAAGTCTATCTTTAAAAATTCGGCGTAAAGTTGGCGATATTGGGGAGAGTGAAAGACAGCATAGATATAGTTAAAAATGTCCTCTGGTCCAAAGGTTTTCTTTTCGTCTCCTTTGCCATCACTGATAAATTCTAATTCAACTTTTGCCGAAAGTTCCTTAATAAATTCTGGTGCTAGATTGGGACGGCGACCATTTGGCGAGTTGGTTGGTTCTGTGTCAAATAAGGTTGGGGTATTGGTTGGGTAAAGATAAAGGGGGAAGTTATGGTTAGATTCTTTCGTGATATTTGAAATCAAACAATCATTAGGAACTAAGTCAGTTATCCAAAAATGTCTATATTCATTATTTGCTATTTGACGAGAACAAACTAAACACAAATTTTCTTTGTTAAATATATGGTTTCTTAAATCAGGTCTTGTTCTATCCATAACATAATCAGAATAAAACATAAACCTATTGTCGAAGGGTCTATAAGCGCATAAGTCAAGGAATCTCCACAAGTCTATCTCTTGTTTCAAAGCTGTAGATGCTTTCTTCCAATTCCACTTTCCTAAATCATATTTATCAGAAAAAGAATTGTCTAATTTATCTTGATTAACTAATTCAGTAATTCGTTTAACTATCTGCTCTTTATCGAAATCTATAGCAAAGTGATCACGATGACTCTTGAAACCATAGATATGAGTAATATATATTTCATCAATTCTATGATATTTATTATATTCACCCAACAATTCTTCTGATTGACTTCTTAACAAATAAAATGGCTTTTTAGGCTCTATATCTAACCATTCAGTTGAACTAATATCATTTTCATCTAACCAATGATACTTACCACCAACTAACTCCTTATTCTCTTTAACCTCTCTAACACCCCACAAATCAGCATGATAAACCTTGGCTAAATCTTGCTGACTATCTTGATACTTAATAAAAAATGCAATCGCTACTCCTTGCTGAATATCAAACACATTTTGATCGGGTGAACCGTCGGGACAAACTTCTTTTTTCTTGCTATTCCCATGCAAATCTAAAACATAAATCTCATCAAAAGTCTGCATCAAATTTTGACGCATTCCCCGAAAAGTGGGATTATCCAAATAACCATGATTTGTAATTAACGCCACAACTCCATAACCAGTTTCCGCTACCCGATACTGAGCAAAGCGAATAAACTTCACATAATCATCTAATAAACCTTTAGGGTTTCTCTCTCCCAATGGTTTTCCATCTAATTGATAATAATCCTTAACCAAATTCACAATCCAAGGGTCAGTATTCATCGACTGATAGGAATAGGGTGGATTGCCTAAAATAACCATAACTGGCATTTCTTGCTTAACATCTTTTGCCGCGGCTGCTTCATCGCGAATACGATTTAAAAAACCATCAGCAGGGGGAATTTGAAAAGCTTCCTGTAGGGTGTTAGTGAGATAGATTCCCAAGCGTTCATCGGCACTAAAATCATAGCCTAATTCCTGAAGTTGTAAACCTAATTTCATGTGTGCTACAGTGTAGGGAGCCATCAGTAATTCAAACCCAAAGAGACGGGGTAATAAATGTTTACTGACATAACTAGACCACATCCCTTGCTGTTGACGAAAACTATCATAGATATGGTCAATAACAGAGTGTAAAAAAGTGCCAGTTCCCACAGCAGGATCGAGGATTAAAACTTGGTGAACTTCCTGAGTTTCTTGGCTATCATTAGGATGCTTAATCGTAATTTTTTTGGCATCGGCCAAACCTTTAGGAATCTGAAACTTATTTTTCAGAATATAGTCCACACTGCGAACCATGTAAGAAACCACGGGTTCAGGGGTATAATAAACACCCCTAGACTCACGCATTTTACTATCGTATTCTGCTAAAAAAGTCTCATAAAAGTGAACCACAGGATCCTGCTTGCGCGTGCGTTTTCCAAAGCTGCTAAGAATACCATCCATGTCCGTTTGTTGTAAAATAGTCGCTAGAGTATCCACGGCCCAAGTAATCCGCTCATCTAATTCTGTACCAGCAATTTGATGAAAAATTCCCCGCAAAAAAGGGTTAGTTTTTGGGAGTCGAAATGCTGCCGTTTCCCTGGAAAAAGAACTTATTTGATCCGTATTACAGCGTGCTGCGAATAAACCATAACAGATTGTTTGTGCATACATATCCGCGAACTGCGCTTCATTGAGATCACTAATTAAAACTCGTTGAAAAGATTGCAATTGTTGCCGCAACATTCCCCCGCAATCTTGATCTTTTAAAGCTTGGCCGATTGCATCTCGAATTAACTGCGCTAAAGCGGCCATTTTTTTCGCTAATTCTCGCGGTGTTGTTATCTGAATAACTTTTGAGAGGAAAAATTGACAGAACAATTGTTCTACTTGCAAAATACCCTGGGAATCAGGTTTAATTTGCTTTTTTTGATTAAGACTTGCCACGGACGCTGATAGACGCAATTCTCCCGATACATACCAACGAAATTCTAAATGATCGGTGATAATTAAATTACCCAAAGCCTGTAAATAACGTTTGATTTGGGGAGTATTTTCAACCTTTTTGAGAGAAGTTCCGATATCTTTTGCTTCCAGATGACCAATTTCTACTATACCCTGATTAATCACAAAATCCGGAGCGCCACAAGCAATCCTTTTGGGTTCATTGAGAGCTTGTAGGTTATTATTTAGGGATTCAATTAATTTTTTTAAAGCAGGACGATAACTGTGTTCTGTGGCCTTACCCTGTTGATAAATGCCTGTGATTTCCTCTAGATATTTTGGCAGTGAGTTACTCATTATCGTTGCGACATACAAACGTTCTCCTATAGATAAAATATAACCTCATTTGGCCTCAATGTTCTCAATTGCTGCTCAAGTTATACCCGTTTAAGGGGACTTCTGGCGAGATTTGAGTTAAACTAGAAAGGTTGACTATTGACAAACATCGATCGCACAGGAGCAAATTATGTCTAGAGTCTGTACTATGACGGGGAAAAAGGCCAATAACGCCTATGCGGTGTCCCACTCCCACCGTCGCACCAAAAAATTACAAGAAGCTAACCTACAATGGAAAAGAGTCTGGTGGTCGGAAGGCAACCGTTGGGTAAAACTACGCATCTCCACCAAAGCTATCAAAACCATTGAAAAGAAAGGATTAGCCGTCTTCGCTAGAGAAGTAGGCTTAAACTTGAATTTGTACTAAGCGAGTAGTTCAGAAGTGGAGACGAATCGGCCGTATCGTTGACTCCTCTGCTTTTGATTATTAAGTATTGCAACAGGGCGTGATGTGGGGTGAAAACTACCTTTAAGATTAAAAACTTAAAACGACCTGTTCAGGAGAATTTCAATGTATTCAACCCTATTAATGGCCGCTACCGCCGTACAAGGTTCCAGCGAATGGAGTCCCAAAGTGGCGATTGTCATGATTATCTGCAATATTCTCGCTATTGCTTTCGGTAAAGCGACTATTCAACAACAAAATGTCGGTCCTGCTTTACCTTCCCCCGCTTTATTCGGTGGTATGGGATTAGGCGCTTTACTGGGTACTACCAGTTTTGGTCATGTCCTCGGTGCCGGTGTCATCCTCGGTCTCTCCCGTCTCGGAGTTATCTAAATATGTTTTGATTTTCTCAATCGGTGGCCAAAAGTCACCGATTTCTTTTGTTAAGTACCTAAGCAAAATTAATTACACATATCTAACCACCTCTTGCCTCTTACCTTTTGCCTTTTGCCTTTTGCCTATCCTAACCAAGAAATTAATTTTGCACGACTACTTATGACTTTACCTCAAAAAAATTCTTTTTGGTACGATGAGCGATTTCAGAAGATTTTTCTACAGGTAATTATCCTGCTAATTGTCTGCCTAATTTTCTGGTTTTTTGGCCGCAATTTAGTGATTAATTTCCAACGCTTACGCTTAAGTTTTGGCTTTGGCTTTCTCTTTGATCCCGACCGACCAGCCTCTTTTGCTATTGGTGACTCTCCTATTGCCTACAGTCCCACCGATACCTATTTTCGCGCTCTTTTGGTGGGATTAGTTAATTCCCTCCGCATTATGATTACTGGCATATTTTTGGCGATTAGTCTGGGAATAGTCATCGGTTTAGGTCGCTTGTCGGATAATTGGTTAATTCGTCAGTTAGCAACAATTTATGTGGAAACTATTCGCAATACTCCTTTATTATTACAATTATTTTTCTGGTATTTTGCTGTATTTCTGAAACTGCCGAAGATTGAGGACTCTCTAGAGTTTTTTGGTAGTGTATTTTTAAATAACTCAGGAGTCTATTTACCTTTCCCCGCTAATAGTTTCAGGACATGGTTAGCCTTATTTATCATTGCTTTAGGAATAATTATCTCAGTATTTTTATACCTAAAAAATAAACTTAGTTTATGTCTAACTAGCCTAATACTCCTAGTTATAATTCCTCTAATCTGGGGTTTACAATGGCAAAGTCCCCAAGTTAATACTCTTAATCAAAATATTGACTTCGGTTTACATCTTTCTTCCGAGTTTGCTACTCTCCTAATCGGTTTAACTGTTTATACAGCCGCCTTTATTGCGGAAACGGTACGGGGGGGGATTCAATCGGTTAATCGGGGACAATGGGAAGCAGCTAAAGCCTTGGGATTAAAACCTTTATTAGTGATGAGATTAGTAATTTTTCCCCAAGCTTTGCCAGTGATTATTCCTCCTTTAACTAATGAATGTTTAAACCTGGTTAAAAACTCTAGTTTAGCGATCGCTATTGGTTATAATGATATTTATGCTATCTCTAGTACCATCGCTAATCAGACAGGAAAAGCTGTAGAAATGTTAATAGTAGTTATGGCAACCTATTTATTCTTTAATCTGGTGATTTCCTTGACTATGAATCAATTAAACAAACGGGTAAAAATTCAGGAAAGGTAGGGTGTGTTAGCGAGCGCGTAACGCACCGAATCGCACCAAAAGGTAGCCTAACGCACCAGAATTTAGCGATAAATTAATTAATGAGCATTACCAGAATATAAAGCGGTGATAATTGCTGTCACCGCAGGACTAAGACTAGATAAAACCACCACAGAAGCGGTGGCAATGATGATAGTAGTAGCCATTCTCACCATACCATCTGTCCCTTTTTGATAGGCATCAAATTTATATTCTAAGCGGTCAACTTTTTGACCAAGTTCTTCTCGCAATTGAATCAACGCTTCTCTGATGTCATCATTACTGGGATTTTCGGGAATTTGCATGACCTTAATTAGCAATCAACTAACAACCGCATACATTATAGCAGTTCTCAGCCATAAATTACAATTTTTTATCAGGAGGAGGAGTCAATCGCCAACGCACCAAAAAACTATCAATACTTTCTAAACATTCCAAGTCATCTTTAGGTAAATAAGAATCTTTTAACAAGAAAGAAAAAGCCTGCTGAAACTCTTGACTATCAGCTTGAATCGGACTAGCAAAATGACAAGGAATAACCTGTTTAATCGGCCATTGGGAAATTCTATCAACCCATTGACTAACCTCGTCAGTAGTGCGATTAAGAATCAAAGTTTGCAAAATTGGCGCTACTATTAACCTCCCCTCTCGACGCAAATTTAAAAAAGTCCTTTGCCAATCATCACCCCATTGAAAAGGAAATAAACCAAAATAGGCTTTTTTACTCCTTTCCTTAGCATTAAAAGCATCTCTAAACACCTTAATCCAATTGGGAACAGCTAAAACAGGAGGTTGAAAATAAAGAGCAAAAAGACAAATTCTTTGCCAACCCCGACGGCGATTTTCTGGGGTATCCTCTACCAGATCCTTAGCACTATTTTTAGCGTGAAACAGCAGCGGATAGGGGTCTAATTCTAAAATAGCGGGAGGATTTTCTGGGATAGAAATAATGCCATCAGTCAGCAGCAGAGTTTGAGAGTAGTGATGAAAAAAAGCCACTTCCGAGAAGTATCCCACATTCAGATCGATTGCGGGTAAAATTTCATAACTAAAATCTTTTCCGAAAGGAGTGGTTGCCGAGTCAGCAGGTAAAATTTCTGTTCGTTTTGCCGGTAAACCCAACCAACTCAAAGGTAAATTAAGAGGAAAACTCCATTGATTAGGAGCAACATAAACTATAGCCTTAGGAAAATAACGGGCAAAAGGACCGACAAAAACCTTATGTTCAATGCCAGAAATCGTCGGTAAAATAATATATTTAACTTCCCCGTGTTCACTTTCCAACTCACGCATTAAGCGAATACATTCAGGAGTCGGGGCCACTGGTGCATAAACAAATAAACCCCCGGATGCTAACTTAATTACCGTCATGCGAATCGGCACAACCACATAGAAAATACCCTGCAATTGCTCAAATGTCCAGAGCGTATCTTTCACCACTTCTTGGCGAATTGTCCGTCTTTGACCGTAGGGATAAAGTGGTACAATTGGCCAAAAAGGCCATGATAAATCTTGCGGACTAATTGCGGCTTTTGTCATCGTCTGATTCTATCGCTGAAAATCTCTATTTTAGTTATCATAAACCTTTCTAATCCCCATGACTAATAAACTGCCCATTGATTCTTTGGTCAATACTTGGAATAGTCTCACGGGGGAAGTGATGAAAAGACTCCCCATCGACCAGTTGACTAATACTGTCCTCCAGTGGTTTAGTGTTAGTGACACTCAAGTGGCGGAAATTTTAGAAAAAGTCCGTCAAGAATTACCCACCACCGAGGCGCTGTTAATCGGCAAACCCCAAACGGGAAAAAGTTCGATTATTCGGGGAATAACGGGAGTTTCGGCGGAAATAGTCGGGCAAGGTTTCCGTCCCCACACCCAAAACACCCAGCGCTACACCTACCCCGCGGAAGACTTACCCCTGTTGATTTTTACCGATACGGTGGGGTTAGGGGATGCCTATCAACACACAGACAGGGTAATCGCGGAATTATTAGCAGATTTAGCCGAAAACACGGGACGCGCCCAAGTTTTTATCCTGACGGTAAAAATTGATGATTTTGCCACCGATAGCCTTCTGGAAATTACCAAACAACTGCGGCAAAAATATCCTAAAATCCCCTGTTTACTGGCTGTCACCTGTCTTCATCAGCTTTATACTCCTAATACCGCCGATCATCCCCCTTATCCTCCCGATTGCGAGGATATCAATCGCGCCTATCAAGAAATTAAAGAAACTTTTAAGGATTTATACGACAATTCTGTGCTAATAGATTTTACCCTAGAGGAAGACGGTTATAACCCCGTTTTTTACGGTTTAGAGGCATTTAGAGACAATTTAGCCGATTTATTGCCAAAAGCTGAGGCTAACACCATCCACCAACTTTTAGATCGGGAAACCAGCAATAAATTAGGCAATCTCTATCGGGACGTGGCCCGACGCTATATGTTAGCCTTTTCCGTCATAGCGGCGACCTTGGCGGCGATTCCCTTACCCTTAGCGACTATGCCCGTGTTAACCGCCCTACAAGTGTCAATGGTGGGGGTTTTAGGTAAATTATACGGTCAAGTCTTAACCCCATCCCAAGCCGGTGGAATCGTCAGTGCGATCGCTGGCGGCTTTTTGGCCCAGGCCATCGGTCGGGAATTGGTGAAATTTATTCCCGGTTTTGGCAGTGTTATCGCCGCTTCTTGGTCCGCTGCCTATACCTGGGCCTTAGGAGAGGGCGCTTGTGTCTATTTTGGCGATTTAATGGGGGGTAAAAAACCCGATCCTAAGAGGATTCAAAGGGTGATGAAAGAGGCTTTTTCTGCTGCCCAAGAAAGATTTAAAAATGTCGCTACGGGAGGAGATAATTGATCGGTATTCAAAGAATATAGTCATTTCAGATAAATCTGATACACTCTAGAGCGACGGGAAAATATCTTAAGAATTTGTGGTATGTAGATATAGATTCGTCCAGTGTCCGAGGGTGAACCGACTAATAACAGTTATCAGTTAGACGTTTTCAGTGCAATACCGAAGGCACTGCCTAATACTGTGCCGAGCTTGTAGTATATTAACTAAGTGTAATGCGTCTCTTGAACGGGAAACGGCTTTGCTGATTTTAAGTATGAATTGTCCCCTAGACAATTTTTCAAACCTAGTCCTAAGCGTTGGTTGTGGATAGGATTCACAATTAGCATCCATATCTTGATCCAGCAACGCCTAAAACTGTTAGAATAGGTCAAATCAATTAACTAGAGGCCCTATGTTAGCTCTAACCTATCCACACATAGAAAAAAGTGACGACCAACCCGCACATTTACAAAGATTACCGCGTATCCGCGTTGCTCAAATTGTCATGGACTACATCGCCTATGGTTGGTCCGTAGAAGAAATCTGTCGTCAACACCTTTATTTAACCCTAGCCGAAGCTCATGCAGCCATGGGTTACTATTTTGACCATCAAGAAGAAATTGACCAAGAAATCACAATGGAATGGCAACAAGTACAAGAAAATATGACTAATCAAGCTGCCAAGTCGCCTTTTTATATTCGTATGAAAGCCAAAGGGCTACTGTAAATGACTATTGCTTTGTACATGGATGTTCACGTTCCCCAGGCAATTACCGAACAGTTGCGTCGCCGAGGCATAGATGTATTAACAGCATTTGAAGACGGAACCGAACAACTACCTGATGATCAACTTTTGCTAAGAGTAACTGAGCTTAAGCGCATTCTCTTTACCCAAGACATTCGCTTTAGAGTTTTAGCCGAAACTTGGCAAGTAAAAGGCAAACCGTTTTCAGGTTTAATTTTTGGTCATCAACTTGGAGGCACTATTGGTCAATTTGTCAAGGATTTAGAATTGATTGCTAAGGCTTCTGAACCAGATCTATGGTTCAATACAGTTGAATATATTCCGTTCAAGTAATAGACAAAACATATAAAAAATGTGCCATCAGTTTCAGTGGGTAGCAGTATAATTGTTTTAGGCAGTTTGACTGGGATAAAAATAAAGCAGAACGCAATCTATCAAAGCAGCCAGTCTCATTTGAGGAGGTAAAAACTGTTTTTGATGATTCTCTCTATGTTGAATTATACGATCCAGAGCATTCTGAAGATGAGGATCGTTATCTTCTCGTTGGACAGTCAAACCGAGGACGATTGTTGATTATATCCTATACCGAAAGGGATAACTTAATACGCCTCATTAGCGCAAGAGAAGTGACAAAAACCGAGCGAGAAACCTATGAACAGGGATAAGTCAGGAATGGAAGATGATTTACGGGCAGAGTATGACTTCAAGAGCCTTCGAGTCAGAAAGTTAGGCCCTGGAAGAAAAAGTTTTGGTGGAGTTACTGTACGGTTAGAACCTGATGTCGCAGAAATGTTTCCTAGCGCTGATGCAGTTAATGAGGCACTACGATTCTTAATTAGAGTGATGCGAGATAATCAGGCTCTTGCTCCAACGGCAGCGGCTAAAAATTCAGAGGTAGCCGAAGATTAAAACGATTGCTAAATAGTCAAAAGTGCCTCAAGGCGATAGCGTTGTAGCACCTTAAACCCTATACTTTACCCACAGTTAAAAACGAAAGGAAAAAGGCAGTAAATCCGAGAGATTAAAACAATAATTTTGCTGAGTTCCACAGATAATAATCTCCGCTTGCGGTGCTAATTCGGCCATCCATTGACGACAGGCTCCGCAGGGAGTTAACTGACTAATATCATCCTTCCCATCGATACAGGCTATAGCGATCGCCCGTACTTCTCGATCGCCCGCTGCGATTATTTGCGCTAAAGTTGCCCTTTCCGCGCACAAACTCAAGCCATAACTAGCGTTCTCTACATTAGTACCAGCATAAATCTTTTTATTTGTCAAGACCGCTGCCCCCACCCGAAAACGGGAATAGGGAGAATAGGAAAGTTTCGCCACTTCCCGAGCAGTGTCACAGAGTTGTTGTCTTTCTTGGTCAGATAGGGTCATCGGCTAGATAGCATCCGATTGGGTTGAAAGCCTCGCCCTTTTAGGGCGACTTTATAGGATGTATGATATTAAGAATAGCGGGCAGGGTAAGCAACCGCTTAAAAAACCCAGTCATCAACCGATGAACGCACCGTTCGGACCTCGGCGTGAGCTTTTGTCGAACGCAAAAGCTCACGGCTGAAGCCTTGAAAACTATAGTTATGGGGTTCTATAGGGGAATGCTCCTATAGGTAAAAGCTCTCAGCGTCAAGTACCAAAGAAACCAATTATTTTAGAGGTTTTGAACTGTATCCTAGGGCCTACGAAAACAGGCTTCTGTAAGGTCGCGAAAGTCTGAGGAGAGAACCACCTCTGGGTGGGATTTCGCCAGGAATCTAATTCAAGTGGACTCGTTGAGCCAGAAATTCTCAGCCGTGATGCTAGAAGAATCCACGTCCGTTTACGGCGTGGGGTATGTCAATTCTTAATTATCGCTTTGGTCGTGCTTTGATGACATCCGAGCAAGACGGCCATTTGCCTTTGAGATAAATTTCCCTCTTGACTAGGTTGGTAGAGTAAGTTTCTTTGTTCTATGTTAAGATGTTGGGGGCTTAGTTTTTGGGATTTGTTGTTGTATTGATCGGACAATACCTCATGAGCCTTTCTCTGTCAAATCTTAAGGAGTTGTGCGTTTCATTTTTGAATTGGCGATTTAAGATCAGTTTTGTTTAAGTATCTTTTACCATGACTTCTACATCGAACTTTCAGCCGAAGATAGTCTCAGAGTTTTAGCCGACCTCGAACTCAGCCTAGTTGCTCATTTTCACAGCAAAAACTGCATCCATAAATTTATCGCCGAACTTTAGCATGGAAATTGACACACTACTGCAGCAAATTGATATTGGAGAAGACCAAGAATATGAGTTTAAATCAGCCGAGGGAGGCTTGCCAAAAGACATTTGGGAAACTCTTTCAGCTTTCGCTAATACCGATGGCGGTTACATTATTTTGGGTGTTAGCGAAAAAAACCTAGATTAGAAATTACAGGAGTGCGTAACCCTAAAAATCTTCAACAAGAGTTTTGGGATAACCACAACAACCGACAAAAACTGAATATATCTATCTGTTCTAATTCAGACGTAGAAGTAAAAAAGATTAATGAATATCAGCTTCTCATTATTCATATTCCTAGAGCTACCCGAACTCAGCGTCCTGTATATATTAACAATAACCCAATGACTGGTACATATAAGCGAAATTATGAGGGAGATTATCGCTGTCATAAGGAGGAAATAGAGCAAATGTTTCGCGATGCCAGCAATGAACCTCAAGATTTTCAAGTTTTAGATAATTTTAATTTCAACGATATTGATCCTGAGACTCTGAAAGTATTTCGCCAACGGTTCAGCAATCGCGAACCCGATCATCCTTGGTTAGCATACAATGATCAACAATTACTCCATCAGTTAGGAGGATGGCGACGAGATAGAAATTCTAGCAAAGAAGGATTAACTGTAGCGGGTTTACTCATGTTTGGACGAGAACGCAGTATTTTAGATGCTTTCCCCCATTATAGTCTCGACTATCAGGAAAAATTCTCTGACGATCCTGAAAAAAGATAGACATATCGCTTAACTCTTGATGGTAAATGGGAAGCTAATTTACTTAACTCTTATTATCGTGTTTATGGCAGATTAATTAATAATTTAGATGTTCCTTTTCAATTAGATAAAGATGCCGTTCGTAAAGATGAAACCCATGTTCATGAAGCTTTAAGAGAGGCTTTAGTTAATACTTTAATCCACGCCGATCACCAGTCTTCACGGCCTATAAAGGTGGTAAAATCTATCGATGGCTATCTGTTTTCTAATCCCGGTCGTCTGAGAATTCCCCTAGAGCGTCTCTATGAAGGCGGCACTAGCGATCCTCGTAATCCTCATCTACAAAAAATGTTTCAAATGCTCGGATTAGGTGAAAAAGCTGGCTCTGGATTTGGGAAAATTCTTCGTGCTTGGAAAGAACAACAATGGTTGAGTCCCCTAGTTTCGGAAAAACTGGACCTAGAAGTTACATCTGTTAATTTACCGATGACAAGTTTTATTCCCGAGGCAGTTGAAGTGGAATTAAAAAGGATTATCGGGGATGCGTACCGTCAGTTAGGTGATCTTGATAGGATAATATTAGTATTAGCGCATCAATTTGAGGAAATTAGTAATACTGACATTCAGCGTTATCGATCGGAACATCCCAGAGATATTAGCGAACGCCTTCGTAATTTAGTTCAAAATGGCTGGTTACACCAGTCAGGTAAGTGTCGGGGAACACGCTACACCCTACCGAACCAGAATTTTTCAGCGCAACTTTCTCTATTACCAAGCTCCGAACATTACCCACCAAGCTCCGAACATTACCCACCAAGCTCCGAACATTACCCACCAAGCTCCGAACATTACCCACCAAGCTCCGAACATTACCAACAGTTAGAGGCAATTGCTGAACCCATACGCAGAAAAGGCCGCGCTAGTAAAGATTCGGTACGAAAAGTGATTCTTGAACTATGCTCCCAACAATATCTACCCCTCCGAACATTAGCTCAACTGCTCGGAAGAGAACCTGATACTATTCGTAATCACTATGTTAACCCGATGATAGATGAGGGATTGCTGACGCTTAAGCATCCCGAACAAGGGAACCATCCTCAACAAGCTTATCGAACAGTCTCTCGAGCGCATTTCCTATCAGCGCAAGATGAGTAAACACCCGCTCCTCAAATCCGAGAGATTAAGCAGACTACATCGGCAAACCACTAATTTAGCGATCGATACCTAACTTACCACTTAACATTTCCCTGACCATTTTAGCGGTAGCGGGGGCCAATAAAACCCCGTTGCGGTAGTGTCCCGAGGACAGAATAACGTTATCGTATCCGGGCAAATATTCGATGATGGGAGCGGATTTTTTCTCTGGTCGCGGTCGCTTACCCGACCAAGTACGCACGATCGCACCCGCAGCCAAAGAGGGACAAAAAGTGATCGCCTTTTGATACACTTGTTCTAATAGGGCAGTATCGGCGATAATTTCGCCCTTTTCGTCCATAAATTCCACCGTTGCTCCAATCCAGTATTCCGCTCCAGCCAAAGGGAGAATATGCAGGTCATTTCCCGTTAAAATCGGCTTAAAATCGGAACTTTCTAGGGGTTGCGTCAATTTTATCTGTAAAGCTTGCCCTAAAACCGGTCGGATCTCCACTGGATGGGTAAGAGTTTCGGTTAAAGCAGTGGCACCGATTCCCGCAGAAAGAATCAAAAAGTCGGTTTCCTCCATACCATTAGAACTATAAACGTGGGTGCATTGCCTCAAATTAGAGCCTTGAAGCTCTGTCTTCCCGAAATTTTCAACTTTTACCCCAAATTGACATTTACCCCCCCTTCTTGCCGCAGCAGCGACGAGAGCCTCCGTGAGCAGGACTGGATTAATTTGATGATCCCTGGGTGAATAGATAGCACCCTGGAGATGATCGCTGGCCACTTGGGGACATTTTTGGTTTAAAGTCTCTTTATCCCAGATTTCTAGACAATATCCCTGTTCTTGGCGGATTTGGGCTAACTTGCGCCAATTTTCTTCGTCTTCGGCACTCGATCGCAGTAGGACAATACCATCACGGTTACAGGGAATAGTCAGTCCGGTGAGGGATTCTAGCTCAGGAAGGAGGGTTTCGTAACGTTTTAAACTTTCTTGCCGCAGTTTCCAGGCTCTACCTTTAGTTTTATGGCTGATAATCCCCATTAAAATCCCTAGAGCTGCCCCGGTTGCTCCTTGTCCTGGTTTTTTTTCATCGATGAGGGTAATTTCTAATCCTTCGATGGCACTTAATTCGTAGGCAATGGTGGCCCCTACTATCCCCGCACCGATGATGACAATTTTAGTCATAAACTCCAGAGGCTATTTTTCTAGTGGGAATAGGACTAAAAAAGGGTTGAACAGGTTTCAACCCCGATAATTGATTACAGAACCCGGAAAATAAAAGGATAACGGAAAACCTTATAGGCATCTTTCCAGACTTGCAGGATAGCAAGAATGGGGAGAACAATGTTCACCACAGCAAGAATCGGTAAGAGCAAATAACCGATTAAAACCCAAACCAGAATCCCGGCAATTAGGTAGTATAACCACATATTCAGGTGAAAGTTTAAAGCTTCTTTGGCGTTTTCCTTCACCGTTCCATCATCAGAAATGAAATAAATAGCTAAGGGAATCCCCACCGATACCAGCGTAGCACTCAAAAAGATCGAAGCATGACAAGCCACGGATAGGAGTCTTTTTTTGGTTAAATCTTCACTCATGACCATCGGGTTTATCCCCCTAAAATTGGCGGAGAAAGCGGATATCGCTATTATAACAACGGCGAATATCGTCTATCTCATGTAATACCATAGCAAATCTTTCCACGCCAAAACCAGCAGCAAAACCCGTATAGATTTGGGGGTCATAACCGACTGCTTTTAAGACATTGGGATCCACCATACCACAGCCCATCACCTCCAACCATTTGCCTTTCCACTGCACATCTACCTCGGCCGAGGGTTCGGTAAAAGGGAAGTAGGAAGCGCGGAATTTAACCGGTAAATCGGCCCCAAACATTTGCTTAAGAAATTCTTTAATTGTTCCTTTCAAATCCGTAAAAGTTAGTCCCTTATCCACCGCTAATAATTCCACTTGATGGAAAACCGCAGAATGGGTTGCATCCACGGTATCGCGACGATAAACCCGGCCCGGGGCCACAATCCGAATTGGGGGTTCGTGACTTTCCATGTAGCGAATCTGGACCGGGGAGGTATGGGTCCGCAATAAACGACCATCCCTCAAGAAAAAAGTATCCTGCATATCCCGGGCCGGATGGTCAGCAGGGATATTTAAAGCCTCAAAATTATAATAATCGCTTTCTACCTGCGGCCCGGTGGCGATGGTGTAACCCAGACCGACGAAAATATCGATCATGCGATCAACTGTGCTATTTAAGGGGTGAATTCGCCCTAAAGGACGGCTAAGAGCAGGTAGGGTGACATCGAGGGTTTCCGCCGCTAATTTCGCTTGAATTTGGGCATTATTTAGACTTTCTCGCCGGGATTCCAGCAGCGATTGTACTAATTCTTTGACCTCATTAGCGATCGCACCGAGGCGCGGTCTCTCTTCGGGGGTTAATTTGCCCATTTCGCGTAAAATCTGCGATAATTCTCCTTTCTTACCCAGATAATTCACCCTTAGCTGTTCTAAGTCTTCTAGGGTTGTTGTTTCTTCGATGGAATTTTCCGCTTTCCCTGTTAAGGTTTTTAGGGCAGTTTCGATCGGATGGGGGGATAAACTCATAATTAGGGCATTTTATGGGGCAGCATTCTAGTCTAGTTTATCTGCTGCCGTGGCGAGAGCGGCAGCATCGATCAAAGCTAATAGCTATGTGCTAGGATGGAAGTTGAGAATAAAAGTCGGCACTGCGGCTCGTTGTCAGTATTAATGGTCAAAGCGTTTCTGTTTAGTATTGGTTCAGCTAGTTCCCGAAATCTTGGTTCTCTACAAATCTGTTGTTTTTATCTGTGCAAGGATAGGTTTTATGTCAATTTATGTTGGTAATCTCCCCTTCGAGGTTGACCAAGACGACGTAGTTGAGGTTTTTAAAGAATACGGTAAAATTAAGCGCGTTCACCTCCCCATGGATCGGGAAACGGGAAAAAAACGCGGGTTCGCTTTCGTGGAAATGGAAACCCCAGAGGAAGAAACGAAGGCTATTGCCGCTCTTGACGGCGCTCAATGGATGGGGCGAGAATTAAAAGTCAATCAAGCTCGTGAAAGAGAACCCAAATCTTCCTTCGGTGGTGGCAATCGCAATCGAGATCGTCGCTACTAATCCCCAATCGTAACCATTCTAGGCTATGATTACCTAACTTCTTTTCATTGTCAATGGGGGGAGCGAGCGCTCGTTTCCCCGCTTGTCTATCTAATATCCCAAGGAGATTCTTGTGGCTAAACGTCGTAATTTGAAAAAAGAAAAAGCTGAACGCAACCGCGCCTACGCTCGTCAATTCCGGGCTGCCTCTAATCGTACCACCACCAGAGGAGGTAGAGGCGGTTATTCCAGCGATCAAAGACAATCTTCAGAAAATGAAGGGGCAGCCGATACCTAATCTGCTGACTTAGTTAAACTAGCAATAAAAGCCATAGCCTCGCTTTTATTGCTGACTATTCCATCTAAAGTCGCCCCCAAAACCGCCGCAAGTAACGATTTAAACTGGGGACCGGGTTGATAACCCAAAGCTTTAAGGTCATTGCCGTCGATAGGAGCCTCAATCTGCGACCATTTAGTTAAATATCGCCAGATTAAACCCCGAATCCTAGTTTCACTCCTCACCGCCACCAGTAACAAACTAGGAACCCTATAACCATTGAAAAAGCTGACAATTTGACTAATGGGTTGATCATAAGCAAAATTATTGCTAATCTCCCTTTCCATAACTTCTAGTTTTTGTAAACGCTCCACAGTATCTTTGGGCAATTGTAAATTATTAGCGATCGCTATTCTTTCCCCCACAGCCAGAGAAGCGATTAATAATTCCAACCGCATTAACCAAGCATTCACTGGCAATTCCAGACTTAAACAATCTAACCAACGACTGAGACAGCGCAATTGTCGCCATAAAGCCCGATTTAAACTTAAATCCCCGTGTAAACAGTGCAAAGCCCCCAAATCAGCCAACTTTTCTAAGGCAATTTCCCAGTAATCCGCCTCTAAAATATAATTCAACTCCGCTTTTAAACGGGACTGTAAAGCGGGTGCATTCTGATTTTGTTGCCGTGAGCGATCATAAACCCCACTTTCGATCGCATACCTAATATAGTTTTCTGTCAAGGGTTCAATAACAAATCCTAACCGAGTGGCAAAACGCACCGCTCGATAGATGCGCGTCGGATCCTCGATAAAACTATTAGCGTGTAAAACCCGGATATTTTGGGCGCGTAAATCCAACATACCGCCAAAAAAGTCGAGTAATTCCCCCTCTTTCGGCGAAGTTAGGCGAATTGCCAGAGCATTAATTGTAAAATCCCTTCTATACAAATCCTGTCGAATCGAACTAGCCTCCACTTGGGGATTACTGGCAGGATAGGGATAGAATTCCGTGCGTGCCGTGGCGATATCCACCCATAACGAGCCAAAACGCTCATCTTTGTGCCATAACAAAGCCGCCGTCTGAAATTCCCCGTGAATCGATAACCGGGCCCCCGGATAAATTTCCTGTAAACAATTAGCCAACTCCACCCCTGCACCCACACCGGCGGCACGATGGCAGCCATCCACCACTAAATCGATATCCTGTAACAATAAAGAATCCCTTTCTGTGGCTAACAATAAATCCCGCACCGCACCCCCAACCAGATAGAGATGCCAACCGCGTTTTTGAGCGGCAGCGGCGGCAGCTTGCAGGAATGACCATAAAATCGGCTCTAAACGCTCTTTAATCGCTGGTAAAAGACAGGAAACCAACGCAACCCCTTCAAAACGCACCCGCTCATTTTGATGAATCTGTCTTAATACATCTGTACGAGTGACGATACCGACTAACTGCCCATTTTCTAGTACAGGTAAACGCCCCAAATCATACGTTACCATCAGCGACTCGATTTCCTGAAGAGAAGTGTCGGGGGTAATAGTTTTCGGATTACAAGTCATGTATCCCTTCACAGGAGAGCGAGAAAAGCCGTGATGGAGAGCTAAATCGAGGTCACGACGAGAAATCACCCCAACTAAGCGATCCTGCTCATCCACCACCGATAACCCCGAATGGCCGTAACGGAAAAGGATGCGCTCGGCTTGAGATATGGAAGTATCGGGACGAATTGTCCGCACTGGGGAAGACATTAAATCCCTAGCAGTGGGAGAAGGAGGAATTTGAGCAATTAAGTCCCCCAGTAGTTGATTTAACTGTTGAACTGGCTGAACATCGCGAAAACTCACCGAAGCGGCCTGAGCATGACCACCACCGTTATAGGGGGAAAAAAGCTGATATAGATTCACTCCATCGATTCTAGAGCGACCAATCACAGTTAAACGCTGTCGGGATTTATCTTCCTCGCCTTTACTATAACTATGGGCAAAAAGTAGCGCATCACTATCGGATAATTCCAGTAGGCGCTCGGCCACACTAGACAAACCGGGGATAAAATCGGCAGTATGGAGGAGAACGTGGGCGATTTTACGGTCATGGATCGTTTTAATCTCCAGATTTTCCCATGCAAGGCTAAATAACTCCTGTAAGCGCGGGGAAAAACTCGGTTGACAGTATTGGGCGATCGTTTTAATGTTAGCAGCACAGGTCATTAACCAAGCCAAAGCATAGGCATCCCTAGGGGTACTACCGGCAAAAGTCAGGGAACCCGTGTCAACGTGAATACCGAGTGCCATTACCGTCGCTGCCATCGAGTTTGGTTTAATGTGGGCTTTTTGTAAAGCTTCGACAATTAAAGTCGTGGTGGCTCCCACCGCTTCTAAATGGACGCTAGAGGCATGAATATCGCTTTCACTATCTAAATGATGATCATACAATTCGATCGCCTGTAAATGCCCTAAATCGAGCCACTGGGAGGCTTTTCCCAGACGCTCTCGCCACTGATTATCAACGATAATTAAAGAGCGAATACGGTCCGGATTGACACTACGCATTTCAATTAAAGCGAATTCATCCCGATGCAAGGCCAAAAATTCCCTCACCGTCGGGTGCGCGCCTCCCGTTAACACAATGCGACTCCCCGCTTTCAGCAACGATAAACCCACCGCTGCCCCCAAAGCGTCAAAATCCGCCGTTTGATGACATAAAATTAAATCCATATTTTTTAGTAAGGAGAAGTTATCGGGATTTTTTCTGTATCTATTGTTACTAAATGCTCGGCAATAACCGGGTCAAGTACTATAAGTTAGCAAATCATGACTGAGAGAAACCGATGTTGTTCAAAATTTTAGTAATTCTCCACACCCTAGGGGCGACCGTCTGGGCCGGTGGTCATTTATTGTTGGCAGTCACCGTTCTACCCCAGGCCCTCAAAAACCGAGAACCAGACCGAATTCGTCAATTTGAGCAATATTTTGAAGGTTTTGGGTTATCTGCGCTATTGTTGCAGGTAATAACAGGCCTAGGACTGACTTGGATTTATTTGCCCGGTTTTCGTGATTTTTGGTCATTTGATAGTTTTTTATCGGTTTATATAGGCATTAAGTTAGCTTTACTGCTATTAACTCTCATCTTGGCCCTTCATTCCCGCTTTTTTCTCATTCCTAAACTGAGCGAGGAAAACTTAAATTTCCTCGCCCTGCACATAGTCGCCGTCACCACTCTAGCAGTATTGTTCGTCATTTTTGGCGCGGGCATCCGTTTGGGGGGCTTGACCATTAGCTTTTAGCAGTTCAGCAGTCTGGAGACCTTTCTAGGGCAGGTTTGGCGAAAACGCGAAAATACTGTAATCTGGGCAAGGGATTACAGGGAGTCACTTCCCCCACCTAACCCTTACAATCCTGCTTTTGGCAAGGATGGAGACATCAAAAAAATTTTAGAACCCGCTGCGGCTGGGTAGTCACTGGCAGTAAAATTAAAATGCTCGTGGATTCAGTCTGACAGGGATATCTCCTGGGAACCCCTGATTCAGAGAGGACTTAGAGGAAGGATCGTCCAGTTAAGTTGAGTGGAAGCGAGGCTCTTCCATACAAGTATCAAATCTGGGAGAATTATCTAAATAAACATCAACTGCTTTAGGAGAACCCAATCATGTCTATTGTCTTTCAATTTTTTCTCATTGCCCTAGTTTTATTTTCCTTGCTGATGGTGATTGGTGTCCCCGTTGCCTATGCTTCCCCCCAAAACTGGGATCAATCGAAACCCCTTCTCTATGTGGGTTCGGCAATTTGGGCGATTTTAGTCGTTGCCGTCGCTATTTTAAACTTTTTAGTGATTTAGTCTTGATCAGGGGGACGGGGGACAGGAGTCAGGATCCGGTCGTCAGGAGTCAGTATTCTCCCCACACCCCACACCCCACACCCCACACCCCACTTCCCACTCCTATCCCCTTCTACCTATGACTGTTTTTGAGGGAAATTTTACCGAAGATATATCGTCCTGGCGCTTTGCGATCGTGATTGGTCGTTTTAATGATCTCGTCACTGATAAACTGTTATCAGGCTGTCAAGACTGTCTCAAGCGTCACGGGGTTGATGTCAATCCCGATGGCACCCAAGTCGATTATATCTGGGTACCGGGTAGCTTTGAAGTGCCAATGGTAGCCCGTCAAGTCGCCCTTTCCCACCGTTACGATGCCGTTATTTGTCTAGGGGCAATTATTCGCGGCCAAACGCCCCATTTTGACTACGTTGCCGCCGAGGCCGCTAAGGGTATCGCTGCGGCTGCTTTTCAGACAGGTGTTCCCGTTGTCTTCGGTATTCTCACCACTGATACTCTACAACAGGCCCTCGAACGGGCTGGTATTAAAAGTAATTTGGGCTGGAATTATGGCCTATCTGCCCTAGAAATGGCTAGTCTCATGCGTCAATTGCGCCCCCGGGATGAAGATAAACCCCTAGGATTATTGGAAAATAATCCCCCACAGGCACTGATGGAAGGCTAAGAAAATTCCCCCAGCATTTAGGATTTTAGTTGTCCCCACTCCCCAAGAGTTCCACTGATGAGCGAAGCTGAACAGAACAAATATATTAACCAACTCAGACGGCAATTAGTCAACGCCGTCGAGAGAATCAAGACTCTGGAATTAGATTTAGAACCAGAGGGGCGGATTACGGCAGCTTTTGACGCTATGGAACGGCATATAGATGAAAAATTCGCCGCAGTGGATGACAAATTCGCCGCCATTGACAAGCGTTTTGATCGCTTGGAACATCAGTTCAACCGACTACAGGCTAAGATAGAAGTGGTTCTCGAAGCTATTACCGGTTTGGGGGATTTGCCAGAAGATGAATCATTGTAAAAAAATGCTCCAAACCACTTGACAAATGCTCTGAGATTTGGCATAATTAGGGAAGTGTAAAAAAACGGCTTGCGGGCATAGCTCAGTGGTAGAGCGTCACCTTGCCAAGGTGAATGTCGCGCGTTCGAATCGCGTTGCCCGCTTAGAAAAATCTTGAAATAGATCTTAAAATTGGGATGAATAATTTAGGGGTATCCCTTAAGATAGGAATTACCCGTGAGAAACAGGTTTCAGGATTTTGGGCAACCATTGAATCCCTGAGCTATTGCTCACGAGCGACTAAAAACAACCGTTTATAAACAAAAAATTAGCTTGTGCGACCGCATAAATATACCAAAATCGACCAACACCAAGACTATCCTTGTCCCTGTCGTCGGAAAGGGACATTATGCCCGATTTTATTGACCGATGCCTTTGGTTGCGATCGCTGTCAACAGATATTTGTGCTACAGGAAAACGGTCAAATTATCGAACAATTAGCCCCCCAGTACCCCTATAAACGCACTTGGCGCTGGACGGGATTTCGTTGGGTGAGTACCAATCAGCGCCTTGGACAAGAGGTATTACCTCTGATGGTGGGGATAATTCTGTTATTATCGATCGTCTGGCTACCCTTAATTTTGAAATCACCGCCGGGGGTAAGCGTGATTTTTGGGGCAATTCTAGTTATGCTATTAGTTATTTTGCCCGCATTCATCTTTTGGTTAGCCTATCGACGCTAGACAAGAATCTATGATCGAAAGTTCCTCCATCCCCCCCCTGACGATCTTTAAGCAAGCATACAATGCTTTTCTGGCTCTAGGTCAATTTAATGGCAACGAAAGAAATCGCGGAGTAATTGCGATCGCTAAGGGCATTAAAACTGGCTTTGATCGCATTTTAGAAGCCAATACCCTCGATTTAGAAGTCAGTCGAGAGATGGCCGTCTCAGAACAAATGATTCGCTGGTTACGGTTAACTCCCGAACGTTTAGAGACGACGGTGGAGGTATTGCAACAACTAGCGGAAGCATCGGATCCGCTGCAACAGGTAATTAACGCAGCCTATCAACTTAATCCTTCCCAAACCTATTGCCAAAGGATGCCTTTAGGAGTGATTGCCTTCGTCTATGAAGGTTTTCCGGAATTAGCAATGGTAGCGGCGGGATTTTCCCTAAAAAGTGGCAATAGTTTGATTATTCGCGGTTCCAATGCCTCTAGTCATTCCGATGAGGTGATTACGGAAATTATCCAAGAAGCATTGGAAGATGTGGGTTTACCCGTGGATTGTGTCAGTGGTTTACCCTGTGATTCTAGTCCCTCCCTAGAGGAGTTGCTGACCCAGGAAAATTATGTTAATTTGATTATTCCCTACGGTCGCCCTAGTTTAATCGGTCGGGTGAGTCAATTGGCTACGGTTCCCGTTTTGCGTGCGGCCATGGGAAACTGTTATTTGTATTGGTCTCCTAGTGGCGATTTGGAGTTAGCTCGTCAGGTAATTATCGATAGTCATGGCAGTATACCGGATCCGGTTAACGCGATCGAAAAAGTTTTAATTAGTCCCCATCAGAATTCTTCGACTTTAAGCCGTTTGTTTAAAAGTTTGCAGGAAAAAGGCTTTAAATTGCGGGGAGATACCCGATTAGCGGCGGATTTTCCGGAACATTTAATCATTGCTACCGATAATGATTGGCAAAGACCCTATTTAGAAAAAACCCTGGCCTTTAGGTTAGTGGATACCCTCACTGATGCGATCGCTTGGATTAACAAGTATAGTAGCGGTCATGCCGATTGTATTGTCACCGAATCCTATCGAGAAAGTCGTCAATTCGCCATGGAGTCCGATAGTGCTTTAGTTTATATCAATTCTTCACCCCGATTTGATCGCAATCCCAAACAGGGAGAATCGGTATTTTTGGGCATTTCCAACCAAAAAGGCCAGCGCCGGGGCTTAATCAACCTAGAAACCTTTACCACCCTTAAACAGGTGGTGCAGGGCTAGTTTTTTTCAGTGATCAGTAATCAGTGAACAGTCAACAGTAATCAGTGAACTGAAAACTCACATCTGATAACTGATAACTGATAACTGGTAACTGATAACTGAGAAAACGGTAGCAATTTCTACCAAAAGTCCCAATAAAATTCGTTATTGTCATAAGGTCATGACGGAATGTAATTAAAACCAGAAAGAATGCGGATCGAGCAATTGCAAGCCTTTTTAGCCGTAGCCGATACGGGCAATTTTGGTCAAGCCGCGCGCCAGTGTGGAGTCACCCAATCGACTATCAGCCGCCAGATTCAATCCCTAGAAACCGATTTGGGCTTACCTCTTTTCCATCGTACCGCCCAAGCGAAGTTAACCATTGCTGGCGAGAAATTACTGCCCCGGGCGAAACGAATTTGTCAAGAATGGACGAATGTTCACGAGGAAATCACTGACCTACAGGCAGGAAAACAGCCAGAATTGTGTGTGGCGGCGATTCATTCCGTATGCGCCCACTATTTACCGCCGATTTTGCCGAAATTTTGTGCTGAATACCCAGAAGTTCAGTTAAGAGTTACAGCCCTAGGCAGCGATCGCGCTTTAAAAGTGCTGCGGGATGGTTTAGTAGATGTGGCGTTGGTGATGAATAATCGTTTTCTCACCTCTAGCCCGGAGATGGTGGTCGAGGTATTATACCAAGAAGCGATCGAAATTCTCATGGCCGCTAATCATCCCCTCGCCCAATACAAAGAAGTGCCATGGTCGGAATTAATCCCCTATCCGCAAGTGGTTTTCAAAGATGGCTACGGAATGCAAAGATTAGTACAAGAATGGTTTTCCCGTCAGGATGCCCACCTAAAAACTGTCATGGAATTAAACACCCTTGATGCTTTTCGCGGTGTGGTGCGTCAGGGTAATATTATCGCTCTTCTGCCCCAATCTGCCCTGATGGAGGCTCGCAGCGATGTCACCCTCGCCATTCGTCCCCTTCGACTTGGCTCAGGGCAAGCTCTTGCTTCCCCTAGTGGCGAAAATCCCCATGCTAATAATGGTAAATTTAGTCATCGTCTCACCCGTCAGGTAGTCCTTGTCACCACCAGCGATCGCCTACAGATACCACCGATCGCTCATTTTTGTCAATTAGTGCGGCAAATGAAGCAAAGTGTGGTTAAAAACCTAGAAAATCACCACGTCCAGCCTTAAAAATCCCAATCAATCCCATTTACTCTTTATTTTCTTCCTTGAGATGAGCGATACTTTTCGAGAATTATTAAAAGCGATCGGTAGTGGCACCCATACGGGCAAAAATTTAACCCGTCCCGAAGCGGCAATGGCCACCAAGATGATGTTAACCCAAGAAGCAACCCCGGCCCAAATCGGTGCTTTCATGATTGCCCATCGCATTAAACGCCCCACCAGCGATGAGTTAGCGGGAATGCTTGATGCCTACGCCGAGCTTGGCCCGCAAATACCCCTAGAATCAGCCTCTTTTCAGCATCCGATCGCTATTTTTGGCAATCCCTACGATGGACGCTCTCGCACTGCCCCGGTTACTCCGATCACTACTTTAATCTTAGGGTTGGCGGGGGTTCCCGTAGTCCTGCACGGGGGCGATCGAATGCCGACTAAATACGGTATTTCCCTCAAGGAAATCTGGCAGCAATTAGGAGCAGATTTTAGTCAATTATCCTTAGCAGCAGTGAAAGACTGTTTAATCACCACAGGATTGACTTTTTTCTATATTCCGCGCCACTTTCCCCTAGTACAGAATTTTGTTACCTATCGGGAGCAAATCGGTAAACGTCCGCCCATGGCCACGGTAGAGTTAATTTGGTCGCCTTTTGTCGGTAATATTCATCAAATATCGGGTTTTGTTCACCCCCCCACCGAGGAGCGTTTTCGCGAAACTTTTGCCCTGAGAAATATCTCTCATTTCACCACTGTGAAAGGATTAGAGGGGAGTTGTGATTTAGCCTGTAATCGGACGGCGATTATTGGTTTGGGAAATCCCACCGATCCCCCTTCCTTTCAGCGATTTTTCCTAAATCCTCGCGATTATGGCTTCTGTCCCTCAGATTATCCCCTCGAATCTTTAGAAATGCTCACCGCTAAATTAAAGGGTTTATTAGCTGGAGAACATAATGAATTAACCGATGCGGCAATTTTTAACGGTGGTTTTTATCTTTGGCGCTGTGGAATTGCGCCAGATATACCCACGGGTTTCCAGCAAGCACAAAAATCTTTACAGTCAGGAAAAGCCCTGGCTAAACTAGAACAAATCCGTAATTATCTGGAAAATCAGGAATAGATAGGAATAGGGCTGTAGGGGAAATTACCTAAAATGTCGGATGAATGCCCCCGCTACATTTTTCGACAAGATACTCACCTTTGCGGGGGATGAAATCCGACCAGAATACAAACTAACAGGCTACAAACTATCTGATGACCGACGTAAAATCAAGTTCACTGACGGTTTTAAAGCAGGAGAATTTGATTTATGGTGTAATCAAAAGACATTAGTTTATTATTCAGAGCAACAGATTAGACGGGTAAGAGTTGTTAGACGTGCTGACGGTTATTATTGCCAGTTTTTAATTGATGTAGAACGGCAAGAATACCATAAACCAACGGGACAAATAACAGGAATTGACCTAGGTTTAAAAGAGTTTTATACCGACGCTCAAGGCAATACTGTAGAGAATCCACGTTATTTAAGAAAGTCAGAAAAACGACTTAAAAAAGCACAAAGGAGATTATCAAAACGATTTTGTAAGGGAAACAAACAGTCTAAAAACTATCACAAGCAACGAATAAAAGTGGCTAGGCTTCACCTTAAAGTATCAAGACAACGTAAAGACAAAGCAATTAAAGATGCTTTGGCGTTAGTCCAGTCTAATGATCTGGTAGTCTATGAAGCTTTAAAGGTAAGAAACTTAGTCAAAAACCGTAAGCTTGCCAAGTCGATTAGTGATGCTTCTTGGTATCAATTCACCGAATGGTTTGAATTTTTTGCCAAGATTTATCGGATTGTTTGTGTTGCTGTTCCTCCCCATTTTACTAGCCAAGATTGTTCAGTTTGTGAGACGAGAGTTCAAAAAACATTAAGTACTAGAACTCATCAATGTCCTAACTGTAAAACAGTCTTAGATAGGGATCATAATGCAGCAATAAATATTCTTAAAAAAGGGTTGAAATATTTGGGAAATCATCTCAACGGTACTGTTGGGCAAACAGAAACCGACCCAACCCCCCCACCCCCCCTGCCCCCCCGACATCGGGGGGGGAGAGTCCGGCCTCTGGGTTTTCAGTGGAGACATTGAGAATCTAAGCTGTCTCGTTGAACAAGGAATTTCCGATAAGTATCTAAGCACAATTAATTACACATCTAAGCCGCACAATTAATTACACATCTAAGCCACTACTCCGTCAGACTTCTGCTGTGATCAGTAAACAGTGAACTGAAAACTCAAATCCGATCCCTAATAGCTGTATCCCGTCTCGGAGTCGACCGTCTCGGAGTCGACCGTCTCGGAGTCGACCGTCTCGACTAGGAAATTAATTTTGTACGACTACTTAGTGATATGGAAAGAATCCCCTGTCACAGCGTAGCTTGACGGTGGGAGTATGTCAATTGATTCAAATTAATTAACTCGCTGCCATAAACGTTGAATTTCTTTCCTCAGTTGTGCATCAGGAGGCTGGCTAAATTGTACAGAAGGATTGACCTGCACACCGGGAATATTCTGATTCCAGGGACTGTTGGAGACTGATTCTAAGTTTATGCCACTTATCACAGGGCGAAACCCGTAGCGGACGAATACTTCCTGTTGGGAAGGCTGTCTGAGAAAGGCGACAAACTCCCTGGCTGCTTTCGCTTGTCCCTCATTCACATCCCGCCGTGCGATCGCCGCCGTCGCTACTGTCTCAATAGTCGGGTCAAGATAGTAGATTTGGTAAGGTTTTTCCTGGGTAGTTTGGGCTTGGGACCAGCGATAGAGGGCGATACTTTCGTAGGTAGTCGCCACATCAGCGTCGTTGGATCCGCGAGCAATAAATTCCTGCAAGAGAATGTCACTCGAAAGGGGCGGCTGATAGACGGAACGCTTAATCAGAGCAAACAAAGATTGAATTCCCGGCCCATTCAAGTTAGTACCAGCTAGGGGACTTCCGCCAAGATTGGACTGGGACCACAAACTTAAGGTTAACTGACCACTGTTGGAACGGCTAGGGTCTGTCATGACAAAATCGAAGCTTCCCCAGGTAGATTGTCCGCCGATAGCAGTCCAGTTACGCTTTTGCATGGCCCGTTCTACACTTTGCCATTGAAAGCGTCTCCCAGGGAAGATAACCTTTCCTCTCTCGGGCCAAGCGATACCCACCAGGAAGGTTTTGACAATGGGTTGGGGCGTATCGTAGAAGGGATTGCTTTCTCCCTGTACCGCCAGGCGATCGCGCAATTCCTCTAAGATTTCCCCATTGGCTGGAATGAGGATAGTAGGCGTAAAGTCATGTTTCTGGTCGATGTAGTTATTAACTATGTCCTGAGAGCCTTGAAACTTCAGTTCTAAGTTAATGTTGGGATGAGATGCCTCGAATTGTGGCTCTAGGACTGCCAATGGTTCTTGAAGTTCCGTCCCACTGACGATGGTAAGGTTTTGCTGCACGCCAGGAAGAGGTGCATAAGCTAAAGCGAAAGCAATTAGGGCGATCGCAGCCGAAATTATTGCCCGTCTGCGTTTCGATTGAGGGCTGTTTCTCCTAGTGGGAGGCGTTAAGAGTCCTGGTTGCATGGCGAGTAATTCTTGAATGCGGTTGTTAGTGGGAGGATGGGTGGCAAATAAGCGATTGACAAGTTTACCCTTGAAGGGATTAATAATTAGAAGGGGAGCTAACGCTGGGTTTTCTTCTGTGGATATTGACTGCTGTTGGCTGTTATTTTCTAATTTTTCTAAGGCGTTAGCGAGGGCGCGAGGATTTCCGGTTAAACTTGCTGAACCTGCATCAGCAGCATACTCTCTCGTTCGAGATATGGCTAATTGAGTTAAGGTAGCCGTAAGGGGCGCAAGTAGCAAGGTAGGGAATAAGGCGGCTAGGCGGATGGGATTGGCGTTGCGGTAGTTAAACATGGCAAACATTCCCGTCATTCCTGTTTCCGTGAGGAGAGAAATTGCTACAGAAATAGTGACAGCAACTGTAGCAGTAAGGGCATCACCGTGTTTAATGTGGCTAAGTTCGTGGGCGATAACGGCTTCTAATTCGTCTTCAGGAAGCAGTTTCATCAACCCTTCTGTAATGCAGACAACACCCCGTTGGGGATTCCTTCCAGTAGCAAAAGCATTAGGAGAAGAAGTAGGAATGATATACAGTTTAGGTTCTGGTAAATTTGCCCTGTAGCACAGCACTTCAACTATGGGTTTGAGTATAGCTTCTTCTTGAGAATTGGCAGGACGAACATCAAAAGCGGCTAAAACAACTTGGTCGGAATAGAACCAGAGACTAAAGTTAATTACAGCAGCAACGATTAAGCCGATAACTGCACCAATTATCCCGCCGATGAGTAGATAAGCCGTCAGAACTAAGATGCTGCTTAATAACGCTAATAAAGCAACTGTTTTTAAGAAGTTCATTACTCGTCAATCTCCAGGGTAGTATTGTGGTGTTGATTTTTCCAGTTTAGTTGATTGATTAGTCAGGTTCAAGAAATGATAAAATCAATATTTTCTTGAAAGCCACTCAATTCTTCACTCAAATTTCTTAACTCTATAAGTTCTTCCGAATTAGTCAAGTCAGATGTCCTTAATTTATTTTGTAATTGTTGCAGAACCCCAGCCGAGTCTTGAATCACAGTGTACAAGCTAGTTAATTTTGCTTGACGAGTATCTTGTCCTTGTTGTGCTAATTCAATATTCCGTTCTAAACTGGCTTGCAACTGTTCTAATTGTTTACGAGATACACCGGAACTCGAACGAATTTTACTTTTAACTTCCAAGATTTGCTGTTGTAACTCATTGATTGATAATAAGGATTCACTTTCTGGCAAACGTTGAGCAATTTGTTCTATTTTTGGGGGAAGTTCAATAGCACTATCGCAAGCTTGCTGTACGGCGATTAATAAGTCCATTTGCACTGAACTGCTGCTTAATAATTGGTTAGCTTCTTGACGCAGAACTTCTGCCTTTCCTGCTAAACTTTGAGCCGAACCTTGAATAACTTGCAGTTCCTGTTGTAATTGTTGTTTGACCCGTTTCTCCCCATCTGGTTCTCTAGCTTTCAAGGCGGTTGCGCCGACTACAGTTACCGCCAATGCTGTTGGTAAAGTAACAGTATTAGATAATCCCAAAAAGCGAACACCAACAACTAAAACGATCCCGCCTGCTAAAACGGCTAAAGGGTAATAAAGAGGGTTAGCAATTTTCATTTTTAGTTAACCGTTGATGATTGATGGTTGATGATTTAGTAGATTAATTCAGGAATTAATCACAGTCTCTACATTTGGTTGACTTACAAATGCGCCTCGGAACTCCGAATTCCGCCCCGCGCTTGACTCGGCGGCGAAGCCACCTCCGAATTCCATTCATAATTCATAATTCATTACTTAAAACTCTACTTGCAAGTCTCCCATCACAGTTGATATAGTCGCTGGATCTCCTTGACGATAGTAACCGCCGTTAACTTCGGCAATTTTTTGCAAAGCCTGGGGATTAAATTCTCCTTCTTTCCCATAACCAATAGTAAAGAAAGCAATTCGCTGATCGGAAGAAAAGCCACTCTTTTGCAACTCTTGTTCCAACTGATCCAGATTAATTTGTGACCCCGAATCTTCTCCATCAGTTAAGATTAACACGGCATTAATAGTATCAGTCCGCAAATTTTGAGATAGCCAGTTGCGGGCATAGAGGGCGCTATCATAAAGTCTGGTCCCACCACTGGACCGCAGTTGGCCAATAAATTCAATGCCGCGATCTCGCCCCTGTGGAGTTCCTTCTATAATCACAGGTTCGTTAATAACTGAATTGAAACTAATTAGGGCAATTCTTTCCTTCGGTCCCAGGTTCTGAACGTAATTAAGTAAAGTATTCTTAACTGATGTCAGTTTTTGCCCTTCCATCGACCCAGAAGTATCAATTACTACTGCTACTTGCGACGGTTTCTTGGCATAATTTTGCCAGCTTTTAAGCATGGCTTCAACTACTTCTGGTTGGGGCGAACGGTAAGAGTCATAGGTGGGTTGAGGATTCACGCCAAATTCAGCAGAAAACTTGCTTCCCAAGGCTACTCCTGGAACACCCGGTCGCAGTCCCAAATCTGTGGCAATTTGTTGGGTTTCGGGCAAAAGAATGAATTCAATTACCTTTTCAGCAGCTTCTTTTTCTCGGTCACTTATCCAAGGCGCATTGGCTAAAATTGCCCGCATATTGGAACTGAAAGTAGCCTTGGGATAGACGGCTTGATAGCGCGTTTGATTGGAACCAGCTTGGCTGTTAGCAGCAATTACCAAAGACTCGTAAACTGAGGCTACCGAAGCCCAAAAGGGTCCGTTGGCGACCATAGATTGGGCAAGGGAAGCGGTAGAAGTACCATAGCGAGTGATTTTACTCTGGATCTGTTGAATTTGTCCCTGATATTTTTCTACGTCAGCTACAGTCAGATCTTCCGGGCGCTTACCTGCTACAGCAGCAAATTGGGCCACCAGGGTTTGTAAGCCAGAATTAGAACGGGTAGGCGCGGTGTGGACGTAAGTGATGGGGAGGGGTGGGGCTTTGGGATCGAGTTGGCGGTAGTTGTCCAATTTAGCTAGGGCGACGAAGGGATCTTCTACTTTTTCTAAACCCTTGGCGAGTTCAGCAGTTGTCATTAATACCATCGGACTGTAAGCGATCAGGGGTGAGTCGGTAATTTTTGGGATGTAATTTTGTCCTGGAAATAGCTTGTTCATCTGGTAGATGAGTTGACTCTGATAAATTTCGCCATCGACGGATAAAAGGGTGGGAAATTCGGGCGCATCGGCTTTAAGAGTTCCCTTTTGGTACTGTTGGGACAGCGAGAGAATTGTTTGGACTACATCGCCACTTCCTTTAGCTTCGCAACTGAGGTAAAAGGCTTCACCGCTAGCGAGTTTGGGTTGGCTTTGGTTCAATTTCGTGGCTGCTTGCTGACAGAATTGGGCTAAGTCGCTTCCCACGAGAAATTTGACTTCAAGTCCCTGTTGTTTGGGTTGTTGGCTTCCTTGTTGCTGGGGTTGCTGTCCACAAGCGCCTAGAAATAGCAAGGTAGCCAGGACGGTTAAGGGAGTAACTGAGGTTAAATAACGAGAAAAAGGAAGATTTTGGCGTTTAATCATGAGTCTTGACAGAGTAATAACCAATAAAGCACGAAGTTACTCGGATCAATGCAGATGGGATGAGAACATATTTACATCCATATCTTACATTCCCCACCCCTAACTATTTACCAATGGTCCTGACTGAGCAATTTTTAGTTAAGGTAAAATTATGAAAAAGTAAATTTTAGGTTAAAATTAAAGGCATCTAGACCAAAAAAACGACCAGTTCTCTTGCTGGCAATGCCCTCAAAACTCAACATAAAAGTAAACTTTTAAGAACGGTTTGGGCTCTTTTGGATTTGGTGGGTAAAATGTATTCTGAGATACAGTCCTGCTGGCGAGGGAGTAGAGGGAACCACAGAGACACAGAGGACACAAAGATCGATCTATCCTATGTAAGTTAAACTTATCACACAGAACCTAGAAGAGCCCGATTTGACTGAATTGATACCGTTCAAGATAAACTTAAAAGACATCCCCATAATATTATCTCAAGACCAAAAGTCTTTCTAGTTAAGGAATCTAACCGAATAAAAATGATTTTAATTGCCTCATATTTTTTCAGTAAAATTGAATTAGCAAGGATAGATATACATTACAGCTATTGAACTATTTGGTTGGTACACAAGACAAAGGTAAGCTGTGACTAGGTTGTAATTTTTGGAGATGTCTAAAGTGTAGGAATTAAAGAGGTAAACTCCAAATGGCAGCTAAATTCGTCCCCGAACTTGAGGAAATCGTCGAAGGTCTTGGCATTCTAGGAATTGCCGCGATCGTGCTTCTGCCTGTTCTCGTTCCGGTGGTAGCAGGTGTTGGCAAGCCGTTAGCTAAGGCAGCCTAAGTCTCCTCGCGCTGCGGCAGCTGTTCTCTAAGAGTCCGGGTTGAAGATGGCCCCCTGGTATATCCTGGCTTGGTACGCCTTTGATAGTTTCCTAAAGCTGAATGACCAGGCGGAAAAGCCCGCTTCGATCGCTGCCAGATGAAGACAAGCCATAATTCAAATTTTACTTCTAAATCAATCATTAATTTGAGAAGTTGGGCCAGAAAGATAAACCCCAGACTTGGTGTAATACTAAATCCAGTTATTAAAAACTGATTATTTATTCTCCGTTTTGCATGAGTGCATGAGTAGAAAACGGGTTTCTCCGAGAAACCCGTTTTCTGTGCGTTACTCAACGGAT
>VYLP01000066.1_pt1 | contig 60929 bp, 55 predicted proteins | sample 5114311 | NCBI WGS metagenome assembly VYLP01 (sample SAMN12291775, study PRJNA351875) | freshwater metagenome | isolation source: freshwater lake | place: USA: Michigan, Lansing Lake | collected 2013-08-14 | reverse complement strand
CTGCTTCAGCGTGCGTGGTATTATATCGAATTGTTTACTGATCCAAAAGATGAACTAACACTTTACGTAATGAGTGCTCCCGCTCTAAAATCAATTGACGGAGGAAAGACCTGGAAAAAAATGGGGCTTGATCTTACTCAACACATCGCTCGGATTGCCATCCATCCACAAGATCCAAATGTAGTTTTCGTGGCCGCACAGGGCGCTCTTTACAGCAACTCAAAGGAACGCGGTGTTTACAAATCGACCGATGGTGGAACTACCTGGACGAATGTGCTTTTTGTGGATGATAAAACGGGCTGTGTAGAGCTATCTATGGACATGAATAATCCCCGCATTCTCTATGCCGCGATGAATGAATATGGTCGTCAACCCTGGAAGGTTGTAAGTGGTGGCCCGGGGAGCGGACTTTACAAATCCACCGATGCGGGGGCGACTTGGAAAAAAATTCACGAGGGCCTTCCCAAAGAACTAGGAAAAATGGCGATTGCTGTTTGCCGTTCTAACTCTGAGCGTGTATACGCGCTTATAGAAAGTGACTCTGACAAAGAATTAGGCGGCTTATTCGTTTCTACGAATGCAGGCGATAGTTGGAGCCGTATGACACTGCTTCAGCGTGCGTGGTATTATATCGAATTGTTTACTGATCCAAAAGATGAACTAACACTTTACGTAATGAGTGCTCCCGCTCTAAAATCAATTGACGGAGGAAAGACCTGGGAGAATATTTCAAATACTCATGGGGATTATCATAACCTATGGATTAATCCAAACAACCCAAAGAACATGATTATTTCTGACGATGGCGGCTCACCCATAACTGTCAATGGCGGAAAAACCTGGTCGACACAAAACAACATGCCCACTGCGCAATTCTATCGCATCAATGTGGACAACGGGTTTCCCTATAGAATTTATGGCGGTCAGCAAGATAACAGTTCGGTTTCTATTGCTAATCGAGAATTTGGAAGTGGTGGAATCTCAACATCCAGTTGGACTTCTTCTGCCGGTGGCGAGAGTGCTTTCCTTGCGTTTGATCCAAACAATCCAAGTTACGTGATGGGCGGAAGTTATCAAGGAACTATTGATCTACTAGATGTGAAAGCCAAAGCGAGCACGAATGTCATGGCGGCACCCATTGAATATTTAGGACGCGATGCCAAAGACATGAAGTATCGATACAATTGGAATGCCCCGATAATCTGGTCCAAGCACGAACCAAATGCCTTTTACCATGGCTCTCAGTTGTTACTAAAAACAACTGACATGGGAATCACCTGGAAAGAGGTGTCACCTGATTTAACCCGCAACGAAAAATCGAAGCAGGGAAAGCCTGGTGTACCCTACACGAATGAAGCCGTTGGTGCCGAGAATTATGGAACTTTGAGTTATGTTATTGAGTCTCCCCATGAAAAGGGTGTTTTCTACACTGGCAGTGATGATGGACTTGTGCATCTCACTAAAGATGGTGGCACTAGCTGGCAGAACATAACCCCACAGGGCTTGCAGGAATGTTTGATCAATGCCATTGAAGTTTCTCCTTTCGATGGCGCTACTGCTTACATCGCTACCACTAGATATAAATTCAACGATCATACTCCGGGTCTTTATAAAACAACCGATTATGGAAAGACTTGGGTGAAAATTAACAATGGAATTCCCAACAATGCTTTTACGAGAGTAGTGCGCGAAGACGACAAACGAAGAGATTTACTTTTTGCAGGCACTGAGTTAGGTGTTTTCGTTTCGTGGAACGGTGGAAAAGATTGGGCGCCCTTTCAGTTAAACCTGCCAGTTACTCCGATCACCGATTTAAAAATTCATCAGAGCGATTTGATTGCCGCTACATCGGGAAGGTCGTTCTGGATTTTAGATGACCTAAGCTTGGTACGTCAGTATAAAGGAGGAGAAAGTACATTTGCACTTTTTCAACCTGAACCCACCGTGTTGGCAAGTGCCTACAGCGAATTGGATAAATTGGATCCCGAATTTAATGGAACCAATCCCTACCGCGGAGTAAATCCAGCAACTGGATCGGTTATCTACTACCAATTGCCTGAACTAAAAGAAAACGAACATATCTTATTGGAGATAAAAGATTCAAAAGGCAACTTAGTTCGATCATTCAGTTCGAAAGCAGACACCACTTTTCATCACTATGATGGCGGCCCAAATGCTGACCCCACGCTCACTAAAACCAAAGGCGTCAATCGTTTTGTGTGGAATCTCCGATATCCAACCATGGTTGGCGTCACAAATGTTTTTGTCGAAAATAGTTTTAGTGGACACAAAGCTTCGCCCGGTAAATACGTTGCTACACTTAAATACAATGATAAAACGGTAAACACCGAATTAGAAATTTTATCCAATCCCGTTTACTCAATTACTGCCAAGCACTACGAAGAATATCATCAGCTGATGAGTGCTTTGGAGGCCGAGCAAAATAAAATGAGTAAAATGGTAACATTGCTTTATAACAAGATGGAGCAACTGAATCAATTGCTTGCCAATCTGCCAGCTGAAGAAAAATTTAGTTCTTTACGGGCAAACGGACTAGCATTGACCAAGCGGATGAAATTGTGGGATGAAGACATGGTTCAACGCAAATCAAAGGCGTATGACGACATGGAAAATTTTCCAAATAAGTTTATCACTAACTACATGTTTATGATCAATCATGCAGAAAGTGATATTCCAAAAGTGACTCAATCGACACTAGACAGGCAGAAAGAGTTGAACGCTGAATGGGCAAATCTTGAAGCACGAGCAAAACAAATTCTTGAAAAGGATTTGCCTGGTTTTAACAAACAACTTTGGGAGGCAGGTATTGGCGCGGTATGGAGTAAGTAGAAATAAGAGTTTGAACAAAAAGGGTTGCCTTTTTTCAATGGCAACCCTTTTTCATTTTAAAGCCATTCTCTCATCTGAGCCCCGGTAAGATTGCCACCACATAAAATAGTTGCTACTTGTTGAGACCGAAAATCGTTCTTGTTCTCGAGAAGCGCGGCAATCCCCACAGCACCAGATGGCTCCACAACTAATCCCGCGTGCTGGTGAAGCAGCTTCATCGCTTGTAGAATCGATTTCTCGCCCACCAATAAAGCATCATCCACTAATCCTTTCATGTCTTCCAAAGCCTGCTCGACCGGAAGACGAACACCAATACCATCTGCAATTGTCTCAATATGTTCATAGGAAATCAATTTGCCCGCGCGCCAAGAATCAACCATTGCAGGCGCCCCCTTGGCTTGCACAGCAACTATTTTTGTAGACGGTGATTTCTCTTTCATTATCCTTGCAACGCCATTTAGTAGTGCACCATTTCCCAGTGCCACCAATAGAATGTCAATAGATGGAAAGGTTTTCGTCATTTCAAGGGCAATTGTCCCAGCACCTGCAAGGGTTTCAATATCTACGCTGTCTTCAATAAAACGAATATTTTTTTGTCGCGAGATCTTCCTCGCCTCCTCTTTCGCTGCGTCAAAATCTTCACCAAATAAAACCACGTCCGCGCCAAGCAGTCGCATCCGATCTACCTTGAGTGGGTTTGCATTGACCGAGGCATATACGATCAATTTCTTTTTTGCTCTTCGGCATGCATAAGCCATCGCCTGTCCAAAATTGCCGGCACTCGCACAAATTAATTGTGTCTCTGCAGCTTTCGATATAAGATAGTCAGCTCCTCGGCCTTTAAAGCTTCGAATTGGGTTTATGGTTTCAACTTTCAATACTAACTCACAATTGAACAAACTACTAAGTGGCTCGCAAATGTATTGCGGAGTATGAGTAAATTCGGGTGAAACAACAGCGTGTGCTTCCTCTACTTGAAGGACAGATAAACGATGACTCATCATAAATCCTTTTTCATCGTTAGTAATGTATACTGACCTACTTTCTTTTCACCTGATACTGTGTGATACCCTAAGTCCGCATAAAATTTTTCAAGGTAAGCATGTGGACTCAAGGTTAATGTTTCAACGCCCTTTTCAATCGCTAACTTCTCCAATCGCCTAACCACCTCCTGGCCCAACTTCAGCCCACGATATTCTTTGTAAACAGCAATGCGTGAGATAACTCCTGTACTTCCATTTATAGTCAATCGCCCGGATACCACGGGAGCACCTGTCTCTTGGTGATCCCCAAGAATGTGTATGCTGCTATCGTCTAAGCCATCATCATCGAGTTGATGAGCAATACCTTGTTCGATGGTGAAAACCTTGTACCGCATTTCCTTAACTCTTTCCAAGTCTATCGCAGATGATGCTATCTTGAAAATAATCTCATTCATCGTCCAACAGTTTATCCAAAAGCCCTATCAATTTTTCAAATTCTTTGTGGGCATTATTACAAAGTACAATCAAGGTTTTATCCTCATCTAAGTGCCGGATGATTTGAGTTTTATAGCCTGGGTTGTCGCCATTGTGTCTCACGATTCGTTTTCCGCTTGGGCTGTTTCGTATATCCCAGCCAAAACCGTAATAAGAAAGCGAATCATTCTTCAAACGGGCTGGCATAAATGCCTCTGCAAGAGTTTGCTGCTTGATTATTGCTTCCGAATATAAGGCTTGATCCCATTTTAGTAAATCCAAAGAAGTGGAGCTAATGCGGCCAGGTCCTTTTCGATTGCCCAGCCAAATTGTATAATTCGAAGACGGAAACGAATCAGCTTGAACGTATCGTTGTTCTTCAGCTACGTAAATATGACCCCACGCAAAGTTTTTAATGTTTGTTTTCTCTGGCAAGGTTCGGATGTCAGTGGCATTCATACCTACAGGTCGAAAAATTTTGCTTCGCGATAGTTCAATGAAATCCTCTCCAGAAACCAGTTCGGCAATGCTCGCTAACAATACATAGCCAGTGTTACTATATTCATACTTTGTCCCCGGATCAAATAACTTTGGAGGATGATACTTATTTAGGTATTCAATAATATCTTCGTTGCCGGCTACTTTGGATTTGTCCCAATGTTCATCCATAATTGCTTGGTAGTCCGGTAAACCTGAGGTATGGTTCAATAAATTGCGAATGGTGATGTTGCCATAGTGTAGTTGCCCTAAGTACTTTTCGATTCCATCATCAAAATTGAGTTTGTTTTCCTCTTTCAACTGCATAATGATCATTGCTGTAAACTGCTTGGAAACAGATGCCAACTCAAAAACACTCGCTGTATCGACTTTCTCTTTTGTTACAAAGTTTTGGTAGCCAAAAGCGCGATGATAAATCGGGCGCCCGCCTTTTGCCAATAATACAACACCGCTAAAATCAGGGAATGTCGACATCAATGAATCTGCCCTCGTTGAAAATAGGTTGTCCGCGTGTGTGTGTTTTGCTTTGCACCCGCTGCAAAGAGAACCAACGGCTAAAAATATTACCAATGAATTGACAAGCTGTTTCACTATTTTTGAGTTTTATAGTGGGCCAGAAACCCAACACATTCTTGAAATAAATCTAAATTCCAGCCAATTGCAAGACGCAGCCATTATATCCCACTATTTCCCGGACTTGAGCGAAAAACAAAAAGAACAATTCGCTCAATTGGGTCCCTTGTACAAAGAGTGGAACGAAAAAATCAATGTCATTTCCAGAAAGGATATTGACAACCTATATATCAATCATATTCTCCATTCACTGGCAATTGGCAAAGTCATTCAGTTCAAACCTGGCGCAACCATTCTCGATGTAGGAACGGGTGGTGGCTTTCCTGGAATACCGCTCGCTATTCTTTTCCCGGAATCTGAATTTCATTTAGTAGATTCTATTGGAAAGAAAATAACGGTGGTAAAGGAAATTACAGGAGCCATAGAATTAGACAATATCAATGCCGATCAAATTCGCGCAGAACAACTAAAGTATAAATACGATTTTGTCGTGAGCAGGGCAGTCACGCGGATGAAAGAATTCTATGGTTGGATCAACACAAAAGTAAAATCCCATTCAAGCCATGATTTAGACAATGGTATCCTTTACCTAAAGGGCGGAGACTTAGAGGAGGAAATGGACGAACTTAAAAAAAGATATAAGTTGTACGATCTTACTGAATTCTTCAAAGAAGATTTTTTTGAAACAAAGAAGATTGTATATCTCCCGGTTTTTAATTGATTTGTTCCCCTAGGTACAAGCCTAGATAAGTTGCTGCAAGGCACAACAACAAACTAGCCAAAACATACACCAGACCCGAAAACGGAAATCCGTTTTGAATGAGTGTCAGCGTCTCACTACTAAACGTTGAGAAAGTGCTAAATCCACCGCAAAAGCCAACTGTCCAAAATAAGCGAGCATTCGGGGAGATGATTTGTTTATGGTCTGCTACGCCAACCAACGTTCCAAGTACGAAACAAGCAAGGACATTCACAAAAAGAGTTCCGTAGGGGAAATGATGAGAATGAAACGAGGATATCCATGTTCCGAGGGAAAAACGCATCACACTTCCGATTCCTCCGCCAACAAAAATTAGAAGCATCTCGCGCATCGTCAAAATTTAGTATTTACTTTTTCGTTGCATCCAAACCCCGCCCTAAAAAAGGAATGCTCTATGAATTCCTTTTTATCAGTTGTTGCAAAACCTCAAAGGTATGATCCTTCAAACGCTGAACTTGGTCAACCCCATCGAGTACCGGAATCACGTCACCCACAACGATTTTTATTACTCCAGGTTTAATCCTCAACGTACCTGGTGGCATTAGCGCACCTGCACCAATCACTGCTAAGGGTTGTATTGCCTGTCCGGTATCAACGGCTATCTTGAACGCCCCTTCCTTGAAAGGTTGCATGATTTCTTTTGTCCGATTCTGTGTGCCTTCCGGGAAAATCAAAATATTGATTCCAAGGTTCAGAATTTTCTTTAGATAGCCAAGACTCTTTTTTCTGCTTTCCTGGCTTCCCCTATCTACAACCACACAGGTCGCTCGCGTCACCCACCCAAACACTGGGATTTTCAACAACTCTTTTTTTGCCAATGGCCGAAACTGCCCGCGAATCATCATCGAAATACCCGGCAAATCCAAGAACGAGGTATGGTTGCTCACATAAATAAACGCCTTTCTTTTGGGAATTTTTTCTCGCCCAATCATTTCATATCGAATGAACGTGAGCTTACTAAAGATCCACGACCAAAGTTTCATGAAAAAATAAGTTACGGCAACAGCCCTTGGTCCGAAAAATGCGGGCAAAACTATACCGGGCAAAAACAACAACATGAAAAAAGAAAAAACAAATAAAACCCAAAAGGAATAGACCTTTATTAAAATCGTTTTCATCAACAATGCTCTGTTACTTTAATTTTTTTAGGCGTGCCATAAAGAAGCCATCAAACCCAGCGGAAGGCAAAACCGTCTTTTGCTCAAGCAATTCAAAGTGCTGGGGTTGATTTTTTAAAAATGTTTCCACCTGTTTTTCATTCTCAGATGGAAATAGACTACAGGTAGAATAAACCATCTCTCCACCTGTTTTCACCATCGAACTATAGTCGGCAAGAATTCGCTGTTGCAACTCTTTTACTTGTTCTATAAAGTCAAGTGACATTTTCCATTTCGCATCTGGGTTTCTTTTCAAAACGCCTAACCCGGAGCATGGAACATCCAATAGTAAACGATCGGCAGAATTTTCCAATCGTTTAATCGTCTTTGACGATTCAATCAATCTTGTCTCCACGTTGGCAACTCCTGCACGTCTTCCTCTCTTCTTCAATTCGTCTAATTTCCACTCCTCGGTATCCAAAGCGATGATGCGTCCTTTGTTTTGCATTAAGGCGGCTAAATGGAGCGTTTTACCGCCTGCACCTGCACACGCATCAATCACACGCATGCCCGGCTTCACTTGCAGAAACGGAGCAATCAATTGCGATCCGCCATCTTGCACTTCAAATAATCCGTCTTTGAATTGCTGTCGTGTAAATATATTCTGGCGCTCTTCGAGCAACAATGCATCCGGAAAATCAAGCGGTGCATCTGTCAAAATGTTTTCTAGTTCTTCCAATTGCTTTTGAAGCTCTTCTCTTGAAATCTTGATTGTATTAACTCGCAAAACTACTTTAGCCTCTTCATTTAACGCTGCTATCTCCTTTTCCCATTTCGTACCAAGTTCTTTAACCCCCAACTCATCCAGCCAATCAGGAATAGACTCTCTGATCTTCCGGTTCGCTTTCAGCTGTTCATAATTTTCAAGTATTTTCTTTCTGTTCAAACCTTTTAACTCCTCCCAGTCCGGGAAGTCCACTTTATTCCAAAGGCACCAGACCGCCAGTAATTTCCAATAATCATCCTCATCCGCACCTGTGAGTTCGATAAACAGTCTGTACCAACGAACGATATCATAGATCGTTTCAGCAATGAAACGCCTATCACGAGCACCCCACTTCGGATTGCTCTTCAGAATCTTCTCAATAACCTTATCGGCATACTTTTTTTCGGTGAAAATAAGCTCCAAACCATTAACAACCGCCTCACATAAATTTCTATAGAGTTTCACCGTTGGTTTTTTTTGCGGAAATTTAACCATGATTTACCATAATCCCTCACTCCTTTCACTATGAAGCAAATCAAGCTGTCCTTTCTGGCATTATTTATTGCGTTCACCTCCTCAACTGCGCAAGACGATTGGTTTACTAAGGCATTGAAAAAAACAGCTAGTGAAACCAGCGACAAACAAATGGGTAAACTTGACTCGATTGATTTCCAATTTGTCATGTCCGTTAGCGAAGGATCGAGCTTATTTGAAATAGAACAAAAAGGCGAATCTACCAGTAAGATGTTTAAATTCTTAGCGGAAAACCAAACGAATAAAACGAAGACTACGAAAGAAATAGCTCGAGATACTCTCCAATGGGCTATTTCACTTTATGAAATTCGCTCTTATAAATTAGCAGCCGAGGGGTTTACGAACGCTAAGACTTACATGGAAGACAATGAATTGACCAATGAATTGAATTATTTAAGATGCATTACCAGTTTGGGGATCATGTATTTAGTACAAGGCCGAAATAATGATGCCCTCCCCCTTATCAAGTACGCACTTGATCAAAGCAGTCAACTCCTTGGGCAAGCAAGTGCTGCCTACGCTGCTAACTTGAATAGCCAAGCCAAGCTAGATCAACTCAATGGAAAATATAATGAAGCGGAAAAAGAATTTGATGAAACCTTACCAATTGTTGAGAAGATTTTTACCGATAAGAGTATGCAATATGCAATCGTTCTTAACAACAAAGCTATGCTTTATCAGGCCATGGGCAGGTTTGGCGAAGCAGAACAATTGATGAAAAAAGCCATCGCTGCCTCCGAAGCGGCACCGAAAAAAGCTGGCCAAGGAAAAAAGTCGTTTGACAACCGGAAATTTTTGATCAACCTGGCAAACACATTCCAGTTAGGAGGTAATCTTATAGAAGCAGAAAAACAGTTCTTGTTCATTAAAGATGTATTCGAAAAGCGATTATTAGTTGGCCAAAAGGGCAATCCCGAATATGCTAACCTCCTGAATCAATTAGCTATTCTGTATATCCAGATGGGTAAGACAGATCAAGTCGAAAGTCTATTAAAAAAATCGGCCGAAGTCTATATGAAGAATTTTAAAGAAGACAATCCATCTTTCGCCAAAGTGCAAAATGATCTGGGAAACTTTTATAGGATGCAAGGTCGCTATGCGGAAGCTGAACCTGCTCTTATCAAGTCCGTTGATATTCGTCAAAAAGTCTTAGGTGAAAAACATCCTGACTATGTTAAATCAGTAGAAAACTTGGGAATTCTTTATTGGAAGAAAGGCGATTTAGAAAAAGCCTATCCCTTTCTTCACAAATCTGTCGATCAATCGATCGATTTTATCAATAATTACTTCCCCCCAATGAGCGAGACTGAAAAAACAAAGTATTGGGATATCCTTCAACCGCGTTTTCAACGATTTTACAATTACGCTATTGAGTATGCCAGTGCTAACCCCTCTATATGGAAAGATGTGTACGATTATCAAATCTCCACCAAAGCCTTGCTGCTAAACTCTACAAATAAGATTAAAAAATCGATTTTGAATAGCGGTGATCAATCATTGATAAATGAATACGTCTCTTGGATTAGTCAAAAAGAAAACTTGTCGAGGTACTACTCGCTTTCAAAGGAAGAATTGAAACAACAAAAAATAGATCTTCCAGCGTTGGAGAAAACGGCCAATGCAACTGAGCGGTCACTTTCGCAGAAGTCTGCCGATTTTTCAAAAGGCTTCTCAACTGATAGACAAAGTTTTACCAACGTGGCAGCACTATTGAGCGAAACCGAGGCCCTCGTTGAAATCATTAGAATAAGGACATTCGAAAAAGACTTTATAGATGCAAGTAGATACGTAGCGTTGATTCTCACCAAAAACACTACTCAACCGACCGTAGCAATAATTGATAACGGTAACCAATTAGAAACTCGTTATGCAAAGTACTATAAGAACGCCATTCAACAAAAAACGATTGATGAATTTTCTTACGATCAATTTTGGCTGCGCATAGAGCCATTGCTAATGGGCAAAAAAGCTCTTTATCTATCGCCTGATGGTATTTACAATCAAATTAATCTCAATACGCTAAAGAAAAAGAATGGCGACTACCTGTTGAGTCAATATGACTTAATAACCATTGGTAATTCGAAAGATCTGATTGCCTTGAAACAAAGAAAGCAGGTGGTGGCTAAAAAGGATGCGTTCTTGCTTGGCTTTCCAGATTATGGCGCTGTGGCCGTTCCGTTGCCGGGAACAAAAGTTGAAATTGAGGGAATTAATAAAATACTAATTGCCGCTGGGTACAAAACAACATTACGTCAAGAGAGGTTAGCTTCGGAAGCCACATTGAAAGCGGTAAAAGCACCTACAATTATGCACATCGCCACACATGGATATTTCTTAGCAGATGCTGATTTGCAGGGGGGAGACGCATTGGGTGTTAGTGCAGAGAGCGCAAAGAACAATCCGTTACTTCGGTCGGGCTTAATCTTAGCAGGCGCTCCAAAACAGAGCAATGATGTAGATTTGTCGAGTAACGACAATGGAATACTAACGGCCTACGAAGCAATGAACTTAAATTTAGAAGGAACTGATTTAATTGTGTTGAGTGCCTGCGAAACCGGGCTCGGTGATGTTAGATCTGGCGAAGGTGTGTACGGCTTGCAAAGAGCTTTTATCGTAGCAGGTGCGAGCGCACTTGTAATGAGTCTCTGGAAGGTAGATGATGCCGCCACACAACAATTGATGACTAATTTTTATACGAATTGGACAAAGACCGGAAATAAAGTAAAGGCATTCAAGTTGGCACAGCAACAATTGATGATGAAGTATAAAGAACCCTACTATTGGGGTGCTTTTGTTATGGTGGGAATGTAAAAAAAACCAGACATCGAAGCAGTTGGGTTTAATTCGCAAATCTGGTTAAAACATTTTTCAATCTATTGGCCTTCCAACCCGACCATGCATAAACCCAGATTTTGCAGTAGAACTATCCAGTCGATTTCTTCACTTTGCTTGATGACCGCAATCCTACGGGCTTTGCCCCAGCCGCCTTGCTGGTAGTTTATTTCCGATACCCATAAGCCTTCGCCTATCGCATTCCATTGGGTGATACCATAAATGCTGGCTTGTAAATTGGCATACAGCTTACAGGCAATGACGTAGGGGATATTTCTCTGCTCAATGAAATCCAAGACTGTACTGGTACAAAACCCACTATCGGCTCTGAACAACCCTACTGTTTTGTTTTTGAGGATGGCAAATGTGTCTTCTAAAAAATGGATGCAGTTGCTGTTGCACCCTGAATTGCCGATGCGGTTCTAGCAATTGGCCACCATGCGTATGTCATTGACAAAAGCAAACAAGGGATGATGGCTGCCACGGCCAGGCTTCTTGGGGTTGTACCCTTTTTTGCTCCCTTCCTGTTCCCCGTAACGGGTGATCGCACTGCTGTCCATATCCAACGTGTAATTGTCAAATTGGACATGCTCAAAAAACCACGTGTACAGTTCAATGAAAATTTGGTGGTTCATTGATGGTGTAAATTTTTAAACCCAGATTTTGCAGCCAACTGCAAAATCTGCCCAGAGGGCTGAGGAAAGCCCAAAAAGGGCTTTTTCAGGGTTAATCTTGACCAAAATGCCATACATTTTGCGTCAACCGCAAGCAAATTTTGCTACTGCAAAATTTGAGATAAATAAAAAATTTGCAAAATAAAGATAGTATCTTTTGGCAAATCGAGAGTCAAACACTTCGCTAAGAAAGTCACAGGAAATAAGACTAAGACTCTAGCAGTTGATGGAGAATTGTTTTTGCAGCTTCGGTAATCGGTGTTCCTGGTCCAAAAATTCCTGTAACGCCTGCATTGTATAAAAAATCATAATCCTTTTTTGGAATTACACCACCCGCCACCACGCGAATATCCGGGCGTCCAATTTTTCTCAGTGCTGCAATCAACTCCGGCACAAGCGTTTTGTGCCCTGCAGCCAAACTGCTGGCACCCACTACGTGGACATCATTTTCTGCGGCTTGTTTTGCCACTTCCTCTGGTGTTTGAAAGAGCGGCCCGATATCTACGTCAAAACCTAAATCAGCAAAGGCTGTGGCAATGACTTTAGCACCACGATCGTGGCCGTCTTGCCCCATCTTGGCCACCAATATGCGCGGTCTTCGTCCATCCAATTCGGCAAACTCATCGGACAACGCTCTCACTGCTGCCAACTCTTCTTTGTTTTTCATTTCATTCGAATATACACCAGAAATAGATTGAATGGTTGCCTTGTAGCGGCCAAACGTCTTCTCCATCGCTGCCGAAATTTCACCGAGTGTTGCGCGATGCCTTGCAGCAACAATGGCAGCTTCTAGCAAATTCCCATCGCCTGTCGAAGTTACCCTCTCTAATTCTTGTAATGCGGAGGCAACGGCTTGCTGATTGCGTTCAAGTTTCAGCTTTTCTAATCTTGCAATTTGTTCAAGGCGCACGGCTGTGTTGTCGATATCCAAAATTTCGAAATCGGGCTTTTCGTCCGTTTGGTACTGATTTACTCCAACGATCACATCTTTACCCGAGTCGATTCGGGCCTGCTTGGCTGCAGCTGCTTCTTCAATTCTCATTTTCGGAATACCACTCTCAATCGCCTTTGTCATTCCACCCAGGTTCTCGACTTCTTCGATTAACGCCCACGCTTTATCGACCAATTGTTCTGTTAAATATTCCACATAAAAGGAACCGCCAAGTGGATCGACCACTTTTGTTACGCCCAATTCTTTCTGAAGGTATAACTGTGTGTTACGGGCGATTCTGGCCGAAAAATCTGTTGGCAATGCAATAGCTTCGTCTAATGAGTTTGTATGCAGCGACTGCGTTCCACCGAACAAAGCGGCCAGTGCTTCAATGCACGTGCGCGTGACGTTGTTATATGGGTCTTGTTCGGTTAAGCTCCATCCAGATGTTTGGCAATGGGTGCGCAACGCCATCGACTTTGGATTTTTCGGATGAAATTGCTGCACAATACGCGCCCACAGTAAACGGCCGGCACGCAACTTGGCCACTTCCATAAAAAAATTCATGCCGATGCCCCAAAAGAAAGACAGCCTCGGTGCGAAATCATCGATAGCAATTCTGGCTTTCAAACCTGCACGAATATATTCTAATCCGTCAGCCAATGTGTAGGCCAATTCGAGATGGGCTGGCGCGCCAGCTTCATGCATGTGATACCCGCTTATACTTATACTATTGAACTTAGGCATCTGCTTTGAGCAATAGGAAAAAATATCGGCAACAATTCGCATGGAACTCGCAGGCGGATAGATGTACGTATTGCGTACCATGAACTCTTTCAAAATATCATTTTGAATTGTGCCGCTTAGTTGACTTGGCTTTACACCTTGCTCTTCAGCAGCTACAATGTAAAAAGCCATGATAGGGATAACAGCTCCATTCATCGTCATTGAAACCGACATCTTATCAAGCGGAATCTGATCAAACAAAATTTTCATGTCCAATACAGAATCGATTGCCACACCTGCCTTACCTACATCACCAGCCACACGTGGATGATCTGAATCATAACCCCGGTGCGTGGCAAGATCGAACGCTACTGAAAGGCCTTTTTGACCGGCCGCTAAGTTTCTTCTATAGAATGCATTCGATTCTGCTGCCGTAGAAAATCCAGCATATTGCCTGATCGTCCATGGGCGCACGGTATACATGGTAGCATAAGGGCCACGCAAATAAGGAGGAAGACCAGCTTGTAAGTCACCTAGTTTCTTGTTCTTTATGTCTGCAGCAGAATATTCCGACTTAATCTCAATTTTCTCTGGAGAAATCCAAGACTCATTTGCCCCACTTACTGGTGAAGCAACTAATGAATTGAGGGTGACAGTTGAAAAATCCGGTTTCATGCGTTAGTAAGAAGTTGAAATTTTTTCCAAGCCTCGTCTGCCAATTCTTTAGTGAGCTGTTCTACTAAGTAAGAACCAGCCAGTGGATCAGCCACTAACGAAAAAAAAGATTCTGCCCGCAAAACGGAAGATGTATTTCTCGCCATTCGCACCATGGTCGAATTCGTGTAATCTTCTGGTTCTAGTGTTAGACCGTCACAACCACCCATTATCGCGGCCATCGCTGCATAAGTTTCTTTAATCAGATTTCCGTGAGGCTGAAATGCGGCACTCACCCGCGCATTGGATACGGCATAAATAAAAAGCGGATTCGAAGAGTTGACTTGATAAGCAACTAAGATTAAGTTCCACAATGCACGCAAGACCCGCGGCTTAACCGCTTCTAAAAAAAAATCGTTTCCTATTGGAAGGGAAAACGATATGTGAGAAGTCGCTTTCTCGGCCGAGAGTCCAAGCTCTTTCAAATGTTCTACTCGTTCCACCGCTTTTAGCAATGCTGTTGCCAATTGATCGGCTGCTGTCTCTTCATTCGCTAACAGAACACCAGCACCCCTAAAGTTTGCCCATTCTCGAAACTTTACAACCTGCAAAAAATCAGGATCACCTTTCCAATACAAACTGGTGTTAATACTTTCCTTGGCGAATTTTTCGTCTGCAAACGCATGCAAGGAAGCCAAAAAACGTTCAGACTTGCCACTTATAAAAAAATGTGTCGCGCAATAGGGCATTTGAATTCCTTCCAGAAGTTTCCCCGCGTCTTCAAATCCAGCGGGCAAATCGAAAACAATCCCATCAGCACCGTTTTGTAGATGTTCTAGCGCTTGTGCATTCGCTTGCAATGCATCATTAACTAAAACTCTCGGCATATTAAGCCAATGACGGGCACCTCCAAAATTTTCAGAAGAAGCGGGCAGTCGTGCTGCCTGCCAACTTTTTACATCCGTTACAGAATAGTAAGGATTCCACTCAAGTCCTTCCTTTCTTATGCGCAGATCTTCCAACCTGCTTCCATTTTCCAGCTCACTTGCTGCTGCCGTTGCCCAATTTTGGGTTGATTGCGCAGGAAAGATATGTTCCACGAATTGTTTCACGAATTCAATTTTGGTTCTGTTCTCAAGTTGGAATTTAGTTTGCACTTTTTCAATAAGAATTAAAAAAAAGAATCAGATTCCACTACTGAAATTCTTTTCAAAAAGTCAAGAGTGAATTTTAATTTATATCACTTTTGGATTTCATTTTTTTTTACACCTTTGTCTCCCCCAAGAGAAAAAAACAACAAAAACCCCTATTCATTGAACTCAATAATGCCCGTTGAAGCCGCTACTGTCTGGAATGATTGCCTGCACATCATCAAAGCGAGCGTAGACGAACAAAGCTTTAACACCTGGTTTAAACCAATTACTCCTTTGCGCAATGAAGGAGAGGTATTGACGATTCAAGTACCCTCTCAATTCTTCTATGAGTGGCTGGAGGAGCATTATGTTCCCGTTCTCAAAAAAGCGGTGCATCAAGTTTTAGGTACAAATGGTCGGCTTGAATATTCCGTCATCGTTGACAGTGGAAACCATAATAACCCACCCGTATTGGTAAATTACCCCAACGGAAATGGATTTAAAAAAAGCAACGCGCAGGCCGTTAATACTAATGGCCACGATGAATATTCACCCTTTAGCTTCAAGGCACTAAACCCACAAACAGTAAATTCAAGGCTCAATCCGAATTATTCGTTTGACAACTTTGTAGAGGGAGACTGTAACCGACTTGCTCGCTCAGCCGGTGTAGCTGTTGCGAAAAAACCAGGTACTACTTCGTTCAACCCTTTGATGCTGTATGGTGGAGTGGGCGTTGGTAAAACGCACTTGGTTCAAGCCATTGGAAATGAAATCAAAAAAAATCTACCTTCTAAGATTGTCTTGTATGTAGATCAGAACGATTTCACAAGTCAATTCTTAAATGCACTGCAAAACCACAAGATGCAGGAATTCCAGAATTTTTATTTGCAGGTAGACTTGCTGATTTTGGATGACGTGCAGTTTTTAGCTGGCCGAGAAAAAACACAAGAAATATTTTTCCATATTTTTAATCAGTTGCACCAGTCGGGTAAGCAGATCATCATGACGAGCGATTGCCCGCCACGTGATTTGAAAGGATTCCAAGAGCGACTCCTCTCTAGGTTTAAATGGGGTCTTACAGCAGACTTACAAGAGCCTGATTTCGAAACAAAACTTGCGATCATTCACAATAAGATGCAATCCGATGGTATCGAAATTCCAACTGAGGTGGCGGAATACCTCGCGTTTAGTGTAGATACCAACTTGCGCGATATGGAAGGAGTCTTGAACTCATTACTCTTCCACGCGACTCTGTTGAAAAAAGAAATCGATTTAGAGCTTGCAAAAGAAGTTCTCAAGAACATCGTTAAAGAAATTCAAGCGGATGTAAGTGTTGACTTCATCCAAAAAACAGTGGGCGATTACTTCAAAGTTGACTTGGAAGCAATGAAGAGCAAGGTGAAGAAGCGCGAAATCGTTATTCCTCGCCAAACCGCTATGTATTTCTGCAAACGCTACACCCAGTTAACTTTAGCACTGATTGGCGAAAACTTTGGCGGTAGAGATCATAGCACGGTGATCCACGCTTTGGAATCCGTTGAAGACATGATGAAAACAGATGCCAACTTCAAAAACAGCGTAGAAGAACTGACAAAGAAGTTTAAGTCACGTATTTCGGCTTAGTCTTAGTTAGGCACGGTTCTGAAAATTGTTTGATCAATTCCCGGAATCACCTTTAACGCATTTTCAAAATACACTTTTTTCAGCACCGAGTCCGGAAGCTCTAACCCATACATCTTCCAATGGGCGTGGTATTTTCTGTAATAGTCAAAATACTCATCGCCTGTTTCTAATACACGGAAGTAAGTGTAGTATTCTTCTTTTTTATAGGTGTCTTTGCCAAACATCACGCGATCTTGATACTTTATCATAAATGCTCTGGCTGCCCTAGGTTGTCGCCCTAACTCAGCTAATACTGCTCCTAGCTCGGTATAAACATTAGGCATTTCATCTAACAGTTTTCCTAGTCGCTCCAAATCGTTGCCAAACCAACCGAGGTGAGCATTAATGAACTTCGTGTTCGGATGTTTTTTGAAAACATGATGTTGTTCGCCCATTATCTGCTCGAAGGGTGGAATTTTCTTGGGGTCGCGATATCGATCCGGATTCTTTTTTAATTCTAACCAACGTTCATTGTGCTTGTCTTTCGGATTCCAAAACGAATTGGGTTCACCCGAATGAATCAATACTGGAATACCCAACTCTCCACACTTCGCCCAGATCGGATCAAGTCGAGGATCATCCACGGCTATCCGATTGCCTTCATTGTCTTTGTCCGTTAGACCAAGTCCTTTGTACACTTTCAATCCTTTCACGCCTTGTTTTACCGCTTCGTCCATCATCGCAAGCGTTTCTTCCGGCCAGCCCTTGTCATCCAGATTTTCGAAATTGATATTGAGGAAAACGACAAATCGGTTCGGGTGATTTTTGCTCACGTTGTCCAGTGACCACTCCAGAACTTTTCCGCGAAAGCCACTTAAGTTTACCATCACGCCCATGTTGAGCGAATCCATTTCAACCACCAATTTATCTAAATCTTGAATTGGCATAATCCATTGGTGATTGTGCACATCGATGAAAGGAAACTTAGCATGAGTGAGTGGATGCTCCGGAACTTTTAATGTAGAGATCGGATCATATTCCTCTACATCCATTACATTTAACTTGTATTGGATTCTTCCAATGAGCAAGATCGTGATGCCCAGAAAAATCAAAATAAGAATGGGCAAGCCAATCCACTTCTTTTTAGAGAAAGACATAGTCAACTATCAAAATGTGTTCTTCAGCTTTCGGTAAAATTAACTGACCTCTTCAATTACTGCACAGTGATGGGGACACGAACAATCACTTTATCCCAAACAAAGTCCATTTTGACTCCGGTAGAATCGCCTGCAAAGTTGATGGTGAACTGCTCAGTCTCTGTGGGCGATTGAATAACGGGGACATCTACTTTTAACACATCTTTCGAATAGTCGGGTTCCCACCTTGCACTAAAACGAACGCCCAATTCCCTATTCAAAGAAACTTGAAATACTTCAGCACCAGGTACGGCATACATTCGATAACTCCCTGCTTTAACAGGCTTGCCAGCAAAGCTGACATCTTTGTTGAAAGTAATTTCTGTAGCCGCATTGGCTCCGAGCCTCCAATATTTACCATAGGGTTGCAATGCACCGTCTTTCTCTTCACCAAAAATCAATCTGCCTCTTTTCGAAGGTTGGCCAAAGGCCACATTGATATCAAGCCCGTTTTCGCTAAATGCTTTAGTTGTGGGAGGGCTTTTCGGAAATAAACTACTGTAAACAATAAAACCTACGAAAACCACTAGGAGCAGGCCAACACCGATGAGTATTTTCTTTAACATAAAATTGGGATTTGGTTGAAGTGATTTACAATATACGAATTTTTTTAGAGCATTTCATTTCAGAAAGTCTCACTTGTAAAAAAGAGATATCTTACCCAGCAATTATCGCAAGTTAAACCGAAGTGGTACTTCTTGCCGTGAGCTATTAAACCCGTAGAGATAAACCTGCCCTTTGAATTCATTAAAGAAATCAATTACCTCTTGCGGGTTCTTTACTCGTTGCCGATTAATAGAAACAATCGTATAATTTTCAGGGAGCCCTAATCTACTGAAAAGTCCATCTCGTATTTTATTGACCCTAACGCCATAATCGACTGCCTCAAGGTTGGCTCCCAAAGTCGCATCACTAAAAATCTTACGCTTAACTAAATTAGTATCGCCATTTTTGTTGAAAAGGGTAACAGTTGCACTCAATTTCTTTCCATTCCGCAAATAATCAATGTTCACTTTGTCGCCCGGATAGCGATAGCTCAATTCCTCTTCAAACGCACTCTTTGAGTTGATCTCTGCTTCATTTAGCCTTATGATGATATCTCCTTCTTGTAGCCCTGCCTTGGCAGCAGCTCCTCCTCTTGACAAATCGCCCAGTAACACACCTTTGAATTCTTTCACGTTCACATCCAGATCATATTTTTTGGCGTTTTGGTAATCATATTCCATCACATCGCCACCAAAGATTGCTTTTTGCGGAAGGCCGTATTTAATCAAATCTTCTACTACTTTTTTGGCAATATCCACTGGCACGGCAAACGCATAACCAGTGTAAGAACCCGTTCGCGATAAAATAGCTGTATTAATTCCAACCAAGTCGCCATTCTTGTTTACCAAGGCTCCACCGCTATTGCCAGGGTTAATGGCTGCATCTGTTTGAATAAACGATTCAATAGGGAACTTGTCTTCGACCACATTTATTCTCCTCCCCTTCGCGCTCACAATACCCACCGTTACCGTTGAGGAAAGTGAGAAGGGATTTCCTACGGCAACAACCCACTCGCCCACCGCCAAAGTTTTAGAAGTTCCAAGTGTAATAGCTGGAAGATTTGTTTCTTTGATTTTAAGAACCGCCAAATCGGTTGATGGGTCTGTTCCAATTAACTCCGCATCATAGGATTTTTTGTTGTAGAGGACTTGAATTTTCTCGGCCGATTCCACTACGTGATTGTTGGTAACAATATATCCATCTTGCGTAAAGATGACACCCGAACCAGAGCTGACTTGGGTTTGAGAACCTCCTCCTCCAAACATAAGGTCCCAATAGGAATAGCTAGCTCCACTCTGAGAAATGCTGTTAATGTAAACCACACTAGGGGTTGCTTTGGCTGCAGCTTGACTAAAGTCTACATTTTCAGTTGGAACCGTGGTACTAGGTTCAACTACCGTTGGTTGGTAAATTTCTTTCGGCACAAAATTATTCACATTCAATTCTTGTTTGACCTGCTCACGGGCGGTCTTCTCTGTCTGGTAGGCAAAAAAGGTATAAGCACCGGCTAATCCCGCTAGAAATCCAACTAGTATTGTTTTAAATGTATTCATCTGATTCCAGTTTAGTCCGTCAACGCAAAACGATAGCTTTTGTTGAGCAGGCTGAAACGCAAAAGTTGAACCAAAACCAAAAAATGAAATTTTGGCAGTAAAAGATAGAATCCGAACCTCCATACATTTTTTTACCTTTGCGCCATCTATGGGAATTCGTTCAATCCTCGCCAAACCTTTCGCTGCCTACATCGCCAAACAGACAGATGAATGGTCATCGCAGCCAGTAAAGTACCAACAAAACGTTTTCAAATACCTAGTCAAAGAAGGAAAGAAATCCCTCTTTGGCAAGGATCATGGCTTTGCAGATATCCGATCGCATTCAGATTTTATTAGGCAAGTGCCCATCCGCGACTACGAAGCATTGAAACCCTATGTAGAAAAGGTACTACATGGCGAATCGGATATTCTATGGAAAGGCAAACCAGAATATTTTGCCAAAACATCTGGAACTACGTCAGGCACCAAGTATATTCCAATAACCAAAGAATCTGTACCGAACCATATCAATAGTGCGCGTAACGCTTTGCTTAGCTATATACACGAGACAGGCAACGCATCTTTTTTAGACGGAGGACTGATATTCCTTTCAGGCAGCCCCGTGCTGGATGAGAAAGCAGGAATCAAAACAGGAAGACTTTCGGGTATTGTCAATCATCACGTACCCCAATATCTTAGATCGAATCAGAAACCCAGTTATGAAACTAACTGCATCGAAGACTGGGAAGAGAAATTGGATAAGATTATCGATGAAACGATCCATGTCGATATGACACTAATTTCGGGCATCCCACCTTGGGCGCAAATGTATTTTGATCGCATTCAGGCACGAACCGGAAAGAAGATCAAAGATGTATTTCCAAACTTCTCCATGTTTGTATATGGCGGTGTCAATTTTGAACCTTATCGTGCCAAACTATTTGAAACGATTGGAAAGAAAATTGATTCGATCGAAACGTACCCTGCATCAGAAGGATTCATCGCCTATCAAGATTCCCAGCACGCAGAAGGATTGCTGCTGCTGCTAAATACAGGCATCTTCTTTGAATTCGTTCCCACCGAAGAATATTTTAATGAAAAACCAAGCAGGCTTTCTATTGAAGAAGTGGAGATTGGGAAAAACTACGTAGTCATTATCAATAACAATGCGGGCTTGTGGGGCTACTCTATAGGAGATACGATAAAATTTGTTTCAAAAAATCCCTACCGGATTATAGTGACAGGTCGGATTAAGCATTTCATTTCTGCTTTTGGAGAGCATGTGATTGGTGAAGAAGTGGAAAAAGCGATGAAGTTTACAATGCAAAAATTTCCTGAGGTGGAGTTGGTAGAATTTACCGTGGCTCCAAACGTGGCCCCGGCAGAAGGTATGCCACACCACGAATGGCTAATAGAGTTTGCAAACAAACCAAGTAATATGGACGCGTTTCGAACCGAACTAGACAATCAATTGCGCCAACTCAATGTATACTACGATGACCTGATTAGTGGGAATATTCTCTCCGTGCTAAAAATCTCCTCTCTACAAAAAAATGGATTCATTGATTATATGAAATCGCAGGGGAAATTAGGTGGGCAAAACAAAGTACCTAGACTTTCCAACGATAGAAAGATTGCAGAAGAATTGGCTAAATTTGCGTTATGATTACGGATCAACAAAGAGAAATAGTGCTCAAGCACCTTAGACCACTTCATCCATTAAAAATTGGAATTTTTGGCTCTTACGCTAGAGGTGAGAACTCTAGCCAAAGCGACTTGGATATTTTAGTGAGCCTTGATTATTCGAAAAGAATATCATTACTGGATCTAATCGGAGTTGAGCAAGATATTTCGGATGAGCTTGGAATAGAAGTTGATTTGGTAACTGAAAAATCGTTGAATCCTATCATTCGCCCTTATGTAGAGAAGGACATTAACTTTATCTATCAGTGAAGGGCCATCAAATCCTAGCGTCTCCTATTTTAGGAGCGATCGATAGAATTGAGGAATATACCAAAGATATGTCGCAACAGCAGTTCTTGAATAATTTTCTTGTGCAAGACGCTGTCATCAGAAATATTGCTGTAACAGCTGAAGCTAGTAAAAAAGTTGATATTGACGTAAAGAATACTTTTCCGGAAATTCCTTGGAGAAAGATTATTGCAATGAGAAATAAAGTCATCCATGAATATTTTGGCGTTGATTTTGAGACACTATGGAATGTAGTTGAGGTTGACATTCCCGAGTTAAAAATTCATATTGCAAAGATTAGAGAAAACGAGTGATTTCTTCACTTTAGTCTCTGCTCTTCATAGCTGATGCCCCAACTAACCATTCTCATGCCTGCATTCAATGCAGCCCCTTACATTAAAGAGGCAGTGAACAGTCTGTTGTCTCAATCCTTTTCAGATTTTGACCTTTGGATTATTAACGATGCTTCCACAGACGAAACACTAGACATTATTAATTCATTTAAGGATCAGCGTATCAAAACAATAACTAACGAAGTGAATCAAGGGAGAGTACGAACGATCAACAAGCTAGTCAATGAGATTCAATCGCCTTATTTTACCATTACTGATGCAGACGATGTGTCTCACCCCGAACGTCTTGAGAAGCAGGTTGAGTTACTAAATCATGATTCTACACTGATGATGTGTGGAACTTCGTTTTGGGCCGTGGATGAGAAAGGATTTTTGGTTCGTAAAATGTCACTTCTACAAGATATAAAGGCGTTGCGGAAAGCAGCATTGGAGCAATCTCAGTTTTTGGGACCAACCACCATTATGCGCCACGAGGTAATCAATAAATTCCCGCATTTCTACAGAGAATACTTTATCGACAATCATGCAGATGCCGATTTATCTTGCCTCATTTTAGATTCCTTTCCATCTACCAACGTATCAGTACCTCTGTATTTTTATAGAATTGTCAAATCATCGGTTACCCGAAAGAAAGTAACCGTTCGTAATCTTAATTTGCATCGATTGATTGGATTTTTATCATCGCAAAGAAGAACACAAGGGCAAGATTGTTTGCAGCAGAATCTTCCTGAAAAAGCGAATTTATTTTTGTCTAAAGTGCAAGCAGAATATGACCAAGATCCTTCTTTCTTTTTTCGCCATCAGGCTTTCTTTCATTTGTATTGGGGACTAAACGATCTAGCTTTCGAGAATGGGCGGCTGGCAATTTCAAAAAGTCCTTTTCGAGCAAAGAACTGGGCTAGCTTTTTATATATTATTTTTCGGATCGGATTGTTTTATTTAAATCGAAGCGTAAACAAAGTACACTATCGCCAGTTAATGACGACACATGAGGGAAGATCATAAAAAGCATATCGCCATTTTAGGCTCAACTGGTTCAATTGGCACACAAGCATTGGAAGTCATTGCCGCCCATCGGGAAAAATTTGAAGTTGAAGTACTGACTGCCCAGAGCAATGCCGATTTATTGATTGAACAGGCCAAGAAGTTTAAGCCCAATGCAGTCGTCATTGGGAACGAGGACTACTATAAGCAAGTGAAAGAGGCACTCATTCCTCTTGACATCAAAGTCTTCGCTGGTGATTCAGCACTTGCTTCTGTTGTTCAAATGGACACCATTGACTTAGTGTTGACGGCACTGGTGGGCTATGCAGGACTTAAACCAACCATTAAGGCAATTGAAGCCGGAAAAACTATTGCGCTGGCTAACAAGGAAACACTGGTAGTCGCTGGCGAACTGGTTACTCAATTGGCTCGGTCAAAAGGCGTAAACATCTATCCGGTAGACTCCGAACATTCTGCGATTTTTCAGTGCTTGGTGGGTGAGTTCGACAACTCTATTGAAAAAATTATTTTGACGGCATCGGGTGGCCCTTTTCGAGGAAAGAAAAAGAACGACTTGAAGAATATCACAAAAGCGCAGGCACTAAAACACCCAAATTGGGTAATGGGCGCCAAAGTTACGATTGACTCAGCCTCTCTAATGAATAAGGGGCTCGAAGTGATCGAGGCAAAATGGCTGTTCGGCCTTCGACCAGAGCAAATTGAAGTAGTTGTACACCCCCAATCCATTGTCCATTCATTAGTTCAATTCCGTGATAGCTCGATCAAAGCCCAACTTGGCTTACCCGATATGCGTTTGCCAATCCAATATGCGCTTGGCTATCCGGAACGCTTGAATTCAGAATTCCCCCGATTCAATTTTGCCAGTTATCCGGCACTCACTTTTGAGCCCCCGGATACAGAAACTTTTCGTAATCTTGCACTCGCTTTTAAAGCTATGGAGAGGGGTGGCAATATGCCTTGTGTGCTAAACGCAGCCAATGAAATAGCGGTAGAGGGGTTTTTGAATGGTAATATCGGTTTTTTGCAGTTGAGTGAAGTGGTGGAAACCTGCATGGAAAAAATCAGTTATCTCCCAAAACCAGGCCTTGAGGATTATGTTGAAACGGATAAAGAAACAAGAAGAGTCGCGAGCAATTTTATTCACCAAAGACGATTTTCAAATTAGATTATGGAATTAACGATTAAAATTTCTCAACTGCTTTTGAGTTTGTCAGTATTAATAGTTGTCCATGAGTGGGGTCATTACGCTTCAGCACGGCTGTTTAAAATCAAAGTTGAAAAATTCTATCTATTCTTTGACTTTTTATTTCCAATGGCAAATGTGCTCAACTTCTCTTTGTTGAAGTTTAAGAAGGGTGATACAGAATATGGTCTTGGTTGGTTCCCTCTAGGGGGCTATGTGAAAATTGCGGGCATGGTGGACGAAAGTATGGATAAGGAACAAATGAAAGCACCTGCCGAACCTTGGGAATTTCGCTCGAAGCCAGCCTGGCAACGACTGATTGTGATGATGGGCGGAATTATTGTGAATGTTGTTGTAGGCGTTTTAATTTTCATCGGGATTACCTATTTTATTGGTGACACAACGCTGCCTAAAGAGTATGTAAATCGCCATGGTGGAATTCACGCGATGGCTCTTGCTCAGCAGCTAGGCCTAAAAACCGGTGACCAGATTATTAAGATCAACGGCAATGACTATCAAAATTTTGACGACCTATTAAAACCGGGTTTTATGTTGTCCGAAAATGCCAGTTACACGGTATTGAGAGAGGGTCAAGAAGTAAAAATACCGATCCCTGGGAATTTTATTGAAAATTTTAACTCGAAAGAAACAGCATCCAAATTCATCTCCTATCGAATACCTGCAATCGTTGCCAAAATTGAGGAAAAGGTGACTTCTGTTCACAATGAAAAGGGCGAAGTCATAAAGGCTAGTGAACCAAATGAATCAATCGCAAAAAAAGTTGGTCTAAAGGTTGGCGATGAATTCGTTGAAATGGATGGCAAGCCCATTTCTTATTTTGATGAACTTTCGGAAATTGTAAAAAGCGGCCCACGTGACTCGATTTCATTTAAAATCAAACGAGGAGACCAAATTCTGACTTTTAGTGAGTCTTTCAAAAATCAAACGATGATTGGGTTCGCTCCTAGGAACATTGGGAAGGAAGAATTTGCAGTTATCAATTATGGTCTTACAGAATCAATACCACTTGGTACATCACGAGCCTTCGGAGTAGTGTTACTCCAAATTAAGGCCTTCGGCAAACTGTTAACAGGAAAATTGGATCCGAGGAAGTCACTTTCCGGGCCTGTTGCTCTGGTTGGGATGTTCGGTCCAGTGTGGGATTGGGAAGCCTTCTGGCGCATGACCGGATTGCTGTCCATGGTGTTAGCTTTTATGAACTTCTTGCCGATACCGGCATTGGATGGAGGTTATGTAATGTTTTTGCTTTACGAAATGATCAGTGGTCGCGAGCCTTCTGAAAAATTCTTTGAGAATGCAATCAAAGTGGGAATGGCCATCCTTTTACTGCTGATGGTATTTGTTTTCTATAACGATATTGCAAAGCTGTTTACGGGAGGTTGATAATCTTTGAATCCACATCTTCTCCGGCACATGAACGAACAATGGACGGTTCCGCATAAACTTGTGATTGTATCGACTCTAGGGTGTATATCATTAGTTTCTCGGGGTCAACTTTAAGTCACTAGTTGCTATATGAGTGCCCTGCTTTTATCCATTCTAGGATTTTACTTCTCTCTTCTTGGGGAATTAACCCCGCTTGTGGCATAGGCGAAGGTATACCTTGCAAGGCTCTTGCGTCAATTCTTTGCCAATGGTTTAAAATATCACAAACACTAGTAAAATCCAAACCACCATGTGGGTTATTTCCTGAATGACAACTTGCGCAACGATTGGTCAAAATTTGCCTCACCTGTTTGAATGTAATGCCTTGGGCAATAGTGTCTAGATTAACTTCTCTTACTGCTTCACAACCGCTTCCATCCTTCAAGACCAAACTATGACTGCCCACTTTTACATTTAGAAATATCGGTTGATTTTGAAAAGGCTGATTATCCATTCTGTACTGATATTCTGCACCCAGAGGCTCCGTAACTTGAATAGAACCGCTATATGTACAGGGGTGAGAGGCAACTGTCGCAACTGCAATTGTTACTTGTAAGTTGCATGTAACATCGTTATTTGTACAAGAAAATATGCCCCCTAACGATAGCAGATTCAATAAAAGCAGCTTAGTTATCTTCACTACTGTCGGTTAAAGTTTTTAGGAAATTTATGATGTCTTGTTTCTCACTTTCCGTCAGTTGTAAATTATCAAAGGGAAGGGTTTGGTACGGTAAGTTCAACCCTATACCATTTCCACCACCTAATTCATAAAATTTAATCACATCTTCCAACGTATTGTAAACCCCATTGTGCATATAGGGTGCTGTTTTCTCAATATTTCTGACGGTAGGAGTTTTAAATGAAAATTTGAGTTGCTCTATTTGATTAAATTTATATCTGCCTTCATCAGAATCAATGACGGCATTTTTCCACGCGATATTTTTAGGCACCCCAATAACTTCTGACTCTGAATTGTTGTACCAAGGTGGAACTGTGCCATTGTAAACAGGAATGAAGTGGCAGGTAGCGCATTTGGCTTTTCCTGAAAACAAATTAAAACCTATGGTTTCACTTTCGGTAAGTATTGCTTTCCCTGCAAAGTAATGATCTATCTTGGCGTTAAAAGGCATCAAACTTCTTACATAAGACGCTATGGCATTTCTAATTTCGTAAGGCGTTATTTCCTTTTTATCTGGAAACGCCTTTGAAAATATCAAAGTTGTTTCCTTGTTTTTTGAAACTTTCTCTAAGATTTCTTTTGGGGAAAGATCAAATTCATCAGGGCTTTTCATTACACTTTCTATTTGATTTTCTAAATCTTGCGAACGTAAATCATAAAAAAAGGCCTTTTGAAAAGCTGAATACAATAATGTTGGAGAATTTCGTTTAAACGCGTTACCGTGAATATTGGATACCGAAGTTTTTTTGCCATCTGTAAAAGATTTCTCTGCATTGTGACAAGTGGCGCAACTCAAGCTATTGCTTCTTGACAAGCTTGCGTCATTAAATAATACTTTGCCTAAAGCCACTTTTTCCGCAGTAGATTTTGATTCTGCAAAAGGTGAAAAAGCATCAGGATTCAGGTTTTTCCCTTGCATCAAATCTGCTAAATGACCATAGAAAACCTTACCTTCAAATAAACTTGGTGACTTTTCAATAACAATTCTAAAATTCTTTTCTAAAGAAATACTCAATGGCATCAAATGGTTTTTAATAAAATGTAACCGATTGAAGCTATTAAAATCATTATTGTTACTAAGGTATTGCTTGGTATTCTCCAATGATTCCGTAAAGCCAGCATTGACTTTTTCATTATTTATTTCACAATATTTCCTATAATACTCTTCTATTCCTTCAATGGAATGTTTAGCTTCATCTATTGAACTAAGTGCCACTGGAGAATCAAAACCAGTAATACCCAAAACGGCAATTCGGATGATTTGATGTTGAATCAGTTCATAGAAATGATGATTTTGAATGGGTAAATCTTTAAAATTTTGCTGAACAAATTTTAAATCAGTTTCTAAAATGCGCACTTGATTTTTTAACTCAACTAAGTCTACACCTTCGCTGAAAACAATTTCTTCAATAACCTGAAATCCAACGGCCTCATTTACAACATTATCATCCGTTTTTATCTCAGGTAAGGCAGGCCCATTAATTCTGCGAGCAAGACCTTGAAAATAATATTCAACAAAAGGCTCTATTTTTTTATACTCTTCTCTACTTCTTTTAAAATGTTGGATTAGCGCTTCTTCGCCTTTTGTTTTCTCCAAGTTGCCCAAAGTGCCAATTAGAGTATCTATTTTTTCTGAAATATCAGTATGTAGTTTACTTTCTAAAGTCTGATGTCTTTTATCTACACATGAAAAGCTAAAAGCCAAAATAAATAGCAAAAGTATAGTTCTGTTCATTTGATTTACATTCGTTTATTCATAAAACAAAAAACCCTTCACCTTGTTGGTGAAGGGCTCATTGTATACATAATTACTTTCTATCTAGGAACACCTTTCAATATAAGTGTTTGTCCACCTGATTTGTAAGACTGTACAGAAGTAGCTTTGCTCGGGTTTAAAAATTTGTCGCCTTCTACCCATGTATGAGTGTGTATATTGATCGTAAATGTACCAGCAACTCCTACCACGTCAGAAATATCTTCCATTGCCCCATGCTCCCAAATTCCCTTTTTCAGTTGATTGGCACCGGCAGGATTATATTTTGTATTTAAGAAATTGGCATCTCCATGTGTCATATCCATAAATACTTTCTTTGTGGCCGTACCAATGTTGTACTGCCAAATTAAAGAGTTGTGTGTAGCTTCAGGCCAAAACGAATCTCCATCTTCCTGAATATAAACATAGTTTTCGGTAACACAAAGATTGTCGGGGTTAATGATATCGTTTCCTTTTACGTTAGCACCTGAAGGAGAGACATCGCCATCGGCAACAATTTTTAATACGCCTTTTAGTGGATCGGTAGCATCTAATTTTAATTGATATACCCTGCCCATATATGTTTTTTCTGTACTACCACTTACGCCAGTTGCAACAAAATACAACTCTCTGTTATTCGAAGCAGAGCCCTTACGGTAATCTAAATCTTCAACACGAGCAAATTGAATGCTTTTTAAAGACGCATTTAAATTTTCGATTTCAGAGCCAGTTAAATTTTTAGCGTTCGGAACCTCTACAAACTCAACGTTATAGTTATTATTCCAGGTGATTGCTGTTTCAATTTGATTTTGGTCAACTCTTCTTAGCACATATAGTTTTCCATTGTCTAAATCACCAACCGTATTAGAAACATATAGATATACTTGACCGTTACCGGCATCTTCTCCCAAAATAATGACCGTTTTACCAGGATACGCGACTTTAGTTAATGGCACAGCATTCTCACCACTAAATTTTCCTAAGGCAGGTTTTACCCTCGAATTGTCTGATGGGTTTGCAGGTGCAATAGGGTCAATCGCATGTGTCATTGCATTCACGTTAGATTCACCAGTACTTAAAAAAGTGGGGCCGAATCCATGAATTTCAGGTGTTGCCATTGTACCTGAACACAATCTAAACAAACCACCATCGGTATTAACAATGTACTCGCCTTTGACTATGTCTAATTTTTTGTCCAAATACAATCTAGAAATTGCCCAAGTGTTTTCATGGTTAGTAACCATAATGTAACCACTGCCATCTGGGTTTTTGATAAATCCTTGACCATCAGGGGCGCCACCAAAAATCATATCGTTTGAATTTGGAATGGCATCTTCACTACTGACTAGCGTAAACACTCCAACATCTGAAAACTCTGATCCCATTTTTACAAAGGATGGGGTTATGGAGCGATTTTTAAATTCTACCGTCACAGCAGGGGTACTATCATCTTTGTTGCAAGAAACGAAACACGAAGCTGCCAAGACTGTAGCAATAGCCATCATTACGTAATTTTTTGTTGCCATAATATTTGTTTTTTGAAATGATTTGTTTGCGACAAATTTCGTAGCAGCAAATGAATTGATTATTATGTCAGGATTAACAAATTACTTATTAACAGGAGCCCTAATCGTTGTCGGGCCTTTGAAAAAAAGGGAACTAAAAGCTTTGGGCAAGCTTTTAAGACAGACAAGTCAACAAAGAGAGGCTTTGGCTAAAAAATGAGTTACCAATAAGGCATAGTCAACCGATTCTCTTTGACACTTGTATCATCAATTTTACCTAGGATAACTCTGTTAAATTGACTAGTTAACAACTACATCCGCTCCGGCACATGTATCCCGAGTAGATGCATCGACCTCTTGATGACATCTGCCACCACTTTAGAAAAAGCAATTCTAAATTTCAATTTGGTCGGATCTGACTCATTAAAAATAGGAATCGCCTGGTAGAACTGATTATATTCTTTCGCCAATTCGTAGGCGTAGTTTGCAATCACCGAAGGAGAGTATTCACGCGAAGCTTCATGCAGTTTGTTGTGAAAATTGTTGAGCGTGAAAATGATTTCGCGTTCTGAAGGCTCCAGTGAATCGATATTTTTTAAATCTGAAGCTACTACTTTTATACCTAACGAGTCGGCCTTGCGCAAAATAGACTTCACACGCGCATGGGTGTACTGAATGAATGGCCCCGTGTGCCCTTGCAGTTGTATTGACTCGCTCGGATCAAACAACATCCGCTTTTTTGGATCAACTTTCAATAAAAAGAATTTCAATGCACCTAAGCCCACCATCTCAGAAAGATTCTTGATCTCCTCCTCACCCATTTCATCGATCTTACCTAGCTCACGCGTTTGCTCCTCTGCTTCATCCACCATCTCTTGCATCAGGTCATCCGCATCCACCACCGTGCCCTCGCGACTTTTCATTTTCCCTGTAGGCAAATCGACCATTCCGTACGAAAGATGATAACACTTCTCTGCCCACGCATAGCCGAGCTTCTTTAAAATCAAGAACAACACCTTGAAATGATACTCTTGTTCATTCCCCACTGTGTAAACTTGTCCTTCTATTTTAGGAAAATCGCGAAATCTTAAGATAGCGGTGCCTATGTCTTGTGTCATATACACCGAGGTGCCATCTGAACGCAATAAAACTTTCTGATCTAGGCCGTCACTTGTCAAATCAACCCAAACCGATCCGTCTTCCTTTTTATAAAACACTCCCTGCTCCACGCCACGAACGACTTCATCTTTTCCCAGTAAATAAGTTTGTGATTCGTAATACAATTTCTCAAAATCAACACCCATGCGCTTGTAGGTGGAGTCAAAACCTTTATACACCCATCCATTCATGGTCTTCCACAGCTCCACCGTAGCGGAGTCATTTGCCTCCCATTGCAATAATAACCCCACCGCCTTTTGCATGATGGGTGCTTGCTTCTCCGCCTCTTCTTTCGTTAAGCCCTTACTTTCCAGTTCAGCAATCTGCGCTTTAAAATGCTTGTCGAACTCCACATAATATTTACCTACCAACTTATCACCCTTCAAACCAGAGCTCTCTGGTGTCTCTCCATTTCCGAACAATTGCCAGGCAGCCATACTCTTACAGATATGAATGCCGCGGTCGTTGATGATTTGAACTTTATGAATTTTGTAGCCAAGTGCGTTATAAATTTCAGCAACAGAATATCCCAAAAAATTATTTCTCAGGTGACCTAAGTGTAATGGCTTGTTGGTATTGGGCGAAGAATACTCCACCATCATCTCTTTGCCATTATCTGGCAGTTGCCCAAAAGAAGAATTCGAATAAATCGACTCAAATACCTGCGCCCACACGGCATCGTTAATCGACAAATTCAAAAAGCCTTTCACCACATTATACCTGCTCACCAATCCTGAATTGATTTGCAAATACTCACCAATCATCTTCCCGGTTTCCTCGGGAGATTTCTTAGAGAGTTTTGTTAACGGAAAACATACCAACGTATGCGAGCCTTCGAACTCAACATTAGTCGGTTGTACCTGCACTTGCTCAACGGATTGATTGAAAAGTGCAGTAATTGCTTTTTGGATTTCAGCTCGGAGGGTGAGGTCTAAATTCATTTAGTGTTGGATGTGAGATATGAGATATGAGACGTGAGATGAACGGTAGTCGCTTTCTCAATACTCACATCTCACGACTCAATACTATTTTACATATCCAAAATATACGCAAACATAAGCGGAGCCACAATCGTAGCATCACTCTCTACAATAAACTTAGGCGTATCGATATTCAGCTTGCCCCAGGTAATTTTTTCGTTTGGCACTGCCCCTGAGTAAGAACCATAGCTCGTTGTTGAGTCGCTGATCTGGCAGAAGTAGCTCCAATACGCAATACTATCTCTTTCCAAATCTTGGTGCAACATTGGCACAACACATATTGGGAAGTCACCTGCAATGCCCCCTCCAATCTGGAAGAAGCCGATGCCATCCGTGCCTGAATTTTTTGTGTACCAATCTGCCAACCATACCATGTACTCGATCCCGCTCTTCATCGTGCTGGCTTTCAATTCGCCTGTGATGCAGTACGAAGCAAAAATATTTCCCATCGTGCTGTCTTCCCATCCTGGAACTACCATCGGCATATTTTTTTCTGCCGCGGCAATCATCCAACTATTTTTCGGGTCAATCTCATAGTATTGTTTCAAGTCACCACTGTTGATCATGCGAAACATGAATTCATGGGGAAACAATCGCTCGCCTTTGTCTTCGGCATCTTTCCACACCTTAAACAAGTGCGCCTGCAGTCTGCGGAACGCTTCTTCTTCAGGAATGCAAGTGTCCGTTACGCGGTTCAAGTGATTTTGCAACAAATCCCACTCTTGCTCAGGAGTTAAGTCGCGATAGTTAGGAATTCTGCGGTAGTGCGAGTGCGCCACCAAGTTCATGATGTCCTCCTCCAGGTTCGCGCCTGTGCAAGAGATTATGTCCACTTTATTTTGGCGGATCATTTCAGCAAAGCTGATGCCCAGCTCGCCAGTGCTCATTGCACCCGCCAGCGTCACCATCATTTTTTTGCCCTCGGCAATATGTTTTTTATAGCCTTTCGCAGCGTCCACCAATGCGGCCGAGTTGAAGTGCAAGTAATTTCTCTCGATAAAAGCGGAAATAGGGCGGTTTGTGCTCATGACGTTGTTAGAATTTGGTGCGAAAATACTCAAACTATGGCAAGTGGCAAGGAGAAGTTTTTGGCGTTTTTGGCTCTATCCAACGCCTTGCTTCTTATCTTCACGAATCAAGCAAATGTGAAAAGGGTTTCGTGGAGTTACGAAACATGGATGGGGCACAGATCAGCATCTTCCCCAAAGCGAAAAACGATGTAAGGTAACGACTAAATCAAAATGTTAAGTTCTTGTAATCTTTGCAAAACTACCGGAAGGCTGACCACTCGCACGTTTTTATTGTATGGGTGCTCTTTAGCTGAAGGAGTCACGATAAAATTATGCTTAGCTTTTATGTCCTCAATGGCCAAATGATTTCCTTTGGTCAACACCGGATTATCTGTAAATTTAATTTCAAGGGAAACAAAAGGTTTATTGCCTTTCACAATAATCAAGTCCACTTCAGAGCCGTCTTGTGTTCTGTAATAAAACAATTGGGCGTCATCACGCAGGTGAGTAGCAATTTGTTGAATCACAAATCCTTCCCATGAATGCCCAAGTAAATGGTGACTAAATAAAGCTTTTATGCTATGGGTATTCCAAAGCGTGTGAAGTAACCCGGTATCGCGTATAAAAATTTTGGGAGCCTTAACAATCCGCTTTTTAATGTTGTGATGATAGGCGGTTAACCTGCGCACCATAAAAGTATCTTCCAAAATATCTACAAACTTCATGATGGTGGTTACTGAAACACCCAACGACTTTGAAAGAGAGCTATAATTGATGACTGACCCATTCGTACTGCTGATCATTTGTAACAACTGCATGACCAACGACCTATTTATCGATAACCCTAATACGGCAATATCCTGCTGAACGTAAGTCCTGAGAAAACTATTGAGCCATTCAAAACTGTCCTTGTTACTTTTCGCCAAGTAGGCGCCAGGAAATCCACCTCTCAACCAAAGTTTCTGGTACTCCTTGTACTTTGTTTCTACCAATGACAAAGGACCTAATTCACAAAAGATGATTCTCCCTGCCAAAGTCTCAGACCCTTGTTGAAGCAAATCTGGTGAAGCCGAGCCCGTAACGATAAATCTCCCCGGCTTCCGATTGACATCTATCACTGATCTCATTACGGGGAATAGTCCTGGTTTGTGTTGTATCTCATCCAATACCACGGTTCTTTTTATATTTTCCTTAAAATATAGTTCAGGTTCACGAAGCTGATTGAGATCAGATGGCAGTTCCATATCCAGATAGACCGTATCTTTGGGGGTAACTTTAAGGATCGATTTGACAAGCGTTGTTTTACCCACTTGCCGTGGTCCAATTACGCCTACTACGGGAAAGCGTTTTGCCCGATCAATTATAAGTTGAATTATATGCCTTTGGATCATCCCTGCAAATTTAAACTAAAAAAATGAATTTGCAGGGATGATTTCAACTCGTTTTCCATCTGGCATACGCGTCCACAAGTGTTTTCTCAATTTTACCGTCACCTGAAATCAAGCCCCTGGTGTAAAAAAAAATTCTGCTCATGGCGCAAAATCCCTATCTTGTCCTTCCAAATATTGACCTAAACCCAACGATATGCGCTTCTCATTACAATTCCTTTTTTTGCCTTTATTTACTCTGGCACTCTCTTTCACACACGCCCAAACCAAACAACCCGATTGGGCAAAATTGCAGGATGAAACACTCAAACATTTTCAAGCCATCTTAAAGATTAACTCGAGCGTAGCTACTGGATACGAAGCACCAGTGGTAGAGTACCTCAAATCAGTTTTGGACAAAGAAGGGATTTCCACAAAAGTATTTTCCAACGACCCCAAGCGCCCCAACTTGGTAGCGCGCATAAAAGGAAACGGCAACAAAAAACCTGTATTGATCATGGCACATACGGATGTGGTCAGTGTTGATTCGACTAAATGGATCCATCCTCCTTTTTCAGCTACTCGCGATGGTGGTTATGTGTATGCACGCGGTGCGGTAGATGACAAAGACAATGTGGTGGCCGCTTTGATGGTGATGTTGCAGCTAAAACGATTAGGTATCGTGCTGGATAGAGACGTGATATTCTTAGCAGAAGCAGGCGAAGAATCGAATACAAAAGTGGGTATTGATTTTATGGTGAACGAACATTGGGCGGATATTGAAGCGGAGTTTTGCTTTGCCGAAGGTGGAGGCGTCACGCGCAAAGACGGCAAAATAGTTTATGCGGCAGTTTCTACTACTGAAAAAGTGCCGAGAGGTGCAAGACTAATCGCACGCGGCACCGCTGGACATGGGTCAGTTCCGTTGCAAGACAATGCGATCGTGCATCTCTCGCAAGCGATTTCGAAAATTGCAGCGTGGCAAACACCCATGCGCTTGAACGAAACAACCCGCGCGTTTTTTACACGACTGGCATCCGTTAGCAACCCTGCCGATGCAGCACGTTACCTTGCTGTGGTGAACGACAAAGAGGCCGAAAAAGCACAAGAGTACTTCGCAGCCAAAGAACCACGCATGTACTCCACGCTTCGCACGTCTATCTCTCCGAATATTTTTAAGGGTGGCTATTTGAGCAACGTAATCCCCAGTGAGGCCGAAGCCACTTTGGATATACGCGCGTTGCCTGATGAAGACATGACAGCACTATTAACCGAGATGAAACGCGTCATTAACGACTCGCAGATTGAGATAGTACCTAACACAAGAAACCTGCGCCCATCCGCCAGACCTTCACGGCTAGAATCTGATGCGTTTAAAGTAACTGAGGCGGCTGTTAAGAAAATTTACAACACCGTTACAATTCCTACCATGCCAACAGGCGCCACCGATATGGCTTTCCTACGGGCAAAAGGTGTAGAGTGCTATGGCATCGGCCCAATGACGGATATTGAAGACGGACCTAAAGGCTTTGGCGCCCACAGCGACCAGGAGCGCATCCTGGAAGAATCACTGCATAAGTTTGTTCAGTTTAACTGGGAAGTGATTGTAAATTTGGCAAAGGCGAATTAGTTGGTTTGAATGAATACTCCATTAAAAAGCACTTTTTATTGCATCGGATTTTTAGTTATTCTCCTCTCTTGCAAAAAAGAGAGTAAGAAGTATTCTCACGATATAGGATACATTGATCCAGCCACGGCTTTGGGTGACAAGGAATTTAAAACATGTAGTGATCGTATCCTTGAATATTACGACTTCGAACCGAATGCTGGATATAAATATGGAAAAAGAGCACTGAGAGATTCTATAGCAAAGAAATATTCTACGATTGGTAATGAGTCTGGTTACTTAACCTTTCGCTTCGTTGTCAACTGCAAAGGGTCGGCAGGACGATATCAGATCATAGAAAACGATCTGGATTTAAAGCCAAAAAAATTTAATAAAGAATTGGTTTCGCATCTATTTTCAATTACTCAACAATTTAAAGAATGGCAACCTGCCATTTGGGAGAATGAATCGAGGGATTATAACATATACTTAACTTACAAAATGCGTGATGGTAAAATCATTGAAGTTTTGCCTTAGTTTATTCGCTCTATTGTCGTTTTCAAATTGTCAAAACTCTGACGATTATAAAGACTATTCAATTTCTGAGAGGAAAAAGATGTCAATAGAATATTTAGAAAACGGAGAAAAGAATTTCATCCAAGGAAGTCCAGAAAATATGGAACTTATTGAGATTGCCATAAAGCTAGACCCCGCTAATGCTGCCGCATGGAGAGAACTATCAGTACCCTATTTGAAGCGCGGCATCCCTCATGAATGGAAACCACTTTTTGACAAAGCGGTTGAACTTGACCCAGTGACCTGGCAAGGATGGCGAGGTTATCTGAAGTTATTCTTTTACCGAGACTATGAATCTGCCATTGCTGATTTTAATGCAACAGATACGCTAACGCCTGGTTTTACAGATTATCCCCAAAGCATGAGTGTTGACTATCTTCGAGGGCTTGCTTATTTTCAACTAGGCGAAGAAGAAAAGGCATTAGACTATTACACTAAATATATCAATGAGGTAACAGCTAAAAGTGGTGAAGATTGGGTAGACGTATTCGCGTTTATCCATCGGGCCATTTTGTTTATGAAGTTAAGAGAATATGAAAAGGCTGTAGTCGACTTAGAAAAATGTCTCAAATATTACCCTTCTTCGTCTGATGCTTATTATCACCTAGCATCGATTAACTTTGAGCAGGGTAGAAAACAAATTGCGAAAGAGCAGATAGCCAAGGCAAAGAGTCTATTCGAAAAAGGCTATTACATGCATAGGCCTTATGTAGAGACTTTTGGACAGATCGATCTCTTTGCTATTGAGGATATTGAGAAAAAAGTAACAGATTAGGATTAACTACTCCGCTAACACCGGTCGCATCGCAACTGACTTCGCAGCAGCTTCCAAAATCTCGAATGCACTTTCTGCTGTTCTGTTTTCGGTATCCAGCGTTGGGTTTATCTCAACAATTTCCCATGCACACACACGGGGGTCTTTGCAAAGTTCGGCATTGACCACTTTTGCCTCCTCTACGGTAAGTCCGTTGGGCACCGGTGTGCCAGTGCCGGTTGAAAAGCGACTGTCAATGGCATCTACATCAAATGAAACATAAATCAAGTCACAGTGATCGAGCATCTGCAATACTTTTTGAGCCATTTGCTCTGCACCAAATTTTTTGATGTCTTCTACTTCAATAAAGTTGATGTTATTTTTATTGATCAAGTAATTTTCGGGTTTCTCAAAATCACGAACGGCTATGTACACAAGATCTTCCGAGTTAATTTTTGGCCCCTGCATGCCCACATTTTTGATCTGTTCCCAGTAGTCTAACGTCTCACCACGCGGGTCATTTACTTTACATTCAAAGTTGTCGAGGCCAAGTGCCATGGCAAGTGGCATTCCATGCATATTGCCAGAAGGAGTTGTAAAAGGCGTATGCATATCGGCATGGGCATCGATCCACACAACGCCCAATTTCTTTTTGGGGTAGGCCTTCTTTATACCTGCGATTGTGCCATAGGCCGTGGAGTGATCACCCGCCATAATCAATGGAAAGAAATCATCGAACAGCTGCTCATACACCTCCAGGCAAACACGTTCTTCCATGATCAAAACGCCATCAATGAACTTAGCATAGGCATGCTCGGCACCATCGAAAAGCAATTCGTTAACATTCTCAACTTCAATCGAGTCGTATTTTCTAAACAAGTCTGACTTCAAATCCAGGCTGGCGATTTTCATCGCCTCCACGCCCAAACTGGCACCGCGTGTTCCGGCTCCGATTTCTGACTTTACCTCAATGATTTTTATTTCTTTCCCCTTCACAAAAATATGATTTGTATAAAATGATTAACTACCGGTAAAAACAAACGTTCTTTGGCTAAATCCCGTCAGAAATCGGGGAGCGCATGCGCGATTGCAAAAACCAAGGAACTGTAGCTAACCATACCGCTTGAATTATTGCAAAGATGGCAAAATTATGGCAATATTGCACCCAAATTTTTAGGTTGTTGGTTGATCGCTCAGCGTTGTTCGAAGACCTCCACCCGCCCACCACCGAACAACTAGTAAAGAAATGAAGAGCTATCGCGAACTAATTGAGCAAACCTTCGAATTTCCACAAAAGGAATTTAAGGTAAGAAACCATGAATTGTTGTTTAATGACGTGCCGTTGATGGACATAATCAAGCAATACGGAACCCCTGTAAAAATCACTTATCTCCCAAAGATTAGTGAGAATATCCGGTTCGCAAAAGCGGCATTTAATAACGCAATGGAGCGGTTTAAGTACAATGGCACGTATACTTACTGCTATTGCACCAAATCATCACACTATGATTTTGTGCTGGAAGAGGCTTTGAAGAATGATATCCACATAGAAACTTCTTCAGCGTTTGATATCCCAATCGTTCGTACGCTTTATGGTCGGGGAAAAATCAGTAAAGAGACGTTTATCTTGTGCAATGGATTTAAAATGCCGAAGTATCGGGATTACATTACCGAACTGTTAAACGATGGGTTTAACTGCATGCCCATCCTCGACAACCTAAGCGAAATCGACACCTACGAAAAGAATGTCACAAAGCCTTACAACGTAGGTATTCGTGTGGCTGCCGATGAAGAACCGAAGTTTGAGTTTTATACGTCTCGCCTGGGTATTCGGTACAATGACATTAATACATTATACAAGGAAAAAATTGCGACCAGCAACAAAGCATCACTGAAGCTGCTTCACTTTTTTATTAATACTGGAATAAAAGATACCGCCTATTATTGGAGTGAATTGAGCCGATTTATTTTCAAGTATTGCGAAATGAAAAAAATCTGTCCTACACTTGATTCGATTGATATTGGTGGCGGATTTCCAGTAAAAACTTCGTTGACGTTTCAGTATGACTACAAATACATGATTGAACAAATCGTGGAGAACATCAAGTGGATCTGTGAAAAGAACAACGTACCCGTACCCAACATCTTCACCGAGTTCGGCAGCTTTACAGTAGCCGAAAGCGGAGCCGTACTTTATTCTGTAGTAGATCAAAAACTACAAAACGACAAAGAGCTTTGGTATATGATTGATGGCTCGTTCATCACACATTTACCCGATGTGTGGGGAATGAATCAAAAGTATATTTTGATGGCATTGAACAAGTGGGATGATCCGTATCACAAAATAAATATTGGAGGCCTCACCTGCGACAGTCAGGACTATTACAATTCCGAAGCACATACAGGAGAAGTTTTCTTACCAATGATTACGGACGAAGAGCCTTTGCATATTGGCTTTTTTCATACAGGGGCTTATCAGGAATCATTGGGAGGCTATGGAGGCATTCAACATTGCCTGATTCCTGCACCCAAACATGTACTCATCGACCGCAATGAAGATGGCGAGCTTTCAACAGAACTCTTTGCCAGCGAGCAGACCAGCGAAAGTATGATGAAAATTTTAGGCTATGAGGAAGCTCATGCACCCAAGAGACAAAAGCCAACAAAATTAAAAGTAAGCGGGTCAGTTTAGCCTCACCCTTTTTGTTGAGAAGCTGTTCTATGTTAGCATTGATTTAAGTGATTCCTTATCAAGGATGAGGCCTCTTTCAAATTCATACAAGTAAAGTCCGCCTTATTCTCAGGTTCAACGTCATGGCCTATCTGAATGGTCCGTATGCCCAACTGCCTGGCTGGAATGATATCCCTACCACGATCGCCCACCATCCAAGAAGCGGAAAAATCAATGTTAAATTTTGCTCTGGCCTTTTCAAACATAAGTGTGCCTGGCTTGCGGGCCAACGAAGCAGAAACGGTCGGGTGACAAGGTGAAAAATAGAAATGATCGATGAGATGCCCGCAAGCGTCTTGCAAGTATTCATGGCAGGCTTCCATTTCGGCCTGCGTATAAATGCCCTGGGCAATGCCGGATTGATTGGTCACCACCACCAATAAATAGCCAGCAGACTTTAGTTCGCGTAACGCTTCCAGCACTCCGGGTAAAATTCTGAACTGATCAACACGATAGGTGTAATTGGGATTGTCTTCGTTTAAAACACCATCACGATCTAGAAAAACACATTTTGTCATGCCGTAAAATTAATCAATTGTATAAACGTTCCTTTTTTATAGTTTTGTTATCAACCCAAAGGTTTTGAGCAACGCACTTGTCATCATTCCTACCTACAACGAAAAAGAAAATATACAAGCGATTGTAAATGAGGTGCTCTCCTTGCCAAAAGATTTTCACCTTTTGATAGTAGACGACAACTCACCGGATGGAACACCTGATATTGTAAAGGGTCTTCAGGCTAAGTATAACGCACAAGAAACAAGGCTGCATCTATTGCAACGAGCGGGCAAATTGGGACTGGGAACAGCTTATATCGAGGGGTTTAAATTTGGTCTACAAAAGGGATATCACTACTTATTGGAAATGGATGCGGATTTTTCGCATAACCCAAAAGATCTTACGCGACTGTATCTTGCTTGTGAAGAAGGGGGTCATGACTTGGCCGTTGGCTCCCGTTATTCAAAAGGAGTGAATGTTGTTAATTGGCCAATGAGTCGGGTGCTGATGTCATACTTTGCAAGCAAATATGTTCGCTTCATCACCGGCCTTCCTATTCATGATACTACTGCTGGTTTTGTATGCTACCGTAGGAACGTGCTGGAAACCATTCAGCTTGATAACATAAAGTTTATTGGCTATGCTTTTCAAATTGAGATGAAATTTCTCACCTGGAAGTATGGATTTAAAATTACTGAAGTCCCCATTATCTTCACTGATCGCACGCTCGGTCAATCAAAAATGTCAGCCGGGATTTTTAAAGAAGCCGTACTCGGTGTGTTAGCCATGTCCATAGGCAGTTGGTTCAAAAGTTATAAGCGATAGTAATTAGCATGCGATCCTGTTTTTTGAGTGGGGTTCTTGTTTCCATTCTCTGTCATAGTCAAGATTCGCTTAAAATTTTATCATGGAACATTCAGATGTTGCCACGAGGAATCAATCACAATGGAAAAGCGAAAAGAGCCAAGATCATTGCCGAGCAATTGAAGTATAGCCCCTATGATGTGGTGGTTTTTCAAGAACTATTCTATCGAAGGAGTAGACGGATTATTGCAAAAGAACTTCAATCTGAATTTCCTGCTCAAACGAACGTCCTCAACAAAAAATCCATCGCCCTGAAAACAAATGGCGGTGTGATGATTTTCAGTCGCCACCCCATTAAAGAAGTAAGAGAAATCAGGTTCAACGATCGCAGCGGACCCGATAGACTATCCAGAAAAGGCGCGTTGCTGGCTGAGATTGAAGTTAAGGGGAAACCCATCCATGTTATTGGCACCCATCTGCAAGCATTTGGAATGCAAGAAACGATGTACAGCCAGTATCAACAATTATATGATGAGCTTTTGAAAGCCTACAGCAAAAACGGCATCCCGCAGCTCATTTGCGGAGATTTTAATACCATCAAAACGTTACCGAAAAACATCCCTGACAATCTACCCAAGAATTTTGAGCAACGAATCGCGAAATATGAAACGATGCTACAAACACTTCAAGCAAGCGATGGTGAATTGGACGGGGAACAACAGTTTACAATGGACCGACCCAACAATGATCTGTGCAAAAAACGAAAGGAATTTCGTTTACAGCTAGACTATTTCCTTTTCCGACCCATGACCTCTAACCTAACAATCGCAAAACGAAGGGTACAAATCATCAGGTATCCATGGCGTAATGGCAACAAAGATCTTTCTGATCATTTTGCGTTAGAGGCGGTAGTGAACATAGACTAGGCGTTTGAAGCTTAAGAAAACTTAATCTCAACTTAAGCAGAGTATCAGGTTAGTCTACTACTGTTGTATTACTAAACAAATTAGTTATGCATTACAAAATCCTGTTTCTACTATTAATCTTCTCCCCTGCGCTCTCCCAAAAACAAACTAAGTTTCGTAAGATCGTAGAAGAAAGAAAATTCGAAGGCACTATTGAGAAATACAAAGTAATCTTTGGAATTGCTTACAATTCGGTAGCGATCCGAATGGACGAAAAATTGATACTTGTTAAATTTGACCGATCGCAGGGGAAGGAGCTAGTCGAAAATTTCCCGGTTGGCACAAGAGTTACCGGTGTAAGCAGAGGTTCAAAACTGGACTTTAAACCCTACAATGAAAAGGCGTCAAAAGGTTTGAAGGAATTATTCAGTTACTTCACGGCTGACTCCCTCGTTTCTATCAAATCCTCCACTCAAGAAACAGCAGCAAATTGGCAAAAAAGAACTCCCCAAGATGGCCTTTTCATCAACAAAAAAACAGAAAAGGACAAAGTTGTTTTTGATCAAAAAATTGTACAAATTTTTGAAATCGACAATCGTAAGAAAGCCTTTTTACTGGAAGACCAGAGTTTATTGGTTGGAAGTCCGTTTATTGACTTTCTGAAAGCGGAATGGCACGCCAATGAAGAAGTATCTTTTATCGGGTACGAAATAGATCTGAGACCAGGGGAGGCTTATCCTATAGAAGGCTTCAAAAAAGTCATGAGCGTAAGAAGGCTTAGCAAAGAATCGGTTGTTATCGAGTCCTTTTACTACAAACAAAATTCAGTATGTATTGGTCTCCGCGCAACCACAAGCATGGGAATGGTCAAACTAAATTTTCCGAGTATCTATGCAAAAAAAATAATGGAACTGGAAAAAAGGAAAGAACCAATAACGATCTACTTTGATCGGTTCAAGGGTGACCCAAAGAGCTTTTTATTTCCAACTATTCACGGGTTGATCTGCGGTCGTGATACACTTCGTATGGAAGATAACTACTACGGTGACCCTGACGGTGACCACGATTACAGTTCCATAAGTTCAAAGGGTGTGATTACAAAGCTGAATTTCTCTGCGAAGCAAAAAATAGTATCGCTTGTTGTGGATGAACGCTACTTACTTGAAATTGATACAAAAACGGAATCCCAACTGAAGGCATATTTGAAAAAAGGAAAATCCATCGGTTTCGAAGGCGATCAACACATCAAAAAAGAAGGAGAGGTATATCAATTTGACTATCAAATTGTATCTCCAAAAAAGTTAACTTTAGAAGGTCGGGAGTTTTTACTGTATAATCGATGAAAATTCTGTTGATTGAAGATGAACCTAAACTGAATTTGTTCATCAAAGAAGGGCTTACGCAGCATGGATACTCTGTCGATACAGCGACTAATGGTAGCCTCGGCTTAGAGCTTGCCTCCGTTGGCAAGTATGACTTGGTGGTGCTAGATGTGATGTTACCTGGCCAGAATGGATTTGAAGTTCTCGACAGCATGCGCCAGTTTAAGATAAACACGCCCGTGATTATTATCAGTGCATTGAACAATACAGAAAACGTGGTTCGAGGTTTAGACGCAGGTGCTGTCGACTACATTAAAAAACCCTTTGAATTTGAAGAGTTTCTAGCGCGCATCAGAACAGTAACACGAAAGGGCGAACCGAAATCATACACGTTCTATAAAGTGGGCGGTCTGGAAATGGATTTACTCGCACGCAAAGTTCAATTTCAAAATGAGGAAATAAACCTAACCAATCGCGAATTTCTATTATTGGAGCTTTTAGTTGTGAATTGCAATCGAATCGTGTCGAAAACTGAAATCGCTGAGCGCGTATGGGAAGTAAATTTTGATATGGGGAGTAATGTCATTGAAGTCCATCTCTCACAATTGCGAAGGAAACTTAAAAATGATTTTATCCATACGAAAGTGGGCATAGGCTATTTTATCGAGGGTTCTTTATTGAAAAAGTAATTGAAACACGAGATTCCATTCTATAAAAGCATTCGAACAAAAGCGGCAGTCCTTTTCCTGGTTGTTTTTGTAACCATTTTGGTGCCAGCAAATTGGCTGATTTTCAAAAAAGTGAAACTCACATTGGAGGAAGCAGACACGCGAGAGTTAATCGCGGAAGCTGAAAAACTCATCGACAACCTGCAACTGGATCCTTTGTCAATTCCTTTACCGCCCAACCGATATCTTTTGAAGGTACAGGCCATCAAAAACCAGCAAATAGATGAGCTCTTCTCTTCGCCAGGATTTCCAGTCGTTGGTCCTCACAACTATCTTGAAGATTGGTTTGTTTGGGACAGTCTAAAAATTGTCAACGTCAAAAAAGGAGATGAATACTCATCCAGCGAGCTGGTTGTAAGTTTAGCACGAAGCGTGACTCAATTGAGGGCTCAAAAAGGAGATGTCCTCTCCTATTTAATCGTTGCCAACTGTCTTTCCATTTTATCAGCTGCAGTTCTCGTTTTTTTTGCGACCGCGCAATTGATTAACCCGATTAAACGCATTATCTCCACCGCTTCAAAAATCACAGCTTCCAAAACAATCGACCGGGTCTCTGTTCCAAGTACAATGGACGAAAGCAAGCAACTAGCCGAAACATTGAATGAAATGTTTCTGCGGATGGAGCTCTCTATTAAAAATCAAGTTAACTTTTTTGCGTCTGCAGCTCACGAATTAAAAACACCTCTGGCCGTTATGAATACGGAGCTTTCGGTAGCTTTAAAAAAAGTAGATCTACCCACTCAAAAAATACTTCAAAGTCAATTGCAAGAAGTACAAAGGCTGGATCGTCTTATTCAGGATTTTTTATTAATCAGCCAACTAAAAAGCGAAACCTTAACGCTTCGAAAAGAGCCCGAACGACTTGAAGAAGTACTTTATGCAAGCCTAAAAAAGACAAAGTATTTGGCGGAAGAAAGAAATATTCAAATTCAAATAAAGGTGGAGGACAACATTCCTGCGCTATTTTCCTATATTGACTTTGACAAAATTCAGACGGTCATTTCTAACGTCTTACAAAACGCATTCAAGTATTCTTTGATTGAATCGATTGTCAAAGTGAGTATAAGCTATCAAGAAAACAGGTCAACACTTGTTATTACAAACCCCGTCTCAACACCAATCGAAAATCTGCATTTGCTAAAAAACGAATTTCATAAATCAAATGAACCAGTAGGTGGACTCGGAATGGGGCTCTGGATAGCTGACCAAATAATTACCCTGCATGGCGGACAATTAGAACTTTCTTGTCTACAAAACGAGTTCAGCGCCATTGTCATTCTTCGACAAAACGTCAGTTAAGCCAGCTTACATATTGAAGCGGTAAAAACTACGCCCCTCCCACTTCATCCGTATTGATATAGTTAATCAACACAAACGTGACAAACAAGCCAGAGAACACGCCCTCTAGGGCAACTATAAACGATGCCATGTAGGCATTCAGATAGCGCCCCATAGGCTCTTTATTGATAATTTCCTGCATCATGTTTGAATCCAAACTCATCCATGTAAAAAGAAACAACGCAAACACTAATGAGCCAATGGCTGCCGTGCCTACGCCAGTCGCCAACGCCAAAAAATAATTGAGGTGCTTACCATGTGTATCTTTAAACTTCTTCAATGCAAAGTATACACCAACCACCAATACGAGAAGATTGAGCAACCGTAGTTCTACGATATGGCTAAGGCCAGTTACCTTCATCAGAAGAAAATAAGCAATCAAGCCTGCGGCTATTTTAAGGCCATAACTCTGAGGAATTTGGTTAGGATTGTTAAATAGGTTCATAGGATTTGGGTTTTACTGACCCTAAGTTTCATTTTTTTGGCCAATTCAGCAATCTTTTGAATACATATTTGTTTAAATTCGTTATCCCAAAACCATTAAATACTTAAACTATGAAAGCATTAAAAATTGTCGGATTTGTTGTGATTGGCATTCTGGCCCTTGCGTTCGCCTTTGTTCTGGTTCAGCCTTCTAAAGGACATGTCGAAAAGTCTATTGTGATCAATGCACCTGCATCGGCCATTTTTCCACACTTGAACAACCTGAAGAGTTTTACCGCTTGGTCACCCTGGAGCAAGATGGATCCCGAAGCCAAGCAGACTTTTGAGGGCCCTGAAGCGGGGGTCGGTGCCAAAATGAACTGGGATGGAGAAACTTTGGGTAAAGGATCTCAATGGGTAGAAGAAAGCGTTGAAAATGAGCGCGTCAAAACCGGTTTGGTTTTCGAGGTTATGGAAGGTAAAATATGGGCAGAGTTTAAACTAAGTCCGGAAGGAAATGGGACGAACGTTACCTGGACCTATGATGGCGAAAACATTGGACTTGGTGGCAAAGCAATGTGGGCAACGATGGGAATGATGCTCGGAGGCCAATATGAAGATGGGTTGAAAGATTTGAAGCAATTGGTCGAGAACAGTCCAGCAGCCGAACCTAGTGAGGAGATGGCACCGTCAGACTCAACCACCTCTAACTAAGCAGAAAAATTTAATTACCTAAAAGCTCCTTCCCGGAGCTTTCTTTGTTCCTACCGAAACGTGAACAAAAAGTTAGAGAGAAAATTCCAAAGCGTGACGATGATGGTTGCTACTGCTTTCGAAAGGTAAAAGTTCTTTTTTAACCGATCATTCAGCAACCAAACAATCATTGAATTGATTAATAGTCCAACCAATGAAAACAAAATGAACTTTACATATTGACTACCGACATCAGGATCTACACTGGCAAACGTCCATGAACGGTTGATAAAAAAATTGCTGGTAGCGGCCGAAAAAAAACCAACTCCATTGGCGATGTACTTATCCACTTTCCATTTTTCTTTGAATAAATAGGTAAGCCCGAAATCAATAATCAAACCGGAAGCCCCCACCAGCACAAACCGGAAAAACTTAATGGCTATGGGTGATACTGTTTCCATCATATCAATGCGTTAACGGATTCTCGAAATTTCCCTGGTATTTTTTCAATCGATAAAAAAAAGCATACCGCATCGTCTCGCCTCCTCTTGTAATGCGAGCCGTATCGAGCGGCTCAATTGTCTCAAAATAGTTCCCAAAGGATTCATTGGGATCCTTGTAGTAGTTACTCACGGCAATGTGATAATAGTTTTGTCCCTTTTCTAACCCACCCCGCTGCTCATTGATCCAGGCATACTTGTGGATCTCATTCAGACTGCCAATCAAAAACAAACTGCGGTGAAGGGGTTGAGCTACGTAAAAATCAAGATGAGTACCCGGAAACCATTTGTTGGAAAGCAGCCCCGATCCTTTTTTCATCAAACCATTCGATTCTTCTCGTGCAGCAATTCTTTTAAAGGCTTCCTCGATTTGATCGTAGCCAAACATGTCTTGTGTGAAATCGTACTCTCCAAAATTTTGAACATCCGATTGCTTCCCTAACGGGAATGGCGAATAATTGATTACATAAAGTGTAGCCGCCAAAAGAAATGCTAGAAAATAACTTGGTAGCAACATTCGCAAAGGACGAATCGTGTTGGCTTCGGAAAGATGTTGCACGCCTATTCGCTCAGACCAATAGACAGCGCTTATCACTATCAGCGACAAGAAAGCCGGACCCGACCAGTGCGGCAACGTACTTCTAAAAACAGAAAAACCGGTGAACAGCAGCCAGAGTGGAATCGCATTGAATAACAGAATCCACTTAAATGATGAATCCAAAAAGCGTTTACCCTTCGCCAGCGCCACTAGCGCTATTACGATCAAAATAATATTAAGGGGATTATTATATGCAATTTGTCCTCCTATCTCCGTGAAAAAATAATCGGGTCGAATTTCGAAGGCGGGTGCTACCCGGTCACCATGAAAAGTAAAACTGATAAAATTGTTTTTTACATTCCAGATGATCACTGGCGAAAAAACCAGCAGCGAAATAATGCCTGATGCATAGAGCGAATAATCCAGCAACCATTTTCGATTTTGAAAAAGCACATACAGTAAAATGCCAATCCAAATAAAAACAGAGTGATACTTCGATAACATCGCCAATCCAGCAAATACTCCGATACTCATCATCTTTATCCGGTGTGCGTTGGTGATTTTCTCAACGGGCAACACATCCAATGCCGCATTCAAACTCAACAACCAGAAAAATACCTGAGGCGCATCAGGAATTAATGAAAAGCCGCTGATGATGGAGCAGTAAATGGAAGATGTATAGAGAAACGCGGCATAAAGTCCAGCCAATTCATCTTTCACTTTTCTACCTATGCAGAAAATCGTCCATGTACTTGCTGCGGATAACACAATGGTTCCCAGTCGCAAGAAAAAATCATCTGTAAAAAACAGATTGGCTGTAAATACCTGCGCCAAAAAACCAACCATAGGCGGGTGATCAAAATGACTCAGATCAGGAAATAGCGCATAGGTCCAATAGTACACCTCATCATTAGCCAATTCCAACTGTGAGGCCAACAACAGTCTGATCGTTGTTGCAATGACAATGAGCCAAACAACCTGCTTGCGTATTTTAATTACTTGATCGTTAGTTAAAGTCATGGAGGATTGTAAACGCAAAGATGTTAAAATATCTTTTCAATAGCATCGTAGAGCCAAGCGATATCTTGAAGGCGTCTGACGGCTGATTCTGTGTAAAATATAGCCGTCTGACGCCAACTAATTCAAAAAAATTTGAGACAGCTTCTAATTCCCTTCCGTTTCGTGCGCACGCGGATTCGACAACCGCTGCTCTTTCCACTTTTTCAATTCCTCTCTCCTCAATATCAATTCCTCTTCAGTGGGTTTATAGTCGATTAACACTCTTAAGTCTGGCTGACCGGCATCGACCCAGGCAGTATACCAAACATCACCGATCATCTTTACACTCGCTCTCATTTGTCGCTCCACCATTCCCGATAAGCGTTGGTGGTAGCTTCTGGCATATTCAACGGACACCACTTTTACTGTCTGCTTTCCTTTCGACTCAAAATTGAATTTTCTGTCACCCATTTTTATGGATAGCTGCTTTTCAAAACGCAATACAGAATCCAACGCAGTGTTCGCTCCGATCACCGCGTTCCATGACGCCAATTGAACATTTTCGAGGTACTCGGCCTTTCCCACAAAGAAATCGTACTCACTAAAAAATAATTCCGGCAATCGCGATTCCCAAAAGCCATGAATGCCAACTTGATCTGTTAATTGACCATCATAGTTTTTTGTGGTATGCAACGGCACGTGCGCATCGGCAATATAATGACCGAGATCAGCCGACAAGCGCAAAATCCGATCTGGATCTTTTAGTAAGAAGGCGTCTTTTAGCTGATAATAAATACGATTGATATGCCACGGCACAATCCCATGCCGAGTAAGGCTGTCCTCTCCATATTTCGCTACTGCATCTTTCCAATAGCGCGGCAGTTTTGTCGCAGCACTATCGCCATACTCATCTAAGTCAATATAGTGCCGAGGCGCCTCTTCAGGAATAGCATATCTTCTGCGATCGGGATTCACTGACGCCTCAGAGATGTATTGAATGTTTTTCTTGTAAAAGCCAATCATCTCAACAGGCAATGTAAATACAGCCAGCCGATTAATTTTTTGGTGAGCAAAAAATCCCCAACTAAAAAAAAGAAACGGAATAGTGATTAGCAATATCTTTTGAAAATGCTTCATTCGAATACAAATTTCATGCAAAGACGTCAACGCGCCAAGGGCAACCGAATACTTTTCTTGGCGCCCTAGTGCCTTTGCGTAAAATCTTTACCTTTCGAAATAAAATTATACACGATGAACAAGTTTCTCTCACTTTTCATTTTCATTGGTACCTCCTCGTTTGCTACCGACCCTTACCCGAGGAATCCGTTCATCGATGTAAAACAGTACACCTTTCAGTTAGAAGTGAATGATTCCACAGATCTGATATACGGAAAAGCATCTATTCTAATCTTGTTCAAAAAGTCTATCGCTGAATTTGAACTTGACCTTACCAATAAGAACGCCCAAGGATTTGGAATGGAGGTCACCGGAGTGAGGCTAAATGGGAAAACACTTTCATTTCAACATAAAAATGATCGCTTGAAAATCACTCTCGACCAACGAATAACGATCAACGAACAACTTAGCTTCAAAATAGACTATAAAGGCATCCCCCAAGATGGGCTCATCATTGGCAAAAACAAGTATGGCGACCGGGGCTTCTTTGGCGACAATTGGCCAGACCGCGGCCACCACTGGCTACCTGTAATCGACCACCCCAGTGACAAGTCTGCCGTTGATTTTATCATCATAGCCCCGCTGCATTATTCGGTTGTTTCCAATGGCTTAAAAATCGAAGAGAGCTTTATTGATTCAAAAAGAAAACTCACCCACTGGCGCGAAGAGGTGCCCATCCCGGTGAAAGTCATGGTGGTGGGTATTGCCCGATTTGCAGTACAACATGCTGGCAAGGTCGATGATATTAGTGTAGAGAGTTGGGTCTATCCCCAAAACCGGGCAGAAGGATTTTATGACTATGCGGTCGCTGTTAAAGTGCTGGACTATTTTCATCGAAACATCGGTGCGTACCCTTTTAAAAAGTTGGCCAATGTGCAGTCGAAGACTCGATGGGGAGGCCTCGAAAATGCCAGCGCCATCTTCTATTCTGAAAGCTCAGTCAACGGAAAGGGCGATCACGAAGGATTAATTGCGCATGAAGAAGCTCATCAATGGTTTGGCAATTCAGCCAGCGAAAATGATTGGCATCACGTATGGCTAAGTGAAGGCTTTGCTACCTACTTCGCGAACTTGTACTTAGAACATGCCTATGGCCGCGATCGGCTGGTGAAAGAACAATTACTTGACCGCGATCAAGTCATCAAGTTTTACCAAAAAAATCCAGCACCTATTGTTGACACAACCTTAACCGACATTAACAAAGTGCTTAGCACCAATACGTATCAGAAAGCAGGTTGGGTGCTGCATATGCTTCGGCACCAGCTTGGAGATGCAGATTTTTGGAAAGGAATCCGTCAATACTATGAGGCGTTCAAATATGGCAATGCCATGACAGGCGATTTCCAAAGAACAATGGAGGCGGCTTCAGGAAAAAATCTGAGCTTGTTCTTCGACCAATGGATCTATGAAGGAGGACATCCTAAAATTACCGGCACTTGGCGTTATGACGCCAAAACCAGCCAGGTCATGCTAGAGATTTCTCAAGTGCAGCCGGGAATATATTTTCGCTTTCCGTTAGACCTAAAAATGGTGGGACGGGATGGTAAAACCCACTCTCAAACAATTCAAATCGACTCTAAAACATCAAAAACAAGCCTGATTGTACCTTTTCCACCTCAAGAACTAATAATTGATCCAGACACCTGGTTGCTTTTTGAGGGTAGTTTGGTCAAAAAATAAGAGGGTCTCCAAAGTCATTTATCCACACATTTTAAGACTTTGTGCTTGCAAATCAGCTTATTGCCCTTATTTTTGCAGTTCTTTTAGAAAAGCAACATGGCAAACCACAAATCAGCAGAGAAAAGAATCAGAGCAAATGAGACGAAACGCGTGAGAAATCGCTACCAGGCGAAAACCACCCGTACTCAAATAAAGAAATTGACCGGCACTACTAAGAAAGACGAAGCAGCGGCACTTTTAAAAGAAGTGAGCGGCATGATCGACAAGTTGGCCAAGAAGAATGTCATTCACTGGAAAAAGGCTGCTAACCAAAAGAGCAAGTTGGCAAAGCGTGTAAACGCGTTAGCTTAGTTCTATTTCCAAAAAAATATTTTTCCCTCTCTAACTTCGGTTGGGGAGGGTTTTTTTGTGACCAAGAATTCTGGAAAGATTCCCAGTTTCTAAAAAAATGGAGCGTAAAGACCCGGAATGCTCTTCGCGACTTAGCGCCTTTGCGTGACACAGTTTTTTTTCTAACTTTCATTGATGAAAATCGAAGATAGCAAACCCCTCAACATCAAAGACTGGAATCCGGAAGACCGGCCGAGAGAAAAGCTATTGCTGAAAGGTACTTCAGCCCTCTCCGATGCAGAGTTGATCGCCATCTTAATTGGTTCAGGCACTGCCAATTTGAGCGCAGTCGATGTCTCCAAAAAAGTATTGCTGCACGGAAAGAACAATCTGAATGAATTGGCCAAACTCTCGGTAAAAGAGTTGATGAAGATAAAAGGCATTGGTGAAGCAAAGGCCATCACGATAGTCGCTGCGCTAGAGCTAGGACGTAGAAGAAAAGAAACCGATAGTGAAGAGAAGCCAAAAATTAGCAGTTCAAAAGACGCGTTTGAATTGCTACGAGGCGATTTGATGGACTTGCCACATGAAGAATTTTGGGTGCTGTTACTCAACCGTGCCCATCGCGTCATCAAAAAGAAAAGAGTCAGCGAAGGCGGTGTCTCTGGTACGGTGGCCGATCCAAAGATTATTTACAAAATGGCTTTGGAGGAATTAGCAAGTGGCGTTATTGTAGCACACAATCATCCTTCTGGTAATCTCACCGCTAGTCAAAGCGATATTGATCTTACTAAAAAGTTAAAAGAAGCCGGAAAATTTCTGGAAGTACAACTATTGGATCACCTCATCATTGCTGGCTCAAAATATTATAGCTTTGCTGATGAAGGAATTATTTAGTTCAAGATTCAAAATCCAAGATTTTAAACCGAAAACAAATTTTGAACTTTAAATCTTGATTTTTGAATTGACAACATGAAAGCGAAACAAATCATTGCACTGGGGGTTGCGGCTTTTTTGGCCACGATGGTTTACTATAGTTTTACAAAAACCGATTCGCCAGAAGATTACATCAGCACCATTCTAAAAGAACGTCAGGAGAAGGATGAGTTCATGAAAAATGATAAAGATTCTCCCTTTCGATCAACCAAAGCAAGTACACTGGATGTAGCCTCTGTGCCGGTGGACACCGCACAAGCAACTGTCGTAGTCAACAAGCTCAACTATTTTCCTCCCGATTTAAAATACAAATTGAAAGCTAGCCTTGAGCCAATCGAAAACAAAAAGGTAATTGTACTGCCAACGAGTGATGGCAAGGAGAAACGTTATCTGGAATTTGCATTTGCAAAATTTAGCCTCGATGGTCAGGAAAACAGCTTGTTGATCGTGGAAATAATGGATGCAGGTCCTTACAAAGGAACACTCTTTCTTGCCTTTGCGGATGAGACTAGTACCAAAGAAACGTATGGAGCTGGCCGCTACATCGATTTGAAAAAAGTACCAGGAGCAAGTTCCATCGTCCTTGATTTCAACAAAGCCTATAATCCATACTGCGCTTATTCAGATAATTTTTCTTGTCCTTTTCCGCCCAAAGAAAACATCATGAAAATTGCGATAAAGGCTGGTGAGAAGAAATATCATGATTGAAACCAAATTAGATAAAGTAGTACCTTAGTGCTATGAAAGGCAAATACACATTTACGGCTCATATCGAAAAAGACTCGGAAACAGGTCTTTACATCGGATATATCCCGTCACTACCGGGCGCACATTCTCAAGGAGAGACGCTGGACGAGCTTCATAAAAATCTCGAAGAAGTAGCGGCATTGTGCCTTGAGGAGCTCGCTGAGATAGATTTAGATAGAATTCAGTCTGAATTTGTTGGCACACAACAAGTTATGGTCAATATTTAGTCTTTGTGATTTCACGTCCTATCTCTTCTTACCAATGAAATTTAGTTTTGCTCAATAAATTGCTTGTCGATATGAGCAGACTTCCAATTATCGATTCCAAAAAGTTTGAAAAGATTCTCTTTTCAATTGGATTCTTATTTGTTCGCCAAAAGGGAAGTCATGTTTTCTATAAACATCCTGATGGGCGATATACAACGCTGCCTCATCATCCCGGTAGAGACCTCGGAAGACCATTAATTCATAAAATTCTACGCGAAATTAATCTTACTCCAGAGGAGTTCTCCAAGCTCTTCGAATAACGGTGTCAAAACCTTATTTTTGCGACTTGAATTTATAGTAAAAAAGCCTTCGATTAACTCATTCAACTCTCACATTTTCCTCGATGAAAATCTCCTACAACTGGCTCAAGCAATCTATCCACATCCCCGAATCGGCTGAAGAAATTGGCCAAACACTGACCGGCACTGGCCTGGAAGTAGAAAGTGTCGAACCTTTTGAAAGCGTTAAGGGTGGCTTAAAAGGCTTGGTCATTGGTGAAGTGCTTACATGTGGCAAACACCCTAATGCTGATAAACTTTCTATAACCACAGTCGATGTAGGTGGAGGAAGTCCACTTCAGATTGTGTGTGGCGCGGCTAACGTAGCTGCCGGGCAAAAAGTAGTCGTGGCCACGGTAGGCAGCACAGTTCATCCAACGAAAGGCGAACCATTTGTTATCAAAAGTGCGAAAATCAGAGGCGAGCAATCGGAAGGAATGATTTGCGCGGAAGACGAAATAGGGCTCGGTGAAAGCCATGCCGGCATTTTGGTGCTTGACACCAAAATTGCGAATGGAACATTGGCAACCGAATTTTTCAACGTGCAGTCCGACTATGTGTTTGAAATTGGCCTGACCCCCAACCGGGCAGATGCCGCGAGTCATTTAGGCGTGGCGCGTGATATTAAGGCGGCAAAAAAACGCGAACTAAAATTGCCTTCAGTAGATCATTTTGAAATTGACAATACAAGCTTAACCATTCCAGTAACGGTAGAAAATAGTGAGGCCTGCCCACGGTATTCTGGTGTAACTATTTCAGGTATTAAAGTCGATGAGTCGCCTGATTGGTTAAAGAATAGATTGAAATCAATAGGTCTTACTCCCATTAACAATGTGGTAGACATCACCAATTTTGTGTTGCACGAAACAGGTCAGCCACTTCACGCTTTTGATGCCGATCAGATTGAAGGCAAAAAGATCATCGTAAAAACATTGCCTACAGGAACCAAGTTTTTGACATTAGATCAGAAAGAACGAACGCTTGCCGGCAGTGATCTGATGATATGTGACGCAAACGAAAATGGAATGTGCATCGCGGGAGTTTTTGGCGGAATCAAGTCAGGTGTATCAGGGAAAACCGTCAATCTTTTTTTAGAAAGTGCCTGTTTCTCCTCGCAGTATATACGAAAGACCGGAATGCATCATGGCTTAAAGACGGATGCTTCTTTTCGTTTCGAGCGAGGTACAGATCCTAACAATACCATTTATGCACTAAAACGAGCGGCACTTTTGATCAAAGAACTAGCCGGTGGAGCTATCTCGTCAGAAATCGTGGATATCTATTCTTCTCCTGTTGCAAATAGAGTCATCGAAGTAAAAGACAAGAATGTCAACCGCCTCATTGGGAAAATGCTGCCCCGCGAAGAAATCTTCTCCATCCTAGAAAGCCTTGACATTTCAGTTTCAAATAAAAAAGAGGATCGTTTCACTGTTTCCGTTCCGCCTTACCGGGTAGATGTGACGCAGGAAGCCGATGTGGTAGAGGAAATTTTGCGCATCTATGGCTTTAACAACATCGAACTGACAGAAATTGTAGGCACCGATTACCTGGCAGAGTTTCCTGATAAGGATCCGAACAAATTCAAAAAATCCGTGGGCGAAATGCTGGCAGGGAACGGGTTCTACGAGATACTCACGAATTCGTTGACAAATGCAGCCTATCATCAAAAACATCAATTAACGTTTGCCGGAGAGCCGGTTGAAATCCTGAACAAACTCAGTGAAGAGCAAGGTATACTCAGACAAACGATGCTTTTTACCGGGCTTGAAGTTTGCTCCTACAACATCAACAGAAAGCAGAAAGACTTAAAGCTTTTTGAATTTGGTAAAGTCTATTGGAAAAAAGATGCAGCTGAAGGCAAATACCAGGAAGAAGAACGCTTGGCGATATACTTAACTGGCAATATTGAAAGTGAAAACTGGCAAAACAAAACACGAAATGTGAGCTATTATGACCTGGCTCAGCAAGTGGCACACGTCATTCAGAGATCAACAGTAGAAAATATAAAACAAGAGTCGTTAGTTGACCCCTGGTTTGATTATGGGATGAAAATCATAAAGGGCTCAAAAGAAATTGGTAAGTTGGGGAAGGTGAAAAACGCTTTACTCAAAGATTTTGGCATCAAGCAAGAAATATTTTATGCTGACCTGAGTACGGCCTTGCTTTTCAAATCGGCAAACCCTAAGTTCGTTGTGTCGGAAGTGTCAAAGTTTCCTGAGGTAAGACGTGATCTTTCTTTTGTAGTCGATAAGAAGATCAGCTTTGCAGAAATGAAAGAGTTGGTGCTGGCAACAGAGAAGAGTTTGATCAAAGACATTATAGCTTTTGACGTTTACGAAGGCGATAAAATTCCAGAAGGGAAAAAGGCCTATGCGCTTGGCTTTACACTGCTGGATGGCGCAAAAACGCTGACGGATGAGGAGATTGACAAAACAATGACCAAATTGATTGTGGCATTTGAATCGAAATTCGAAGCTGTAATCAGGAAGTAATTTTGACAGCTGTTTAATGATGAATATCGGTAGGTTAAAAGAGCGAATTCAACATTAAAAATTCAACATTCAATAGTAAGGACATGGACCAAGAAGCATTAAAGACCAACTTAAACGGACTGGAGCGAAAAATTCTGGTACTGCTGAATGAGCATAAAACCGTAAAAGATGAGGTAAGGGGGCTAAAATTGGAGAATTACGAGCTCAAAGCAGATCTTCGCAAACGAGACGAGCAACTGCATAATTTTAAAAATCAGATTAAAATAACTAAGATTGTAGACCATATTAACCCGGAAGACGGAAGTGTTTCGGAGTTGAAAAGGAAAGTAGACGAGTATATCCGAGAAATCGATAAGTGCATAGCTCACTTGAGCAGATAACCCGGTTAGTTGATGGACGAATTATCAGTAAAAATAAAAATTGCCGACCGCGAATACCCCATGAAGGTAAAACGCATGGAAGAAGAGAAGGTACGTGCAGCCGGCAAGCTCATCAACGAGAAAATAAAGCGTTACCGCGAGCAGTTTGGTCTGGATGATAAGCAAGACCTCCTCGCCATGGTTGCCTTTGATTGCCTAGTAGATAAAATGGCAGAAGAAGAAAGCCTTCAGGTAATTGATGAAACGGTGATCGAAAAGGTCAATCACCTCAATCAATTGGTTTCGCAAGCCCTCTAATTTCAATTTCACTCCCTCCCGCCCAGACCAAGTAGGTCGCCCGGTGTTTTTTAACACTAAAGATTTAATTATATGATATTCTTATTTGGTATGCCTTCCGGTGCGGAGTGGATCATTATTGCGCTCTTCGCCCTCGTCCCCACGATTTTGCTCTCCTTGCTGATTGGCTCTCTCTTTTACAAAAGAAAGCTTTCGAAGAATGAGGAATCCGCCAGAGAAAAAGCAAAATTGATCTTAAAAGAAGCTGAGTTGCAGGCGGAGAATTTAAAAAAGGACAAAATCATTGAAGCTAAAGACAAGCTCTTTAAAATGAAGCAGGAGTTTGAAGAAGAAGCCAACCGCAAGAAAAACCAAATCATCAGCAACGAACAAAAGATCAAACAACGCGAAGCACAAATTTCAAAAGAGCTGGAAACGTTGAAAAAGAAAGAGGGCGAGGTGGACGAAGAAAGACAAAGCCTTGCACGCCAACACGAGTTAGTGAAAAGCAGAAAAGAAGAGTTAGACAAATTCAACGCGCAGAAAGTGGCAGTATTGGAGGGCATCTCTAAACTGTCTGCAGACCAAGCCCGTGACCAACTGATTGAATCCATGAAAGAAGAAGCGCAAACAAAGGCGAGTTCTTATATCAAGGAAATCATGGAACAGGCAAAATTAACAGCTACGAAAGAAGCCAAAAAAATTGTCGTGGAAACCATACAACGCACAGCAACAGAGCATGCGGTAGAAAATTGCGTTTCTATTTTCAATATCGAAAGTGATGATATCAAAGGAAAAATCATTGGACGTGAAGGTCGAAACATTCGCGCACTTGAGGCCGCTACGGGAGTAGAGTTTATTGTAGATGACACACCAGAAGCAATCATCATATCAGGATTTGATCCGGTTAGAAGAGAAATTGCAAGGCTTTCATTACACCGGTTGGTACAAGACGGGCGTATTCACCCTGCCCGAATTGAAGAGATCGTTGCTAAAACAACGAAGAACATTGAAGACGAAGTATTAGAAATTGGGGAACGTACAGTCATTGATTTAGGCATTCATGGTCTTGCCCCTGAGCTGATAAAAATGGTCGGCCGTATGCGTTACCGCTCTTCGTATGGACAAAATTTATTGCAACACTCCCGCGAGGTAGCGAATCTTTGCGCTATCATGGCTGCAGAACTTGGCTTGAACGTAAAGCAAGCAAAACGTGCCGGACTTCTACACGATATCGGCAAAGTATGGCCCGAAGAATTAGAAAAGCCACACGCCATTGTAGGCATGGAACTCGCCATCAAGTATAAGGAGCATCCGATCATTTGTAATGCCATTGGCGCGCATCATGATGAAATCGAAATGACGAGCATCATCTCTCCCATCGTTCAATCGTGCGATGCTATCTCTGGCGCCAGACCGGGTGCAAGACGTGAGGTGATGGAGCAATACATCAAGCGTCTAAAAGACCTGGAAAATGTAGGTTTAAGTTTTGAAGGTGTTGAAAAGTGTTATGCCATTCAAGCTGGACGCGAGTTACGCGTGATGGTAGATGCAGAGAAAGCAACCGATGAACGTGCCTCACAACTTAGCTTCGATATCTCGCAAAAGATTGAGAAAGACATGCAGTATCCAGGGCAAATAAAAGTAACGGTGATTAGAGAAATGAGGAGTGTAGCCTACGCGAAGTAGTGGCAAATAAAATATGAACTAAAGCATTTCAACTACATTTTTCTTATCTTTAAAAGTGATTATCTCAAAAATTAAGCTTAATAATTGGAAGAACTTTCAAGATGTGGACATCTCGCTCAAGGATAGAGTCTTTGTAGTAGGACCGAATGCTGCTGGCAAAAGCAATTTTCTTGATGCTTTTCGTTTTCTTAGAGATATTTCAAAACCTGGTGGAGGGTTACAAAAAGCTGTTACTGATCGTGGCGGTATATCGAAAATAAGATGTTTAGCAGCGCGTAGATACCCTGATGTAGAACTTGAAATTTCTTTGTCAGAGTTTGGAAGTGATTTGCCAGATTGGAAATATGCGATCGGAATTCGACAAGAATCAAGAGGAAATCGATTACCCTATTTATCCTATGAAAGGGTTTGGAAAAATAAGGAGCTTATCGTTGAAAGACCCGACAAAGAGGATAAAAAAGACAATGAACGCCTGACCCAAACCTATTTAGAGCAGATCAATGCAAATAAAGAATTTAGAGAAATCAACAAGTTTCTGGAGAGCGTTCTTTACCTCCATTTAATTCCCCAACTGCTAAAACATCCGTCCTCTTTTACAGGTCCCGATCTTCCAGGCGATCCTTTTGGCAAAGGATTTCTTGAAAGAATCTCGAAAGTAAATGAAAATACGAGAAAGGCTTGGTTAAAAAGAATTGAAAATGCATTACGTTTTGCTGTCCCTCAACTTAAAGAATTGAACTATACCGAAGAAAGTGGCAAACCACATCTTGAAGCAATATATGATCACTGGCGTCATGGAGCCGGGAAACAACGAGAAGAGCAATTTTCAGACGGTACACTTAGATTGATCGGACTATTCTGGTCTCTGCAAGAGGGCAGCGGGCTTCTTCTATTGGAAGAGCCAGAACTTTCCCTGAATGGTGCGATAGTTTCAAAAATACCTGCTTTAATCTATAAACTTCAAAAGCAAAGGAAAAAACAGATAATTCTCACTTCACATAGTACCGATCTATTGAATGATATCGGAATATCATTGGATGAAATATTACTTTTAGAGCCGAGGGCTGAAGGCACACAAATAAAACCAGCAAACAGCTTTCCGGAAATAAAAGCAATGTTAGAAGAAGGAATGACTCCGGGTGCCGCAATTCTGCCAAGAACTAAGCCTAAAAAAATAAATCAATTAGCACTCGAATTTTGAAATGATCACGTTGAATTTTGTCTTTGAAGATGATCTGAGCGAGATGGTCATGCTCAAAATTATTGACCGATTTAAAGATAAATTTTACATTGGGAACACTTACAATGGCAATGGTTTTGGCTATATCAAGAAAAATATCAAAGGCTTCAATCAAGCTTCTAAGACGATCCCTTTCTTTGTTTTAACCCAGATTACGCATTAGAGAATTGAAAGGGGAAGGAGACTGAATTCGATTGGTTCCAAAGTCCCTTGCACCATTCCCTTCTTTTCATGTTCAATGCTAGTTTGAGGG
>VYLP01000061.1_pt1 | contig 65500 bp, 57 predicted proteins | sample 5114311 | NCBI WGS metagenome assembly VYLP01 (sample SAMN12291775, study PRJNA351875) | freshwater metagenome | isolation source: freshwater lake | place: USA: Michigan, Lansing Lake | collected 2013-08-14 | reverse complement strand
ACCAGAATGATCAATGACCAACCGCCAATCCCCCCGCTCCGCCAGCTATGTGACGAGCGCTGCGCAGGGGGATTAGCTGTCACCGCGTGTTACACCACCAAATGGGACGTGATCACCGCCTTAGTAACGACCTCTGGCTGACTCGTTGCAGCTACGGCACTTCAAGCGTTGATACCTTAGACTATACCGAGCAAGTTAAGGCACCTCGATAATTCGTTGTATGGTTCACGCCCACGCTTCTATGAATCGGTGACAATTGCCCGAAATAGGTCTATAAAATGACCTAATTCATGGGGCCTTATGATGTCGCAAAACCAAGTCCAATCCGGTCAAGTTTCACCTGTCCGTAATGGGCATGCCCACGGGCGAAGGCTTTACCGGATAAATGACCACCGCCTCTTGCGTCGCCTGCCTTGGAAGGCTGAGAACCGCACGCCAATTCTTGAGGCTCTAGGATCGGCAAGCGTGCCTGATGTAATCGACGTCAAGGCGCTTCGGGATCGTGAAGGTCTGTCACGTGAGGACTTCGCCTCAATCTATGGCCTGTCTGTCGATAGCGTTCGATCATGGGAGCGAGGGACTGTCCCCAGCCGGGCGACGCGGGCTTATCTGGCCATTATAGCCCATGCGCCTCATATCGTGCGGCGTGGGCTCGGTGTGCGGTGGTGAGACTCTGATTCTCGGGCAGAAAATGAGGTCAAGTGCGCGCGTGACGTATGGTGTGGCTAGGCTTACCAATTCCACCAATCGGCTAACAGTTTTCGGACCAGTTCGCGCGCATGACGCATGGCGGGGTAAAGTTTGCCAATTCGCTTAGGGTGTCGGCTACTTCGTCAGCACTACGCGCGCCTGCGGGCATTCATGGGCCGGTAGCTGTTGCCATTTGTTGCCATATTCGGCCTTGCTTCAGTTCCTGCCAAATATCCAGATATGCGCGCGTGAGAATGGACGGGCAAGCGTCGCCACTTGTGACCCTTTTGTCAGTTCTGTCAGGTCTGAGGCTGGGGCTTTCTGGTTTTTAAATGAGAACCCAAACTCAGCCAACTGGGGACCATATGGGGACCAAGTTCTAGTCCCCGCCATTTCGATCAGCTAAGTCTTTGATTTAATGGTGGGCGCGACAGGGATTGAACCTGTGACCCCTACGATGTCAACGTATCCAGACGGTTTTTCAGGGCTTTTCAGAGCTTGCCATAGTTAGTATTTTTCAAATAAATACAGATAGTTGATCAAATTTTAGCTTGCAATGCTTCGCAAGATTATGCCATGATTTTCTCCCTGCCACGGACCATACACGGACCCAAAATGGCCCCTAAAGGTATGAAGATATGACGGAACTTGCCGAAACTCGTCTCACAAAACGTGTCATTGATGCCATTTTGCCCGTTTCAAGTCGAGCATTTGTTGTTCGAGATGGCCGATTGGAAGGTCTCCGCCTGCGCGTTCGCACAACTGGCCGCAAGACATTTGAGTATCGTTATCGTTTCGAAGGAAGGGATAAACTCTATGTCATCGGTGACTATGGCACGCTGACAACCGATGAGGCTTTAGAGTTCGCGACAATTTTGGCTGGAGACGTGGCGCGCGGTCTTGATCCTCAAACCCGTAAATCAGGGCAACGGGAAGAGGACAAAGCGGCACTCACATTTAAGGAGGCAGTCGCGCTCTATCTGGCTGAGGGCCCCAGAGAAAAGCCAGACAAGCGCGAATCTTCATGGAAGTTGGACCGAGGAAACTTGGAGCGCCACGCAATCCCGCTCCTAGGAAGCAAATTGCTGAGGGCGATAACCGCCGACGACATATCGGAGTGGCAACAGGCCGTGATGGCCGGGAGGACCGCTACAACCGAGAAAACGCGTATACGGGGCTTGGCGCGGGTTCGTGGTGGGCGAGGGGCGGCTGCCCGCTCAACCGAGACGTTAGCAGCAATGCTCGCTTGGAGTGTTCGCCGTGGGTTGCGAGCGGATAATCCTGCTACGCGCGTCCGGCGTCTCCAATTGGCTGGGAAAGAGCGATACTTGGATGAACGTGAGGCTGGGGCCATCTGGAATGCAATCACTGCCCTAGAGGAGACCAGTAGCATAAGTAGCCAAGCAGCAAATTGCTTTCGCTTGCTTGCGCTAACTGGTGCACGTCGTAGCGAGATCGTGGAGTTAAAGTGGCGCGAAGTAGACCTATCTCGAGGGATCTTATTACTTCCGCCATTGCGGCACAAAAGCGGTGGCGGATCCCGCTCTAAGGCTATTCCATTACCTGGAGCTGGCGCTGAGATTTTGCGTAACATTGAGAAGCGTTGTGCTTGGGTTTTCCCAAAGGCAGACCTGTCCGGTCCTATGGAGCCGCCCAAGCGTGCTTGGAATAGGGTGGTCGCCCATGCCGGGGTCCGCGACGCATCTTTACACACATTGCGGCACACACTCGCCTCTTGGGCCGTCGCGGATGGTGCAAGCCTCGCCATAATCGGTAAGCTTCTAGGCCACACAAAACCTCAGACAACCGAGCGCTATGCGCACCTGCGGCTTGATGCGGGCACTGACGTCGTCGAGGCGGTTGCAAAGCGCTACCTGTTATCCCGCGAGGCAAGCCTGTCTTGAACTGAGCTAGTGGTTCTAGAATTTGAGCGCTGAGGGCGGAGTGCCTCTTATGTTGGGTCTGCTTTGCGCCAGCTGTTGCCGTTTAGGGTGGGTCGGTGGTTGCTCGAAAGCGGACCTTCAATTGGCTAGGAATCGTGTTCCAGGACTTAAAGCGCGGTCTGACAGAACTTTACCACCTCGTTTGCTGCGGTCTTGGTAATGGCTTTTTCACTTAGACAGTCTTCCCTGCAGGCTCTCCCTTCGCAATGGTCTTGTTCGAGTTTGAACGCGCAAAAAGTGAAATCGGCTTCGCCGACGTACAAAGTGCACCTCTTGACCCCATATCTTGCGTAGGAAACCTTGTCGGGCGGCTTCAAAGTGAGCAAAGCAAGACTTAGAATCGTTCCAAAAAATTCAAAAGGGGACTGTCCATCCTGCTAGAGACAGAAGTAGTCGCGAGTTTGAGGATACACGTGCCGCGAATGACTGGATCCATCTAGACTAATTTCATGGAGGCGATGAGTGGAAGCGATTGAAGGTTCGATTTTAAATGTTGTCAACGGTGACCTTTATGCCCTCCCTGTAATCCTTGAGGCTGACCAATCTGAGCTGCTTCAAGCTGCTGCGAACTTGCCTCAACTCATGATTACCAAAATTACAATGATACGGGTGCTGACAGCTTTGCGCTGTGGGGACATTACGGCTGATCGTGTTCAGCAATGGGCTTCATTTGTTCGTCGCGGCTATGTGTCAGGAAAGGGAAGTGGCGGAATTCAGCCAATTGATATCGCCTACGACAAAGGCAACGAGGAATTGATCGCTGAGATTATTGCCCGGCTCGATGAAATTGGTGACTTAATTGATGGTGAAGTTGATGCGATTGAGCAGCAGGAAATGTTGACGGCTCTGTGTTCCCAGTAAACATCTATGCACTCCGCACCACCTCTTCAGTGATAGCAGTTGAACCTGCTTGTGCAACCCCTGCCGGAGGCTCCTCCTTGGCAAAGGTTGAACGAGCCCCAACTCTTCCGCAATTTATTCGGCTCATCCTTTCGCGCTTGAGGGTCCGCTTTCGCCGCCTACACGCCCCAAACCAGACCAACCCCTTTCGGCCAAACCCGGCCGAAAAACAGTGCGTCAGTCCCTGCATGGGCTTTTTTGAGTTTGCGGGCCAACTAGACACAATCTGAGCCACCATGCTCCAGTGGGCGCTTGAAAACTCGCCAATTGCGACAAACCTCCATTTTTTAATTATAGGTGGCAACAGAGACTTCGTTTACGACTAAAGTCGTAGCAGCACGCCGGCTTGGTCGCTCAATCGCGCGTACCGTTTGATGAACGGTGTTAGCAAACCTTCGCCACGGCCCAAAGGCTCCTCCCACACCTCCAACAAATCGTCTTGTCGGCGGCCTTGGGCGATGGCTTGGTTCAGGATCTCTGCTTGGGCTATGTGCTTTACCGCTCTGATTACACCGGGACCTTTCCGGTGTAGAGCGTCTGCAGAGCAATCGGAAATGCAGACAAAACTGTCATTACCGGCAAATCTTATATTCTGCCGGTAGAGTCGAGATGCGCAATTTTACAATTCCCCAACAGCCCCGTGTTCGACCTGCCAGAGGCAAGGTCGAGGAGGTGATGACGGGACGCGCCCCGCGTCCCGACACTTGCATGTGCGCCAGAGCGTGAAGGGCGGGTCAAGGTGGGCCGAGCCCCCTTCAAGAAGGTTACCTTGACGCGCCCAAACGCTCTGGCATTTGGCGAAGATTGGCAATGCAAGAGCTTACCGCCCATATTGGCTGGTGTTGGCATACAAGCGATCCAGTGCCCATGCATCAAGCGCGGAGACGAGATAACGGACTAAGCGAGGGCCATATTTGATGAAGGGAGGGCCTTCACCGGTTACGCGCCAGCGGTTCAGTGTGTGTTTTGAAATCTTCAAATGGGCGGCGGCATCTTCGACGGTCAGAAGTGTGTCGGTATTCATGAGTTTCATCCTCTATCAGGCTCGACAAGCATCGCGGAATTGCGATCTCGTAAGGCCAAGAAAAATCATAAAAACCACACTAATCCAGCATGTTCACCAAAATCGGGAAGCCTAAAAATCGGGACTTATCCACCTGATATCCACACATGGATCGATCTGTTTCGTTGGGTTCCAGCGCGCACCGGCGTAGCCAATTGTGACCCTCCATGCCCCATGGCCACAATCCGCCTCAGAGGGGAAATTGGGGGTGCAACGGGCTAGATTAGAGGCGTCAGAAGTAAAATTTCGACGGTCTGACTGCAAAAAAGCTTGGCTAGGACCATAAAACGCTGACGGGTGCTGTGAAAATACGTTCGCTTACCTCTTGGACGCAATCACCGTCATGAAGAACAATGCCAAGCTTAAATTGGTTTTGAGCTGTATCGCGTAGTTTTGTCAGACCTTTGATGTCTGCAGGTCTGATTGTTGCGCTCGCTTTGACTTCAATCCCAATCAGATGGCCTGGAGACCGCTCTAGTACAAAGTCCACTTCCACTTGGTCCTTGTCCCGATAATGACTGATAGAGGTGTGGCGGGCAGTTAAGCTCGCAGCTTTGCGCAATTCACCAAAGACGAAGGTCTCCAACAATGGGCCAAAGAGCTGTCTGTCGCGTTCAAGTTTCGCATGATCAATATTTTGCAACGCTGCAACCAAACCAGAATCGAAGAATTGTACCTTGGGCGCGCGCACAAGCCGCTTCAGGGCATTAGAATGCCATGCTGGAACTCGAGTTATCAGGAAAAGGCGCTCCAATAGGCCAAGCCATCTTTCGATAGATTTTGCGTCTACCCCAATAGTACTCCCCAATGCTGAAAGGTTTAGCAATTGGCTTGCTCGCACAGCCAGATTGTTGACCAGTGCCAACATCTGATCGGGCTTCGTGATAAGCGCCAACTCGCCCACATCCCGCAATGCAAGTGATTGAGCATACGACAAGAGCCAGTCTGAACGACGCTTAGCATTGGCGCGAGCAAGCGCCTCTGGATAACCTCCGGCAAGGACAATCTCGGCTAGATTGCTAGTGGCGAACTTCGGAGTCTGGCGCGTGATGAGTCCTTCAAAGGCGTTATCCAGAAACTGAGATGGTCCTGATTGAGCAAGCTCGCTCTGCGACAACGGCAACAATTCAATGGTCTCGACTCGGCCAGCCAACGAGTCAGGCGTAACGCTTGAGCCAAATAGATCGGCCGATCCCGTGATCAGAAACCTGCCGAAGCGCTGATCTTCATCAACCGTTTGTTTGATTGCCAAAACTAAATCGGGAGCTCGTTGAATTTCGTCGATTACGGCCCGATCTAGGCGACGGATAAAGCCGGTTGGGTCTGAGTTCGCAAATGCGCGGGTTTGGTTATCGTCGAGGGTCAGAAACTCCAGACCTTCGCGTTTGGCTATCGCCTTAGCTAGTGTTGTTTTGCCCGATTGTCGTGGCCCCACAAGTGCGACAACACGTGTATCAGAAAGCGCGAGGTCCACCAGGTTGGCCGCGTGGCGAGAGAGAAGTTGGCTTGTCATAAGCTTGATGTCCGGGACGGTCGCTAGAGTGCACTGATTCTTGTAGGGACAAGTCTATAATACCGTCCAATACGGAATGAAAGTGCGTCTAATCCGGAATCATAACCCGTCTATTCCCGCATGAAACGGCACTGTCTTAATCAATCGAGCTAACTAAGTTATTCTTTCAGCAATCCAGTCAGACAGATCGGTCCTTCTATAGCCAATGGCTCTGCCGCCTAATCGCACAAATCGTGGCCCATCTCCGCGCATCCGCCATTTTTTCAATAGGCTGAGTGAGACCGACAATAGCGACGCGGCTTCGACTGGCCGCACGACTTCAGGGGGAAGGGTCCCGAGACTCTTGCGCGGCGGCGGTTCTACTTTGACCGGTGCGCGAGGATGCTTCGGTGAGACATCAGATTTGGAAAGCAGGGCAGCCGCAACGGGCAACGCTTTCACCGCCTTTGGCTTCTGGCCGAGCGCCAAACTCTCGCCAAACAAACCAAGCTGGCGCTGTTCCATATCTGCTCTGAGCCGTCTTCCCATTAGACATCTCCGCGTTCGGATTGGGAACGGAGCAAGTTTTAGGCCAGCTATTGTGAGCGGCGGGCGGCGAGCCAAAGTCGCTCCAAAGAACGCGCTTAAATGACTGAAGCTGGCCGATTGCGGATGGTCTGCTTTGGGGGGAGCAACGTCTGTAAGCTGCCGTTTTGGGCAGAATACCGTAAGTGTATTTTACACCAAGTGTCGATATGAACGCTACCGAAATCAATGACTGGAGGTCGCCATCCGTTCATCAATCTTTAATGCAGCGACGCATCTTAGTTTATAGGGAGTTCCTCTTTGCGAAAGATCGGTAAATAATTGTTATTCAATACGAAAAAAATCAGCCGCGAACGCTTTTCGTAGATTTGTGCGCTCTTTTTCAAATATTGCTGGCTGATCGACTAAATCACCTAGTTTTTCTGTGACCTGAAATAAAATACCGTTGTGTACTGCAGTCGTATTTTTCGCGCTTTCAAGTAGCAGCGCAGGATCAAATCTTCCTAAAAACTCTGGTCCAAGAAAATTTCCCCATGCGAGATCGGGTAGAAACCGATATCGGCGCCGTTCGGCGAGTTGCCAAGGGTCTGGTCCGCGAACTTGGCCAAGGTTTGACATCCAAGAAGTAAATGCGCGTTCTCCAACAATGGGAGCTCGAAAGGCAAAGTGCCCGTGTCCAGCCAGTTCCAATTCGCGTTCTGTGAAAACGTGCAAATTCGCATGCGATGGTTTGAAAAGTTCCACAAGTCTATAGAAAAGCCCTTCCCAACTCGGTCTAGAAGCCCAATTACTCCGCAACGTCACCGTACTGGGGGAATTCGGATCACGCCCCCCGAAAAACACACTACCATCCCCGGACAAAGCACCTTTAATTCGCCAATTTGCGCCAAATTCGGAGGTTGGCGTGTAGGACGGAGAATCACCATACTTGGGACGGACTATATGTCTAATCTCCGTGCACCAGTGTGCCGCGAAATCCTCGGCGTTATCGATAGCATAAGTATCGTAGAGCACCTCAACCTTCGAAGGTGTAAGTTTTGGAGAACAGGCAACAAGCGCTTGGTATAGCGCCAATGCAAAGTCTTTAGACCGGATGTCTTGATAAGTTGTTATGCCAATGCCGACTTTTGGTTTCATGTCGGAGTTCATAGCATGCGACCTCAAAAACGTCGACATGCTTGGGGACTTTCGTGAGCCCGCAGCATCGTTGTTAGAAGGGCATATTCTGAACGATGCGGGGAGCAACAGTTAAGCCGATTTGAGAGCCGAAACCCGACGTCTCGGGGTAAATCGCTTGCGGGCAGTTGATCGACTTCAAAGTGGTGCAATTAACGGCTCCCTTTTTGGGATCGCTAGTTCAGCCATTAAGAGACCACCCGTGGCGCAATTGAGACCGGCGGGATTTCGGCAATAGTTGGCCGAAAGGAGATTGTCTGCTTTGGGCGCGCGGAGGGGCGAAAGCGGTCGTTCAGGGGCGTGTTGATGACTTGTGCTTTCGGGTCAGGTCGGTCCGATCTTATCTTGCTCCCATCATCTTCAGATACTTGGTTTCATAGGTCTCCCCAACCCCGTTTTTGTCAATTAGTTTGGGTAGCTCCAATAGAGTCATGGCCTCCTTAGGTTTTACATTCATTGTTTGCTCTGGTGCATATTTTGAGTTCAGATCAACACGCTGCCAACCTGCTGCACTTGTGTGTGTCCATGGAAATCTAGTCTTGGATTGAGCAAAGGCATCGCTGACGCTTAAGCTAGGCCAGCCTATAATTCGGCTTTGGTCAAAACTTCCGCTCGCCGTTACCAATAGCTCACCTTCCGGAGGTAATTCTATGTCTCTGCGATTTCCATTTCGTGTGATCCAAGCTAAGCCGCGTGTTGAATGATCAACAGCGCGATAACTGCGAGCGCTGGGGTCATTGGTTGAAGGGTCTTTGCTCGGGTCCCAAATGGAAGGGAGCGTAAGGAAACCGTTTTTACAGGGCGATGCATTTATCCAGAATGTATCTCTAATCGATCCGAACTCAGGCATTGTCATTTCAAACTTCTTGAATTTACTTGTGCCATCGCTGCGGATATCGGCCTCTCCGACTGTTTGCTCCAGTCTCCACCGATTTCGCTCCCAAAAATTACCACCAAAGTCCCCAGCTTTGAACGAACCGCAAACGCATTCGGCTGGCAGACGACTAAACTCTGGGTCTTCTACATCTGTCATCCATAGGGCCACCACAGTACCTTGATCTGTATAAAAGCAGCCTTTTGGAACTGGCAAAATGGGCAAATCTATCAGATGGAAACTCAAATCGGACAGATTTAGCTCGTGAACCGCAAAGGACTTCGAGTACATTTGAAGAATACGTTCTTGCTCAGGCGTAAGATACTGATGGCGCATATCCGCAAAGAAAAGCAACTTAGTTCCATCAGGAGAAAAGTGCGGCTTTACCAATGATCGTCCCGACCCTGTGAGCTTGAATTCAACAAGACCATCTGGATCCATAATCCATATTTCAGACTCGTCCGAAGACTCTTGGTGGAAAACTGTATAAGCAATTCGACCGCCATCAGGTGAAACAACAACATCTTCGAGCCTGTAAACTCCGCTATCTAAACGATAGGTTTTGGAAGAATGAGTTTCAAAATCAACCAACGCGATGGTAAGATTTTCGGTGTCAAGTCGTCCAAAGACGCCCTTACTCCCGTTCCTAGTCAAACTGCAGTTGAGATTTCTGGTGATCATCGCGCCAATTTTGCGGTTCGATTTCTCGTTCTCACTAGGTTCCACCGACGCCGGACTGCTTTCGCAGCCTGTTAGAATTGATGATGCCAACCCAGTTGCAAGTATGGCCAAAGAAAAATTTCTACGGTTACAATAATTTATCACCCTCGCCTCCCAGTCTGAAAGATAGCCAAAGCACTTAGCGAGTTCGGGAAATCACATTTCTGCCAATCAATGCAATATAGTTGAAAACGTTTCGTCGATCAAAAATTTAGCAATGCGCTCCGCGCCGCTTGGTGCATTCCATCCATGGAATGCACCAAGGTCAAGGAAAACCTTGAAAGCGCTTGTGTATGCCTTAGCCAAATGACTCGGAACGGTTCAATGCGTCGCTTCGCTTGCCTTGAAGCCATCCGACAATTCTCTTTGCGCAAGCTGGGGAGTCAAGAGGTGAAATCGGCTTCGCCGACGCGCCAAAGGCGCGCCTCTTGACACCCCAACTTGCGCGCTCAAACTCGAACACGGCCTTTGCGTAGGCATAGCCTGCAGCAAAGGCGTTCCCAGTGGAAATAATCAACTCGAAGACCATGGTCCTTGCGACGGTGCAGTCCTCTCGGACCGCACCCTACATGCTGGCAAATGTCCGCTTTCAAGCAACCCCCAACCCGCCCTCAACGGCAACAACTGGCGCAAAGCAGACCCTACCTTCCCAACCCATACCCAAGGCTAAGGTCCTGCACGACCTTCACAGCGCCACCGCGCCCGAGGCTGCTGAGGCTGACGTTATCGCCGATATTGATTGCGCTCTCGATTGGCGTTGGGACCATGACCACGTGATTGCCCATGCCAGAGGCGCGTTCGAGAAGCGCGACGCGGCCAGCGTGGAGCTCTTCAAAGGATCCAACCCGCCAGCCGTCATAGACGGTGTGACCGGGGGCGGTGAGGGTGCCACGTCCTTGCTCGGCGAGGGTATCGCTGAGGGTATTAATCTCTGCCCCTTGAAGCGCGTCCTTTGCCCCGTCATGGAACGAGAAGACCCCGTCCTGATCGCAAGCCCCAAGCCCTGCACGGACATGATCTTGAGCTCGTGAGGCGAGCGCCTGATCGATGCGGGCATCACCGGTGAAGAAACGCTCCTCGCCATGACCGATCCGGTCAAGCTCGCGGTCGAGCGCGGTAAAGGCTGTCGCCCCTAATTGCTCCTCGAGCGGGTGGTAAGAAAGACGCGAGAGATGGCCCGCCTCATCCACATGAACCCATGATCCTTTCTGAAGATGATCGACCAGAGAAGACTTAGTATTGACCATGGTTTTGGTCTTGTTGCCGGTATCAAGGATCAGAACGCTGTTGCCAGTGGAGCGACGTTCCAGGCCTACAACTTCACCAACTAGTTCCTCACCCCGCTCATGAAGCTTGGTCGTACTACGCGTCTTGGTGATATCGACGCGTGACCTCTCGGCTAGTGTCTCTGTCCAGCCGTCTTTGAAGGCCATCACATTGCGGCGCACTTCTGTGGCAAGACCGCGTGCTTCCAGCTCGCGCGCACGAGCGCGAAGTGCATTGCCCCAGATGGCTTGTTCAGGATCTCGCCCGCCAAGGTCTTGGAGCCTGACTTCACCCCGACCATCAAGCTCTGCTGCCAAGGCTTTATCCAGCCTACTAAACCCCTTGGCATGGATATCCCGATCAAGGGCCATACGCTCATCGAAGATCGAGCGCTCGCCAAGCTCTGCCGTCGCGCGCTCGCGTGCCTGATGACGCAGGCCGTGAGAGAGATAATCGCGAGGGATACGTAACTCATGACCTTCACGCGTCCTGCCGCGCAAGATGACATGGGCATGGGGATTATCCGTATTCCAATGATTGATAGCGACCCATTCTGTCCCAACACCAAGGTCGCTTTCCATCTGCCCCATCACATCGCGAACGTAGCCCTGAAGATCTTCCATGCGCGAAGCACTCTCTGGCGCAATCATAATCCGAAAGTGGCGCGGGTCTTCCTGGGTCCAGTCATCGAGCTCGCGTGAGAGGCCCGCAACCTTATCCCGATAAGCATCATAGAACTGCCCCTGCTCATCATCTCGCGCTGCCCCATCACGACCAAGATAAGCAGCATGGGCTGCAAGCTTCGCACTACCCGCACGATGAGCAGAGAAGGACACCTTGATCACAACACGCTGACGTCTGTCCGAGCTAAACCCACCTCGAGCACCACCAACGCCACCACCCCGAAACGAAACACCTGCCCCACCAATGGCCTTGCTCAAGCGGGCACCCAAGGCCCCAGACCGAGCATCCCCGCGCCGCCCGACAGCAAGGCGGATGTTCAACCCGTCAGATCCGCGCTCTGCCATGCTTGGGCTCCTGAATGACCATGCGTTGTCACGCCATGTGACACACAAGGAAGTTGTGACTTGCCACCAACAACTTGGATAAAACATAGCACATACAGGCCCTTGAGCAAGTGAAAACTTGCTCTTTATCTTGCTGTATTCAAATATTCGTGCTTATATTGGCCATAACTTCAAATGGATACAAGCTATGACAAAGCACTATACTACAATACAATCTGCGAATAGAAGTTTCTGGCTGCAATTTCTACATGGCGACAACTCGGACTGGGGTAGAAAACTTGTCTGGTTGCTCAAATCGGGCGCTGTGATGCTCGTCTGGCTTGAGTTCCTCACACTTTTTGCAGCTTGGCCGGGAACAGTTCCGCATGAGGAATTGGGGCCAGTGTGGCTGAACCTTCTGGGCATAGAGTTTCGGGCACCTTGGGCGGGCATCGCCTATGTCTTTACACCCGACGGGCGGACTGGGGGTTGGCTCTGGTTGATGCGCCTATGCGGCGTGATCCTGACACTGCCGGGCATAGGGCTGGCCCTTCTTTACGCGGGGCTTCCGCCCAAGCGGCCTGCCAAGGGTGACCGCTTTGCTTATGGCGGACATTTGCTCGATCAGGCTGGGTCATCAGGTGTCATTGTGGGCCATGCGAAGGGCTTGCCTTGGCAGAAGATGCCAGACCTTGTAAGGCTTCGTCCGTCTACGGACATACTGATCCTTGGCTCCGGCCCTCAGGCCACTGGAGCCTTCCAAGCAGCGCTTAAAAGCTTTGATGGTGCGATCCTGCGCTTTGGTAAGGAGCGGCTCTTTGGCGAGCTGATCGATGACCGGGAGATTTTGCGTGTAGCTGAAGGGGCTATCGCCAACTTCCCACTTGATCCCTTGCGCCAAGTCCGGACCGGGGTCCTTGCGTGGGGCGATGTGTGGGCGATGCTTTCGCCGTGTGGCTTCAATGAGCGTCAACGTGTCTTGGCAACGGCCCTTTTGGTTTATGGTCTTGAGACGCTTCGGCCTGCTGATCGAACCTTTGCCGGGGTGATGGAAAAACTTCCTAGTCCTGATCAGCTCTATGCGCGTTTGCACGGTTGGCTTGAAGCGACAGAGATATTGAAGCCAGAGGCCTATGATCAGGTGTCTGGCCTTCTCGACTACTGGTCACAAACGCAGGAGCAGGTGGCGGAAGATTTGGCCATGATACCTGAGCGCTTGTGGGCGACCCAGAAGGGATGGAGCTATTATCTGGGCTGGGCACCTCTGCCGACATTGGCCAACATCTGTGAGTATGGCCCTCGCGTTCTCTCCATCGAGATGAGAGCTAAGAACGCGCGTGATGACTTTGATCCTGTCAGCCTGCCGCTCATGCACGCAATCACCCAACTCCGCATCTTGTTCCGCGAGGCGCTTACTTCTGGCAATCGACCTGTCCTGGTCGCCCTTGAGCCTGACATGCCAGATGAGTTGGCTTGGATGATCAAAGCGGTACATGCCGACCTAAAACGCAGCGGCGTCTCCTTTCTCGTGCATGCAAGATCAACCAGAGACATAAGAGCTGCCTTCAAGCTTGGTCTCCAAGAACCCATGTGCTCGGTCTTCGATACCGTCATCATGACGGAGCCAGACTACATGAGCTTCATCGAGGTGGTCGATAATCGTGCAATCTCGAGCGAAGGGGTAAGGCATGTTCGGCCCGGTGAGATCCTCATTGCTGAGACTGGGCGTCTTCCGGTTCGCTTGCATCCGGCGGATCCCTCCATGGTTCGCATAGCTTCTTATACGCCGACCGACAAAATTCAGCGACCAGAGCCTTGGAGTGAGGCTGCGGTCTCCTATCCACTAGGAGCAAGTCTGCCGAAACAGGTGTTGGTGAAGATACCCAAGCAGAAGGTGACAAAGCGACAAGAGATAGTGCCTGTCACTGTCAGCCAGGCCGCGCCACCCAAAGCGCCAAAGTCCAAGCCACTGGTGACCAAGGATGATCTGACCTCGGGGACTGCCCGCCTAAAGCGTGCGTTGGCCAAGCGGACCGGCGGCACTTCACCCTCCCAACCTCGTCTGATCTGAGGGCATACTTATGACCACGCGCAAGCAACTCACCCTCCACCTTGATGACACCACTGCCCGCGCCCTTGATCACGAAGCCAAGCTGCGCGGGCTCACCCTCTCACGCGCCGCCAACGATGCCCTCAAGCGCGTCCTCATCCATGACCGCGCTGACGCCATCGCCGACACCATCAAAGCACGACTTGATCGGCTGGATCAGCGCGATCTGGCGCGGGGTCGGGATTTGGCCATCCTACGCGAAACCCTCCTCGCGTTCGTCCGCGTCTGGTTCACCTACGCAGGACCTCTTGAGCGCGAGGAAGAGGATGATCAGGCTGAGGCGCTGTTTGATGCGTTTCTTGATGAGGTGGCGCGTGGGGTGCGGGGGTGAGGTCATCCCGATAAAACTTGTAGCAGAGCGCTTCGTATGAGAATGTCTTCGGTACGCGGCGTTAAGATAACGTCTCTTGCGCTTGGCTATTTCGCCTTGCGCTGATGACGGTTAGAATCTTCCACGCTTTCGAGCCAAATAGTAGATAGTTGGGCCATATATGATAATAGTGGCACCGAACTGCAGTTATTGGAGTGGGGAGAGAGATCTTGAAGCCGCTAGATATCTCAAATGCCAAGAACCCCGACTTAGCCGCATCTATGATAGCCATGCGCAGAGCGGCAGCTGCTGCACGCAAGATTGCCATGCAAACTGGGACTGGGATCGCTCTGAGCGAAAATGAAAAGACGGTGCGTATCTCAGCCGAACAATTGCGGAGGCAATATCCAACCGAGAGCGCCCTTTGACCTGATTGTTGGCGCTTTGGAACTGGTTAATTAGCTTTGGTTCAATAACTAAAATCATCTCTTCGAAACCAAGCCTAAGTCAGCCCATTGGTACGCGGCTGACCCCGGTCTGCTCGGTTTTGGCGGGCTAAATCCATCGCAGCCGGTTACCGCTCGCGATGCTTCGGCCTTAAGTTTTTGCATCTAGTCTAGTTGGAAGTGTGGAGAGTCGACCCCAGAATTGGCGGGATTTTCCATAAATGGCGATGAGACTTTCGTATCAGAGCGGATCTAAAATCTATCCACAAGTCGCTGCAGCTTGCCGTAAATTGTCTGTTTTCCACGGACCATACACGGACCCAAAACCAAAATTACTCCGTATTCGGAGCAAAAAATCAGCTAAGTCTTTGATTTAATGGTGGGCGCGACAGGGATTGAACCTGTGACCCCTACGATGTCAACGTAGTGCTCTCCCGCTGAGCTACGCGCCCGCCGTTACGGCGTTCAGACTGCTTAGAGGAGCAGACCGTCAGGAAGGCGGGTTCATAGCGGACGGGTGACGGGCCTGCAAGGGGCAGCGGCAGGCACGTTGCAGGGGCTAAGCCGCTTGGCACCGAGGCTGGGTTTAGTTCATATGTCTAGCTGGCAGACTAGGATGTGACAAAGGGCCCAAGAGATGATTTCTGCGTTAGATATTTTCCGCATCGGAATTGGCCCTTCGAGTTCGCATACCGTCGGGCCTATGCGGATCGCCGCCCGCTTCATGACGGACCTAGCGCGGGCAGGGGTTTTGGCCCGCGTCGCGCGTCTATCGGTTTCTTTGCAAGGTTCGCTCGCTTTTACAGGTGCCGGACACCGAACTCCTGAAGCGGTTTATCTGGGGCTTCTTGGCTTTAAGCCCGAGACGACCGATCCAGAAGAAGCCGAAGCGGCCCTCAAGAATTTGTTGGCGACATCCGCGTTGCGTCTCCAATCAGGCCAAACCATTGCGTTTGATCCTGCAGCAGATTTGATCTTTGACTATGAGACGCCACCAAAACTGCACCCAAATGGCATGACTTTGTTGGCGCTTGATGCAGCGGGTCGCGTGCTGGCCGACCAAACCTATTACTCCACGGGCGGTGGCTTCATCGCCAGCCAACGGCAATTAGAGACCCCTTTGGAAAATGATCTCGTAGGGGGGGGCCCAGAAGGACCGTTTGCCTTTACCTCTGCGGCACAGCTTTTGGATTTGTGCCAAGCTCATGGCCTTTCGGTGGCCGAGGTTCTGCTTGCTTGTGAAGATTGCAAACGTGACCGTGACGAGACTTTATCCGCCCTAGAGGTGATTGCCGAAGCGATGGCGTCCTGCATTGCGCGGGGCTTGGTGCAGAAGGGCATCTTGCCAGGTGGCCTGCAAGTGCGTCGCCGGGCACCTGATCTCTATGAAAAGCTGACAGGGTCACCACTGTCCAATGAGCGGGAGGCCTTATTCGACTGGCTCAATGTCTATGCCATGGCGGTGAATGAAGAAAACGCCGCCGGCGGCCGGGTGGTGACGGCCCCAACCAATGGTGCCGCAGGGATTATTCCAGCGATCTTGCGCTTTTACTTACTCGATGCGAAGGCCCCATCATCTGCCGTCCATACCTATCTTTTGACGGCTGCAGCTATCGGCATTCTTTATAAGCAACGTGCTTCGATCTCCGGGGCTGAGATGGGATGTCAGGGTGAGGTGGGCGTCGCTTGCTCGATGGCGGCGGGTGGCCTGGCAGCTGTTTGGGGTGGTAGTCCATCGCAGGTGGCGAACGCGGCTGAGATCGGGATGGAGCATAACTTGGGTTTGACTTGTGACCCCGTGGGCGGGCTCGTGCAAATTCCCTGCATCGAGCGCAATGCGCTTGCAGCCGTGAAAGCCGCCAACGCTGCTCGGCTAGCGCTGCAGACCGATCAACCAGCGCGCGTCACCTTGGATCAAGTGATCGAGACCATGCGACAAACCGGATTGGATATGTCGTCGAAATACAAGGAGACCAGTCTAGGCGGCCTCGCCGTGAATGTCGTTGAATGTTGACTTGTCGCTCAGGTCGGGCCTGAGTGGCGAAAAGGCGACGGGCAGGATAACGCAATGGACTTGGATCTACCAGAAGGCATGAAACGGGCAGGGATTGCAGATTGGCAGCAATTGGGCGCAATCACGGCTGAAGCCTTTTATGAAGACCCAGTCAATCGCTGGATATTTGGAACACCAAAGACCTTAGATGCCATCTTTCCACTGCTCGCACGAGCACATTATCTCAAGCATGGTTTTTGCCATATGATCGGGGATGGTGGCGCAGCGATGTGGTTGCCGTGGGGGGCACCGTCAGAGCTTTCGCTATCAGCCATTGCTCAGGTTGCTTGGACCTTGATGGCGACGGGATCTCTTGGCGCAATTACCCGCGCTTTGGAAGCCGGAGAACGTATGCAGGCACATCACCCTAAGGAGCCGCATCTTTATCTGTTTACCTTGGGCACGCGCCTGGCCAATCGCGGCAAGGGAGTTGGCAAAGCTCTATTTGCTCCGGTGTTGGCAGAGTGTGATCGAACTGGAACCCCCGTTTATTTGGAGAATTCCAATCCAGTCAATGAGGGATTTTATCGATCTCATGGCTTTGATTCACTTGGACACTTCCCGTGTGGTCAAGATAGGGGGGAGCTAAAGGCACCGCCTCTGCAAATGATGTGGCGGGCACCTCGCGGCCAATCTGCATAAGGAAACCGGTGGCAAGCAAGATTTTGCACCCGCCACCCGTGCGTGCCGACTAGCATTAACGCTCTTGTGAACAAAAATGTCATCTAGATATATCATTTTAATTTGAAACTGGCGGGATTTCTGTCAAAAGCAACCTAACGGCATTGGGTTTTGCCTCAGTTTGGCATGACCGCAGACATACGCCTTCACGCGGCCCCGGCGGGGGCCTTGTTTGTGAGCAACGGGGGAATTTGAGCACATGTTGAACAAAAATCACAAACTAACGCTTGCCGCAACGGCAAGTGCCATCGCATTACTCACTGGCGCGCCCGGTTTGGCCATTGCGCAGACCACAGCCGCTGCGTCAGACGAAGCCCCCCGTGTTGAAACGATCATCGTAACCGGATCGCGCATTCAGACGGCGGCAAACCGTGCCATTTCTCCAGTTCGGGTCATCGATTCCGAGGCGATCCGCGCAACGGGCCTGATAGATATCGACGAGGTTTTGAAGCAACAGAACCAGTTCCTGCCCTCAAACGGCGCAACAACCAACCCTACCCTGTTGGAATCCCACGGGGCTTCTACGTTGGATATGCGCGGATTAGGCCAGAATCGGACGCTCGTTTTGGTCAATGGCCAGCGCGTTACGCCAAATGGCTTCCGCAACTCGGCAGACGTGAATTCCATTCCTTCAGCTTTGATTTCGCGAATTGAAACCCTGACAGGTGGCGCTGCAGCTGTTTACGGTGCAGATGCGGTTGCAGGCGTGACCAATTACATTTTGCGCGACAATTATGAAGGCTTAGAAGTCGCCGTAAATGGCGGGACTTCTGAGCAAGGCGATGCGCAGAGCTATAGCATTGGCATCACAGGCGGGATGAACTTCTTTGAAGATCGCGGCAATATTGTGCTGCACGCCAGCTATGCGGACCGAGGCATCCTCAAACGTGAAGATCGCGCATGGGCTCTGCCTGAATTGAATGACGCTGGGCTGTTCATCCAAACTTTCCCGACCGCAGGCGGCGCGTTTACGCGTTGGGCCAGCGCTACTGCCGCCCCTGCTGGGACTGCTGCCCCAACATTCGCCTATGCCGCTGATGGCACCTTGGGCACCACAGCTGGTACGCAAGCCTTCTCGCAATTTGAAGCGTTCCAGAACCCAAATGACCGCACCAATGCGGCCATTTTTGGTACATTCAAGCTGGCCAAATGGGCTGAATTCTATGGCCGCGGTACCTATTCGCTGATCAATAACACCAGTCAGCAGGTTCCCGTGCGCACAAACGGCAACACCGCAGGTGTGCTTCCTGCCGTCGCCGGTGGTGCCAATATCGTCACACAAGGTGATGTGTTGATCCAACGGACCAACCCATTCTTGACCCCTCAGATCCTGTCGATTCTAAATCCAGCTGGCGGTATCTCACTGTTCAATTTGAATGCAGCCGGCACAGGCCCAGGCACCGATGCGGCTCGCTTCCGCGTTGCCAAGACATTATTGGAGCTGGGACCTCTCATTGATGAGACAGAACGGACCAGCCACCAAGTCGTTGTCGGCGTCCGAGGTGAGCTAACCGACAACATCAGATACGACCTGTCTTATGTAACGGGCAAGAGCATCGAAGAAGTGCAACGTATCGGTTGGGGCTCGTGGAGCCGCTTCCAGCAAGCAACCAATGTTACCAGCGCCGGCGGCCAAGCGGTTTGCGTCAACCCGGCCAATGGCTGCGTGCCTTACAACCTATTTGGCCCATCCGCCGCCAGCGCTGCTGCAGTGGCTTGGGTTAATGGCGACACCAGCGAATTGTTCAACAAGCGCAACCGTCATCAAGATATTTTGGCGTTGAACATTTCCGGCGATACAACAGGCTTCTTCAGCTTGCCTGGCGGCCCTGTCGGCTGGGCTTTGGGTGCGGAGCGTCGCGAAGAGTTTGGTAACTCGATCTTCGGACCACGCGCTTTCACCCGCGACACACTGCATGGTCAAGGTGCGCGCGCGAACTTGGTCGCTGACTTTGAATTGACCGAATATTATGGCGAGTTGCGTCTGCCCGTTTTGGCCGACAAGCCATATTTCAAGCAGTTCGACGTTGAAGCCGCCGGCCGGTGGAGCGACCATTCTCGCTCTGGCGACTACGACACCTGGAAGCTCGGTGTGAACTGGGCGGTGAATGACACCATCCGCCTGCGCGGTTCGAAGCAAACGGTGGTGCGTGGTCCAAACATTGGTGAGTTCTTCGGTGCAGCCGTGGAAGCGCCGATTCTCGGCACTGGCCGTCCAACGGACTATTGCTCCGATCCCGTCCGCTTCAACGTGCCGACGGCTCTATGTACCGCACTCGGCGCACCCTCGACCCCGGGTTACATCCCTGTTGTTGGTACCGGTCTGCCGCTGATCGACAATGCGGTTGCGGTTCAAGGCGGTGGAGATGCGATCAAGCCCGAATCGGGGGAGACCTTCACCTATGGCTTTGTGTTTACACCACAATTCATCCCTGGCCTATCGGTGGTGGTTGATGCCTATAACATCCAGATTGACGATGCGATCGGCACGATCAACCCGATCCAATTGATGGATAGTTGCTATTTGGTGCTGCAAGACCCCAATAGCGCGCTTTGTAAGAAGATCACCCGTGACGCCAATGGTCGGGTTGTTAGGTTCGACCAACGCGACACCAACTTGACTTTGCTCAAGACCTCTGGGGTCGACTTCTCGGTCTATTACAATGCGAAACTGCCTAAAGCTTTGCCGGGCGATAGGATCAACATCACCTTCCAAGGCGGTACGGTTGACAGCTTTGTCCGCCTCTTGTTCCCATCCGACAATCTATTTGATTGCGCTGGGGACTTTGGCAGTGGTGCCTGTTCCGATGCCGGTACGGGTATCCGTGCCATCCCAGCCTTCCGCTCCAACCTCGCAGTGGCATGGATGGACGGTCCTTTGACCATTCGCGGTGCGTGGCGTTATCAAGGTCAAGTTGATGCCCTGATCAAGCGCGTGCCGGAACCGCAGTGGCGCAATGTGGCGGCCAACACCAACAATGTCCAACACATTGATGCTTGGGACTATTTCGACCTCGGCTTCTCCTACAAGATCAACGACAATCTGCGTATTGGCGGCACCGTCAGCAATCTGTTTGATAAAGAGCCACCAATTTTGGGTTCGGCACAGCAAGACGCTAATACATTGCCAAACCAGTATGACATCATTGGTCGCCGCTATGCGATTAATCTGGTCTGGAGAATGTAAACCAGCCGGAAAAACAAAATTGCGCTCGGCCCGCCCTTGTGGCGGGCCGTTGGCGTTTTATGCAGGCAGACGTCAAACGAACTCTGACCAAACAGGGAATGAATATGAGACAGCTTGGAACCTATGCGCTGCGTGGCTTTTTGGCCGTCGCGCTTGCTTTGGCCTTGGCGATTGGCTGGTCAAGTTGGCAGGGCGATCAGCGCGCAGGCTGGACGGACGTGACGTGGAAGCTCGGAGATCAGGGCTTGGACCTTGCCTCGTCTATTCAAGTCGAACTCAATCGCGAGACCAAGGCCAATGCCAATAGTCCGGGCCAGTTACTTTATGTCCGCGCGCCTGGTCTTGGCCTAGATCAGGCCTTTGCGTCTGGCGATGACCTGCGTTCAAACGATGACGTGCGAGTGGCATCCAACACCAAGACCTTCGTTGCCGCCATGGCCCTGCAACTGGTTGAGGCGGGAAAGGTGCAATTGGATGGCCCGATTGGTCCGGCGCTGTCCCCTGCGGTCAAGGCGATGATGGAAAGGAACGGCTATCAGATTGACACCATCAGCATGCGCCAACTTCTGAACCACACATCAGGCATCCCCGATTATTTTCAAGTGCCCTTGTTTGAAGTCTTGGCATTGGTGCCCAACGCTTACGGGGTGTCAGCGCATTGGACCGCGGAGAACGAGATCTGGTTTGCCGTAACTTTCGGCCGCAAGGACGTGGTGGGCGAGAACTTCAACTATGCCGATACCAATTATTTGATCGCAGCAGACATCATCAAGCAAGCCACAGGGTCGTCGACGATTGGTGTGGCGGCGCGCAAGATGTTGGCTTGGCCAAAGATTGGCGCGGATGAAACCTATTGGGAGGCGATGGAGCCAGAGCCTGCAGGCACGCGCCGGGCCGTGCAGTATCGCGGTGCGATTAAAGATTCCGACGTAGACGTGTCCTACGATCAATATGGCGGTGGTGGCCTTGTGATGAGCATGGATGATCTGGGCCGAGCCACGCGCGCTGTTGTCTTGGGCGAGGTGTTTACCAATCCTGTTGCAACGCGCCTGTTGATGCAAACGCCTGGACCAGATCCAAAGGGCGAGGGATATGGCCTTGGGCTATACCCAACTAAATTGCATGGAGAGTTGTGTTGGGGGCATGGGGGCTATTGGGGCACTGCGGCTGTCTATTGTCCGCGTTTGGACCTTACGCTTGCGCGTTCTACTGGCCAAGCCAACGCCCAACAAACCGATCGCGAGGGTTCGGGCGCTTTGTCAGCCCTGATCTTAGCCGCTCAAGCGGCAGAACGTGCGCGCGTTAAGGCAACCAACGACTGACGGGCTTGGTCGATTTCATGGCGGGTGGTGCAGCGCAGGACCTGCCCACCTTGTGCGGTGATTTGCTCTGCAGCGGCGACATATTTGTGCCTGCGACTATAGTGGGTGGTTAGCGCCCAGCGAATGGGATGGTCGGCGCGGATGAGACGCGGCCAATCTTCACGACAGCCCTCAAACACATCCCGATCCTTAGCTGCAGCCCTGCGGATGGAACGTGGGATCACTTGCGACATCACCAGCCACAAAGGCAAATCCATCCACACTAAATGGGTGACGCGGGGCAATACGACGGGGCGCGTAACCGAATAATTCCCGGCCAACACCCAGTCTCTTTGAGAGGTGGCTTGATCCACATCGGCGAGAAAGGCCTCAGGTTCTTCTGCTGAACGATTGTACCAGCCCGGCCGCCAATTGATTAGGTCCAGCTCCAGATGGGCGATCCCGGCCTCGCCCGCGAGCTTTTCGGCAAAGGTCGACTTGCCAGAGCCACTGGTGCCGATCACAAGCACGCGGAGGCCGGGTTTTGTGGTGTTGAATTCGTCCATGGAAGTTGCAGACTTTTCTCAAGTTGACATTTCAGTCTACAGCTTACGCGGCCTTTATCTCAGATAAATCTAGCGAGCTGCCGGAGCGGTGAACTAATCCAGAATTAGTTGATATCAGCAAATCAAAAGCTTATCGAGGCGAAGTTGCCTTCATATTCACAAAAATGTGAACATTATTTCACAAAACTGAATCCCAATAGACGTCGATCTGTCACGTTCAAAACGTATCGCGGCCCTTGGATCAGGTGTGTTGCACCTGCGAAAGGGGATTCCAATGACCACTAAGTTTACACGCGCTGCCCTCATGGGCGCAGTTGGCTCGTTTGCATTACTTGCAGCGACTGCAGCGACCGCTCAATCGGCGGCAACCGCAACTGCTGCAACAGCTGAAGAAAAGGCCGCTGAAACCATCATCGTGCGTGGTGCTCGCCCAATCTTTGAGTCCGACCGCGCCGCATTGCAAGTCCAGCGCAACGCGCCCGCTCTTGTCAGCGTCTTATCTGCAGATGAGGCCGGTCGCTTGGCCGACCAAAATATTGCCGATGCTGTAAGTCGTCTGCCCGGCGTCGCCGTGGAGAAGGATCAAGGCCAAAGCCGCTATGTGAATTTGCGCGGCCAGCCCCGTCGCTGGGTGACGTATTCGATCGACGGTATGAGCGTTGTGTCCCCAGAGGGGCGCGACACGCGCTTTGATAACATACCTACCGCAATCGCCAGCCAAGTTTCGGTCAACAAGGCCATCACGCCTGATATGTCGGGCGATACAGTCGCTGGTAACATTAACATTCGTACCCGCTCTGCCTTTGACTATCGCGGACGCCGGATCATTGGTGGTCTTTCGCTTGGCCAAGTTGAGTTGGGCGGCGGCCGCGAAATTGATGCGTCGTTAGTAGTGGCGGACCGCTTCTTTGACGGTAAGCTGGGCCTCTTGGGGCAAGTGTCCTTCTATGAACGTGAAATGGTCACCGATAACTGGGAGACCGACCCCTATCTGAGGCCTGGTAGCGCGACGTCTGGAATTGATCGTCGTCCAGGTTCCGAGACCCGCCGTTGGGCCCGCGAACATGAGAACAAGCCCTACCGTTTGACCCGCGGCAATATTTCCGGCTCGGTCCGCGCCGACTGGCGACCAACTGAGCAGGATACCCTGTTCGCTCAATCCGTATACAGTCAGTTTACCGATATTGAGCTGCGCAACAATTACATTTTCCGGTTTGACAACGGCGCAACAAATACCCCCAATGCCGCCTGTACTGGGACTGTGACTACGATCGTAACCAGTGCCGCCAATGACATTTGCACCGGCAACTTGCCGAATAAAGGCACCGTCTATGGCGTCCGGATGAACTGGAATTTCCGCACGGGTGATATCAAGGAATACATCTTCACCAATACGATCGGCGGCAAGCATGCGCGTTTTGGCTGGGACGTCGATTGGCGTTTGAATTTCACAGAGACCGAGGATGGCCAAGACTTAACCGGGACACCGTCATTTGAGAGTCCCTCCACCGTCACCTCGCGACCAACTGTCGATTATGACTTCACGGATGTGACCAATAATACGGTGCGCCTATTCAACACAGTGTTGTCAGGCACGACCCGCTCAAAAGGACCGGCGGTTAGCAGCGTCGAGGCCTTCCCGATGCTATTCATCGATATCGTAGATGCTGAGGGCGGTGACCTGACAGCGGCTTGGACGGGTAAGTTCGACGCCAGCCGTGACATAAGCCTGTTTGGTTCTGAAGCGACTTTAAAGGTTGGTGGCTTGTACACCACCCGCGATAAGAAGCGGCGCTTGACCCAATATCGCGCCCGCGCCGCTGACTTCACGGCTGCCGGTGTCGCTTTGCCGACCTATAATGACCTTGCCATCGATACCGCCTTCAAGGGCAAATACGCGCTTGGCTATACGTTCCGCTATTATTCTGGCGATAAGGTTGGCGACTTGGTGCAAAGCCTGAAGGATCGCCGGATCGGTTCATACCAGGATGGCTCGGGTGAGTATTTTGAAGTGACCGAAGATATCGTTGCAGCCTATGCGATGGCGACCGTCAAGCAGGACTGGGGCAGTATCATCTTCGGTGGCCGCGTTGAGCGCACTGAGAATACTTCAAAGGCCTTGCCGATCATCGGCGGCAGTCGCGTCCTCACCGCGCTCAAAAGCGATGACACGCTCTTCTATCCCAGCGTCCATGTGAATTATGACCTGAATGAAGAGATGAAGGTCCGCCTTAGCCTGAACACCGGCGCGGCGCGTCCTGACTTTGATGATTTGGCGGCAAACTTCTCCATTGATGATGCTCCCGGCCTCATCACAGGCGGCAATCCTGACGCTAAGCCTGAAAAGTCGGTTGGCTTTGATGCGTATTTCGAATGGTATATGAAGTCACAGGGCTATTTCCAAATCGGCTTCTATTACAAGGACATTAAGGATGCCTTGTTCACCCAAAGTGGCACATTTGGCAGCACCATCCTGAACACTCCCGATCGCGATCGTTCCGGCTACAATTTCACCACCATACGCAATGGCGGTGATGGCAAGTTGATGGGGGTTGAGGTTGTCTTCAATCATACGATTGAGGAGTTGGTTGAGTCTATGGGAGGTCCAGATTGGCTGGAAGGCTTTGGCGTCCGCCTATCTGCCAATTTCAACGATAGCGAGATCAATGTTCCAGCCGTTGGAACAGCACCTTTGCGCGTTGTTGATCTACCCGGTGCGTCTGATCTGGTAACCAATGTTGGCCTGACCTATGAAAAGTATGGCTTGTCAGCCCGCATTGCCTATCAATACCGCACCAAATGGCTGCAGTCCGTGGGCGGCTATGCCACCGTCAATGGTGCTCTGGTTCCAGACGGCAATGGCGACATTTACTGGAACAACTCTGAAAGCCTGTCGGTCTCGGCACGCTATCAGTTGAACGACCAGTTCGAACTGACGTTCGATGGCATTAATCTCGCCGATAGCCCAGGTCGCCGCTTTGCGGATAGTGAACTCTATCCGATTGAGTATGAGACCTTCGGTCCTCGCTATATGATTGGCGTTCGCTTTAAGTACTAAAGGCCGGGCCCGCTCTATGTGACCGGCATAGAGCGGGCTTTGCTGTGCCTTGGACGAGACTTGGCTCAGCCACCCATCATCTTGGTGCGAATGTTCAACTGACCGGCGAGGCCTGCCATGCTATGGACTTCGATGGCTTGATAATCGGGCGATTTCACCATCGCCACCATGGCGGCGCGCGAGGGGTATTCGGCAATCGCCACCAACCGCGTCGACACATGCCATGACGGCCATGCCTACCGCCTATAGGCTTCACGGCCAGACAGCTCAGGTTCTGCCCGCCGCGCCGGACAGCTTTTCCGAAAAGGTCGACTTGCCAGAGCGATTGGTGCCGATCAAAGGGGCGCTGCGACCGGGTTGGGTGGTATTGAGCTTGGTTATGGACGCAGCTGACACTTTTTGAACCGGCTTTTTGGTCGAGTGGCGTACGCGGCGTTTATCTCAGAAAAATCAAGTAAGCCACCCGATATGCCCAACAAATCTAGAGGTAATTGAAGTCGCTGCGCCGAAAGCAGAGCGCCTGAAAGTGGCTTCGAACGTCACAGAAGTGTGAGCATTATTTCGCAAAACTGAATCCTAACAGACTTCGATCTGTTACCTCAAAACAGTATCGCCCCCACCGGACCAGGTGTGTTGCACCTGCTAAAGGGGATTCCAATGACCACTCAGTTTACACGCGCTGCTCTCATGGGCGCAGTTGGCTCGTTTGCATTACTTGCGGCGACCGCAGCTACCGCTCAAACAGCGGCAACCACCACGCCTGCACCAGCAGAAGCGACAGAAGCTGAAACCATCGTCGTTCGCGCCTCTCGCCCGATTGCGGAATCCGATCGTGCGGCACTTTTGGTGCAACGGGCCTCGCCATCGCTGGTTTCGGTTTTGTCCGCGGACGAAGCCGGTCGCCTGTCTGACCAAAACATTGCCTACGCAGTGGGCCGCTTACCGGGCGTTGGCGTTCAGCGCGACCAAGGCCAAGCGCGCTATATCAATCTGCGCGGTCTTCCGAACCGTTACGTAACCGTGTCCTTCGATGGATTGAACGTCGTCAGCCCCGAAGGCCGGGCAACCCGGTTTGACAACATCCCAAGTGCACTTGCCAGCCAAGTTGTGGTGAGCAAGGCAATCACGGCTGACATGCCAGGCGACACCGTTGCAGGTAATGTCGATATCAAGACCCGTTCAGCTTTTGACTATAAGGGCCGGAAAATCACCGGCGGCGTTCAACTCGGTTTGGTTGAGTATGGCGGCGGGGAAGAGGTTGATGCCTCGATCGTTGTGTCTGACCGCTTCATGGACGACAAAGTAGGCTTGCTGGCGCAGGCGTCCTATTACAAGCGCCGGATGATCACCGATAACTTCGAGACCGACCCAATGCTACGGCCCGGTGGCGTTCTCAGCACCGCTCGTACGACGGTCGCTGGTGTGTCCACACTCTGCTCGACCATCACGCCAGTACCAACAGCTTGTTTTTCAGGCTCTCCCGACCGGCGGCCTGGTTCGGAAACGCGGTCTTGGGCGCGTGAATATGAAAACAAGCCATATCGCCTGACGCGTGGCAACATCTCGGGCAGCCTTCGCGGCGACTGGCGTCCAAATGACATGGACAAGCTTTTTGCCCAAGTGGTCTATACTCAGTACACCGATGATGAGTTGCGTAACAACTATATCTTCCGTTTCGACAATGGTGCAACCAACGTAACAGGCGTTTGCCCAGCCGTCGCTGCGCCAATCACTGGCACGGGTGCCTATGACATCTGCAACGGCAACACGCCCACCAAGGGCACTGTTTACGGGACGCAGATCACTGGCAACTTTAACTCCCTGCACACCAAAGAATATATCTCAACCGGCACACTTGGTGGCGACCATAAGCGATTTGGCTGGGATATGGCTTGGCGCTTGAATTTCACAGAGGCTGAAGATGGTTTTGACGCGGGTGCGCTTCCAAACTTCACCAGCTCCGCTGATCCGCGCCTGCGCCCAACTGTCGAGTATGATTTCACCAATCCAGAGTTCAACACCGTGCGCCTCTACACCACGATTGTTGACCCTGTGACAGGTGTCCGCTCACGTGGTCCACGTCAACTCAGCATCGAGGCATTCCCGCTCGACTTTAACAATATTTCTTACCGTTCGGGTGCAGGCGATTTCACGCAAGCCTTTACCGGGCGCTTTGATGCAAAGAAGGACTTTGAAGTCTTCGGGCTTGAAACAAACTTCAAGGCTGGCTTCGCTTACACAACTCGTTCCAAAAAGACCCGGTCCAGTGTTTGGACCGCGACGAATGCTCAAATTCTTGCAGCTGGTCGTCCCTCGCCAACTTATGCCGATTTTGCACTAGATCGGCCATTCTTGGGCGAAATGACGCTTGGCTATAACTTCCGTTATCACTCTGAAGCGAGACTTGAAGCTTACATGCAGGATTTGATCAAGGCTGGCATTGCGCGGCCAATCGATCAAACTGACAATTACTTCAACGTCACGGAAGAAATCCTTGCGGCCTACAGCATGGCAACATTTAACTTCGACTGGGGTAATTTGGTTGTCGGTCTTCGTGGCGAGCAGACGACCAATACAGGTCAATCCTTCAACACGATTGCCGGGGTCTTTGGGCTCACAGAAGTCTCATCTGATGACGTCATCTTCTATCCAAGCGCACATCTGAATTGGGATGTGCGCGACGATGTGAAGGTTCGGATCGGTTTGACAACCGGGGCAGCACGCCCAGAGTTTACGACCATTCGTCCAAACTTCTCGATCAATGATGCGGCCAAGACCATTTCGGGCGGCAATCCGAACGCTCAGCCCGAACGCGCCGTCGGTGTGGATGCCTATGTGGAATGGTATATCCAACCACAAGGCTATTTCTCGGCTGGTGTGTTCCACAAGCAATTGTCGGATGTGTTGTTCACGCAAATCGAACCGTTTGGCATCACCACCCTTGATGCCCCGGGCTTCGAGCGCTCGACTTATGCCTTCTCGTCCGTGCAAAACGCTGGCGATGGCCAAGTCACCGGCTTTGAGCTCACCTACAATCAATTCGCAGAGCCGTTTGTTGAGGCGATCAAGGCACCCGAGTGGCTAGGTGGCTTCGGCGTTCGGGCGACTGCGACTTGGACTGAATCAGAAGTAACGGTTCCAGAGACTTTTGCTCTTGTGAATGGCGTTCGCACCTCAACCCATCCAGAGCGCAAAACGGGCCTGCCTGGTGCTTCGGATTTCCTCTACAATCTCAGCTTGGTCTATGAGAAATATGGCCTCTCCGCCCGTGCTGCTTACCAGTTCCGTAAGGCTTGGCAGAATGGCATTGGCACGTACTTGATCGTCAACGGGGTCAGCGTTCCAGATGGCAACGGCGACAATTATTGGGATGATGACGCCGAGCTCGACATCTCGATCCGTTATGAGATCAACAAAAACCTAACCGTAACCTTTGATGCAACCAACGTCACGGACGAAGCTGGTATCCGCTACGGCGATCCACGTTTTGTTGGCACATCGCGGATCGAGTGGGAAAAGTATGGCCCACGTTATCTGCTGGGTCTGCGCTTCAACTTCTAATCAAGCCGCCCTTCTGGGGCGCTTAACGATCTGACCTAAAGTTTAGGGCCTGCTGGTTTGATCTGGCAGGCTCTTTCTTTTTGATGATCCCACGAAACAGGGGCCGCCAATGGCCCACAAATCGGCTGTAGGTTGGGCGCGTTTCATTTCTTTCCGTCGCGCGACTGACATGATTTTCAGGCATGAAGGCTCTAAAGATAGTGGGGGTAAAGCAGGTGCAGAAATCAACCTGGCTCAAGTCGCTTTGCGTCGTGCTTTTCCTTTCAGCGCTTTCTGCCTGTGGCTCTGACAAGCCAGATACCGAGCTTACTGGCTGGCAGAAAGAAGTCGGCCAATTGCGCATTGGTGCTTCTCAAGGAGAAGACAGCGGCATGACTTTGGCCCGCTGGACGACCTATCAAAAATACCTCAGCCGCGTCACCGGACTGGAAGTCGTAGTTTTCCAAGCCCCAGACTATAACGGTATTATTCAAGCGATGGCTTCGGGCCAGCTCGAACTCGCTCAGATGGGTAACACTGCCTATGCCAATGCGCGCGAGCAAATGGGCGATAAGGTAACGCCTTTCTTGGCGTCGCGGACGGCTGAAGGCTTTTCTGGTTATTATTCGGCGCTCATCGTACGGGCGGACAGCCCTTACCGCACCTTGGAGGATTTGCGTGGCAAATCCTTGGGCTATGTCGATTTCAATTCAACATCGGGATATTTGTTCCCGCGCTGGTCCTTGCGCCAGCAAGGGGTTGATCCAGATACCTTCTTTAGCAAAACCGCCATGAGCGGCGGACACACCCAAAGCGTACTGGCTTTAGCAAACGGGCAGTTTGATGCGGTTTTCATGTTTGCTTCCGGAGGAACACCAGAAACAGGATTTACAGCTGGTTCACTATATACCTTGGCGCGACGTGGTGCCGTAAAAGTGTCTGATTATCGCATCGTCTGGACAGCAGGGCCGATGCCAAACTCGCCCTTTGTCATTCGGACCGACCGTCCACAAGCGTTCCAAGATGTCACCCGTGGGGCTATGGCTGCGCTACCCTACGAAAGCCCGGAATTGATGGTGGAACTTAATCTCTTGGAGGGATCTGATTTTCAACCTGTTACACCCGCTGACTATCAGGTGGGTGTGGATATGCGACGCGCAGAAATCGCCGAACGTCGTGCTGCCCCGGCCCAGAAGCCAAGCAATGGGAGTGCTAAGCCATGATCCGTGTTCTTGGTTTCATCCTTATTCTGCTGGCCTTGATGCAGCCCGCCACAGCCCAAACACCCCCGGCAGGCTTTCGAGTCGGCATCGCGGGCCTAGCTGAGTCCGGCTGCTCCGCCACACCAAGCGACGCGGCAGCAGCGGCTTACCGCAAACATCTTGAAGGCCGATTGGGCAAACCCGTTGTTCTGTGTGGCTATGAAGACGGCAAAGCAGTGGCCACAGCCTTACAGGATGGCCAATTGGATTTGGCTGTTTTGGATCAACCGTCGTTTGAACCAGTCAGCAAAATCGCCCGCCCAATACTGGCACCGCGGGCTGACGCCATAACGGGCCGTGTTCTCGCCGTCGCTTTGACGCTTAAAACTTCAGGCCGCGATACGCCAGTCAAGCTTGCGGGCAGTCGACCGATCTTCATTTCCAAACTGGCCGCAAGCCACAGCGTGCCCTTGCAAGGCTTGGCCGATTTTGGCGCGGATACCAAGAGCTTTAAGCCGGAGCTGTTTGTCGCGGATGAGCATGCAGGTCTTGCGGCATTGCGTGCCGGACAGGGCGATGCGTTGATTATTACAGCAGGTGCGCGCCAAAGGCTCTGCCGTGGCGATGATCCCAAAGTCGTTTTGTGTGGCGATGTGGTTGAGGCGTGGCGCGGACGCCCTACAGCGCAGACAGGCCTTGTCGTCAGAAATGACCTGCCGGAAGCGGATCGCTATCAATTAGTCGGCATTCATATCGCGCTACATCAAGAGCGCCCGGAAGCCATGCCCTTTTTGGTTGCAAAACTTGGCGGTGGGATAGCCTTAGATCCGACAGAGGCCGCTGCCATGCAAAGGGGTGCTCGTTAACGTGCCGCAGCAAGAAGCGATTAAGGCGCAAGTCATTCGGGAATTTGAAGCGCAGCGGCGGGTGACCCTGCTGCGCCAGCGCACCCAGCAAGTCGTCGTTTTGATTGGCTTTAGTGCGCTGATTGCCGTGTGCTTCCATGTCAGTGGGTTCTTCTCTGGCAGCCAAGGCAGCGACCCTTGGGGGCGGATTGCCAATCTCCTCAATATCATGATCCCAGACCTTAAGCCCGAGGCGCTGTTTGAGGATCGTGGGACTGCTGGCTCACTCTCCTCTTGGTTTTATGACATGCCAACGTGGCTGGACTTGTTGTGGGAGACGGTTCAGATCGCCATTGTTGCGACCTTGTTTGGCATTTTCGGGGGATTTTGGGCCTCACTCTTGGCCTCAAAAAACCTCTCGCCATCGCCCTATATTTACTGGCTGACCCGCCGCACGCTAGAAGTCATCCGTACCCTGCCGGATCTGATTGTGGCGCTGATCTTGGTTGCAGCCTTTGGCGTTGGCCCATTGCCGGGTGTGATTGCCATTGCCTTGGGGACCATGGCAAGTCTCGGAAAACTCTATTCGGAAGCCAATGAAGCCGCAGATATGCGACCGGTTGAGGCGGTAAAGGCGGTTGGGGGCTCTTGGTGGGCGCAGGTGCGCTTTGGTATACTTCCTCAAGTCTTGCCCCATTATGCGTCCTACGGGCTGTTGCGCTTGGAAATTAATGTCGGCGGTGCTGCTGCCTTGGGCGTGGTCGGGGCTGGCGGCATCGGGATCGAACTGTCGCGCGCGATTACCTATACCGAGTTTGATACCTATTTTGCCCTTTTGATCTTAATCATCGGTCTGGTTATCCTAATTGACCTTGTGTCGGAGGCGATCCGCCACCGTTTGATCGGCTTGGAGGCGACGGCATGACGACCAGCGCAGTCCTTGTCGCCCCGCATCCCGTTACAGCCCAAGAAATGCAGGCGGCTCGCGCTATTGCGCCGCATCTGGTGGACACACCATTGGCTGTCCACGCGCGGCGCCTTGCCCTGTGGATTGGGTTGAGTGCTGTGTTTATCACCCTTTGTATTGGGGTAGATATGACGCCGGCTGCCTTTGCCAAAGGCCTCACGAAACTGGCCGACTTCATGGGTGGCATGTTTCCGCCAAACGCAGCAGGTGGCGAAATCCGGATCTTGCAAGCCTTGGCTGCGACCTTTGCCATGGCGGTCGCCGGGACCTTCTTGGGAGTCTTGGGTGCCATACCTTTGGGATTGCTCGGCGCTAAGACCTTTGTTTCGAACCCGGTCTTGCACTTCCTTATCCGGCGCAGCTTTGACGTCTTTCGTGCCATTCCCGCCCTTGTATGGGCGCTCATTCTCATCGTCGCCTTTGGGCTAGGACCCTTTGGCGGTGTCATCGCGCTCGCGCTAACCGATATCCCGCGCATTGCTAAACTCTATGCCGAGGCAATCGAGAATAGTGACCCGCGCCCGCAAGAAGGCATTCGTGCGACAGGGGGGCAACGCCGAGCCGCTATACGCTTTGGCCTTTTGCCAGAGGTTTTGCCGGTGATGGCCAGCCAGTCGCTCTATATGTTGGAGTCCAATTTCCGCAACGCTGCCATCTTGGGTATTGTAGGCGCGGGCGGCATCGGGTTTGAACTGGAAGAGCGGATCCGCATCTTTGCTTTTGATCAAGTCGCCTGGATCGTCATTGCCTATGTGCTCTGCGTCATGGCGCTTGACTATGTCTCAGAGAACATCCGCTCGAAATTGGTGCACGGCTGAGGAATCTCCTGTGCGCCCAACAAATCAACTCCCTAATCGTAAGAGTCGCGCTCGACCGTCACATAGGTTTCACGAGCCAGCTTTAGCCTCAAGTCAACAATAGGAGGCATACGTGCTCGAACTTAAGTCCGTGACAAAGCACTTTGGTTCAACCCATGCAGTGCAGGATGTATCCTTACAAATCCCTGCGGGCTCGATGGTTGGCATCATTGGCCGTTCCGGGGCCGGTAAGTCTACGCTTCTGCGATTGATTAATCGCCTTTGCGACACGAACGAGGGTGCCATCACGTGGCATGGCAAGCCGGTGACGGAGTTGCGCGGTAAAGCGCTTAGTCAGTGGCGTGCGACCTGTGGCATGGTGTTTCAGCAATTCAATTTGTCGCCACGTCTCGATGTCCTGACCAATGTTTTGATTGGCAGCCTAGCCCGCCAACGTGGTGTGGCCCCGATGCTCAAACTCTTCCCGGCCGAAGAACGCGCACGCGCGATTCTGGAATTGCACGCTTTGGGCATGTCCCACACCGCCTTACAACGGTGCAATACCTTGTCTGGCGGGCAGCAGCAGCGCGTCGCCATTGCGCGGACTTTGATGCAATTGCCTGAAATCATTTTGGCGGACGAGCCTATCGCCTCCCTCGACCCAGCCAATGCCCAAACGGTAATGGAAACACTGTCCACCATTAATCGGGAGCGCAATATTACCGTTCTCGTCAATCTACATGCGCTGGATATTGCACGCCGGTTCTGTCCACGGATTATCGGCATGGCAGATGGGCAAATCGTGTTTGATGGCACGCCTGATGACCTTAACGCCTCTGTGGTAGACGCGATTTACGGCCGCCACGTCATCGAAGGATCCAGTACACGGAACGAGACAGAAGAGCTCCTGGAGGCTGTTGCGTGACGGGTAGGCTCGCTGGGCGGATTTTGCCGCCAGACTATCGCTACTTTGAGCATTGGAAGCCTGATCCAGCCGCTGAGAAGCCGGCAGACTCTGAACCGGGTATCTCGCCCGAAGCCCATGTCCGCGACTGTATCTTAGGTCCTTGGACCCGCGTCGGGGCCCGCACATCTTTGATGGAAACAGAGATGGGTGCTTATAGCTATATCGTGACGGACTCTAGCACCGCTTATACCACAATTGGCAAATTCTGCTCCATCGCGCGCGACACACGCCTTAATCCCGGTAACCACCCAACGTGGAAGGCCGCCCTTCATCACTTCACCTATCGCTCCGTTTCTTATCAATTGGGCGAGCAGGACGATGATGATTTCTTTGAGTGGCGGCGCGCAGACGATGTGACGATCGGACATGATGTCTGGATCGGCCACGGGGCAACCATTCTTGCAGGTGTCAGCGTTGGGACCGGTGCAGTTGTCGGCGCCGGGGCAGTTGTGTCAAAGGACGTGGCCCCCTTTACGATTGTTGGCGGGGTACCCTCAAAGCCCATCCGCGAGCGGTTTCCAAAAGCAGTTCAAGACGGCCTTCTTGCCCTGGCTTGGTGGGATTGGGAGCATGAAAAGCTGGCTGAAGCGCTGCAGGATTTTAGGGATTTGGATGCCGATGCCTTTGTCGAGAAACACTCCTAGTCGGCGTTACAGGCCATGATGGGAACCTTGTTTCTGATCGTCGGGCCGTCGGGCGTTGGCAAGGATTCGCTCCTTGATGGGGCTAAGGCCCAGCTTTCAAACGATCCCATTTATCACTTCCCCCAACGCTTCATTACCCGGCCACAGGATGCTGGTGGGGAAGATCACATTGCCATCGAGCCGTCTGAATTTGAGCTAAAGCGTCAAAGAGGTGATTTTGCGCTTTCCTGGAATGCCCACGGCCTTTCATACGGCGTTTCAGCTGACATCACGGCTCGGTTAGAGCGAGGCCAACAGGTGGTGGTCAATGTCTCCCGCGCGATTTTGGACGAGGCGCGGCAGCAGTTTTCGCCCTTGGTCATTGTTTCGATTACTGCGCCCAGCAAGGTCATTGAGCAGCGCTTAATGGCCCGCGGCCGTGAAACAGCCTCTGAGATCGCTGACCGCATCGCGCGTGCCGCCGCTTATGATGTGACCGGCCCAGACGTTGTTTTCTTAAACAATGATGCGAGTTTGGATGCTGGTGTTTCAAAGTTGGTTGAAATCTTGGAGACGTCATGATGGGTGTGTTTGAAGCTTTTCTGGAAGAACCCGTTCAAGATACAGGCCTTTACCTCTTCCCAGTTGCGCCCAACACATGGGAGCAAAAGGTCGGGAGCGTCACCTTTGAAGGCGCGGACCCGCAAGCGATTGTGCAAGACCTTCAGGGCCGGATTGCTGCTTATCAATTCGCTTTGAAAGCTGGCGATCAACCCATGGTGCGAATAGCCTTTGACCAACCTGGCCCTGGCCTAAGCGACGAGGCTTTCACGCCCGGTCTCAGCGCGTTTGAGCGGCCGTCACAGGCTTTGATGGATCAAATCGCGGCAGAAGTGGCCGACGCACCCTTACACATCCGTGTTCCCGCCCTCATCCAATATGTTGGCGACCACTTTACCTATGGGGCGCGCGAGACGCATCTGGGGACGGGTGAAGACTCCATGCCTGCTTTGGAATGCGGTCTTACGCCCGGCACATGTGTGGATATGCACACTCTAGCTGTCGCGGCTTTGCGCGCGATTGGCGTGCCCGCCGCCTACGTCATTGGCGTGCACATCGCCGAACCACGTGAGCACTGGTCCACCGGACATTGTTGGCTGAATTTGAAATGCGACGGCGTCCCCCATCATTGGGATATCTCGCATCATGTGCAATATGGCGTCCGCGAAATCACGCCAAAACTTAATCCAAAGCCCGGTCGACGCTTTGCGCTCAGCACTGGGCGTGGGCTTGCGTTTTCCGCGCCAGATAGTGTGGTGAGCTATCCGTCCTTGTCGGGCTTTCATGGTTTGACGGGGCGAAAGGCTGGTCAAAGGTTACGTACACTGGCCCGAATCCTGAACTAGTTTAGATCTTACCCAATAAATTGATCTTCCGCGTGGACCGCATGAAGGCGGGCGTAAGCACCTTCTGGGATCGCTAAGAGCGCTTGGTGATGACCTTGCTCAATAATCCTGCCACGTTCAAACACCAAGATCCGATCCACGTCCTTAATGGTCGACAAGCGGTGTGCCACGATGATTGTGGTGCGATCGACCATAAGATCGGCCATCGCCGCTTGGATCAGTCGCTCGGTCACCGTATCGAGGCTGGAGGTCGCCTCATCGAAGATGACGATATTGGCGTCCGCCAAAAAGGCACGGGCAATGGCAACGCGCTGACGCTCTCCGCCAGAAAGCTTCACGCCACGCTCTCCCACCAAGGTTTGGTAGCCTTCCGGTAAGGCCTCGATGAAATCATGGGCATACGCACGCTTTGCTGCCTGAATGATGGCTTCCATCGGCGCGTTAGGATGCGCATAAGCGATGTTATCTGCCAGACTGCGATGGAACAGGATTGGCTCTTGCGGCACGATCGAGATTGCACGGCGCAGACTTGCCTGCTGGACTTGTGCGATATCTTGGGCGTCAATCCAAATGGTGCCGGACTTTAGGTCATAGAGGCGCTGGATGAGTTTGACGAAGGTAGACTTGCCAGACCCAGAGGGGCCAACCAGCGCAATCTTTTCGCCGGGCGCGATGCGAAGATCGAGATTCTGATACAAGGAAGCTTTGTCGCCCTGTGACCCCGGATAGGAAAACTGGACTTGGTCGAAGATGATCTCACCCAGACCCGGCTGAAAGTCTGGCGCTTGATCGACGTCCTCGACGCCGAGCGGCGCGCGATCAAATTCGATGATATCGGCCAGCTCTGCGCTCGCGCGCTGAAGCATGCGGATGTGATCGCCGACTTTGCGCAAACTGCCGCCCAATTGGAAGTTGGCAGTGATCACAAAGGCAACGTCACCCGGCGTAGCTTGCCCGCGCGTTGAAAGTCCGATCAGCAAAACCAACATGGCAGCTTGTAAGCTCAACCACAAAAAATGCTGGATCAGGCCCATATCCAAAGCCTTGCGCCAGGATATGACCGCGAGGGACCGCCATTTACCAGTAACCTGCTCAAACCGCTCGGTCTCGCGCTTCTCTGCCCCAAACGCTTTGACCGCATTATTGTTGGAGACGGCGTCGGCCACCGCAGCACCAATACGAGAATCAGCGGCTGCTGCTACCACGTTGGCAGGACGCACATAGCGGATGGCGATCATAAATGAGGCAACCACATAGACAACAACCATCACCAAAAACACGATTCCCACCACGGGAAAGCGAACCAGCATCACGCCAGCAAGGCCTAGAATGACCAAGCCGAGCGGGAAGAATTGCTGCCACAAAATGTCGGAGATATGCTCATAAGACCAACGGCCGCGCGTCAGCTTATGGACGGTTGCACCGGCAAACGTATTGGCATGCCAATCTGAGGAAAAATGCTGAATCCGCGCGAACCCGTCTTCAATGACTTTAGCCATACAGCGCGCTGCAGCGCGGTGGTAAACACGGGTCGAAATATTGCCCAGCACATAATAGACGGCCGAAATCCCAGTCATGAGGCCAACGGCCATCAGCGCTGCTTGCCCAGCGCTTTCGTCGCTTAGGCCGCCCGCGGCAACTTTGGTCAGCGTATCAACCAAATGGCCCGCTGAAAGCGGGATGCAGACTTCCGCGGCGACCATCACGAGCGTCAGCACGACGACGACGGACAAAAGTGGTCTTTCTTGCGCCCAGTAGCGGGCGCAGAATCCAATGGTCTCGCGCCATGAGTGGCGCGCCTGATTGCTTTGTTGGGACATGGATTTGGCTTATGGCGCTTGCACGACAGGCCCGTGACATGGCCAAACAAAATGGTGCCGTAATCAGACGATTTGTGACGATAAATCGCGGAATACTTCAGTCAATTGGATTAAAGCTTGCCAAAATGCCGAAGTGGTCGCTGGCAAAGCGTCCGGTTGTGGCATCAACTCCTGTAAAACAAAGCTCTACGCTATTTAACTCCCAGCCACCTCGGTCTGCCAAGAGGATGTGATCGATCAGAGCATTGGGCTGATGGCGCAGGCTTGTTGCCTGTGGCAATAGAGTGTCGGTGCTAATGATCCTCTCCTGCTGATACAACCAGTCAAAGCATGCGGCCGCGCGCGTGGCGTTGAAGTCGCCAGCTAGAATGATGGGATGATCCCAGCCCTCGCTCGCCCAAGACCAAATCGCTGCCAATTGTTGCTGGCGCAGCATGTCACCTTCGTCTGCCTTCAGATGAGACAAGTGGAGAGAGACAACGCGGATTGGACCATTAGTTGCTTCAAACACCGCGGATAAGGATTTGCGGCCGCCATCGGCAGCACTTGTTGGCAGGTCTAGACTTTCTTCCGTGAGGAGCGGCAGTCGCGATAAAATAGCGAGGCCAGAGCTCGAAAGAACCCCCGACCTTTGCTTGATGCGCGCTGGTACGCCGACCCGGGTTAACCCCAACGCGTCGGCCAGCCATTCCCCCGCATCCATCGTCGCGTCCGCATAAACCTCCTGCAGACAGATAATATCCGGCTGCAGGAGGCGGCATTCTTCTGCGATCATCTCTAGGCGTGCAGCTAAGTCACCCTCGTCCTTCCAGATGTTGAGGGTGAGAACACGCATCAGCCGACGCGGACGCCCCCCGTCCAGACACCGCGAACAAGGGCGTGGCCATCGACTACTTTCACGCGAACAACATCGGCGCGTTTGCCGACTTCTAAAGTTCCACGATCATGGAGGCCAACAGCCCGGGCAGGCAGACCCGTTACCGTGTTTACTGCTTGCTCGATCGGCCATTGCCAAGGGCCAGCGGCAAGGGCAAAGGCGCACTCAATCAAGCTGCGGGGCACATAGTCAGAAGCAAAACCAATCGGCAGCCCTGCTGCGATCAAATCCTTGGCCGGCACATTGCCAGAGTAAGAGCCGCCCCGGATGAGGTTAGGCCCGCCCATGACAATATGCATCCCGCGGTCTTGTGCCGCTTGTGCCGCTTCCATCGTCACTGGGAACTCAGCAATGCTGGCGCCAAGATCTGCAGCTTCGTTGATATGGGCGATGGATTCATCGTCGTGGCTGGCGATAGGCACGCCACGAGCTTTAGCAACTTCGACCACAAGACGCCGATTAGCCGCATCATGACGGGCAACATTGGCGCGGCGCTCTGCCAATCGGTCTTCAATCGCTGCTTCGGTTAGTCCTTCCCGCCGCCACATATCGAGGAACTTATCAATATTGCGATATTGGCGTTGGCCCGGTGTGTGATCCATCAGCGAGAACAAACCGGTCAGCGGCGCATCCGCAAAGTCTGGCAGCCAGTCCGCCATGACATCAGAGGGGGCTTCGCAACGCCAATGTAGGCGGTGGGTTGCTTTCAATAGTTGTTTGTCATGCGCTTCGTGCAAGGCATCGGTCAGCCGGATCAAATTGTCGGGCGTCCGCGCTGAGCCCGAGCCAAAGGAGCCAATCGAGAGTGAGTCGAAGACCGTCGTCACACCAACGCTGATGCACAGGCCATCATGGACCACAGCAGCAGAAACGGGGTTCCAGTCGATATTGGCGCGCGGGAAAAAATGACGCTCCAGATTGTCGGTATGAATATCAATGATGCCGGGGATCAACCAATCCCCATCACAATCCTCACCATGTTGGCTTGGACCTTCGACAATGTCTTGGATTTCTGCGCCTTTGAAGGAAAGACTCCCTTGAATTACCCCAGTGGGCGTTACGATTTTGGCTTGTGAAAGTTGGATGGTCACGTTGGGCTCATTAAGGTTGGAGGTTAGGAGGAAATTGGCGAGAGATTAGTCAAAGTCTGGCAGTCGTTCGTTTTCGATGGTTATTTCCACACGGTCAGAGGCCATTCGGGCTTCGCCATATTCGAGCGGTCGGCCAAGGCCATCGACGTTCCAAGCATGTGTCACCAACAACGGAATGTGTCGTGGTACATGTAGGAGCTGGGTTTCCTGCGCGGTCGGTAACCGCGAACTGATTTTCGTTCGCAGCCGCGTATAATCCGGTACGCCACAATCAATCAGGGTTTGGGTAATCGACTTGGATCGCGCATAAAAGACAGCAAATGTCGGGAAGCGTTCAAAGGCGAACCAATGTCTAGCAACTGAGATCACTTGGCCATTGGCAAATCCGAGGCGCTCTAAGAAGACCGTCGGGGATCCACCTTTTAACCCAAGCGCTGCCGCCACATGAGGCTCCGCGGGGCGGGTATCTAATGTCAAAGTCTTGGTTTCAGGGTTAGCGGCTTGCTCTTGTAGACCGGCTGAAAAACGCGTTCGTTTGCCGATACTGTAGATCAAGGTCGGCCGCCGAACGAAACTGCCCCGTCCTTGGGTCGATTCGACCAGCCCTTTCGACTGTAAGTGCGCCAGCGCGCGGCGAGTCGTATGACGATTTGTCGAAAACCGTTCACAGATTTGTAGCTCAGTTGGCAATTTGTCGCCGGGCACCAACCGACGCTCAGAAATCTCCACTTCGAGCCACTGGACGATTGCTCGCCAATTTGTTGTCGATTGGCTTTTTTCATCAATATAAACTGACATTGTATTGCCTTTTACATGAAAACCAACAAATCTATATTATGTCACAGCAATGACACAATTAATCTGTTGTATTTATACTAATGAAGCTATAGCATAAATCAAGTCCAAATACAATCAATTCAAAAGTTGTTCGCCATGACCCAATCGTACACAGACGAATTTGTTGATAATGCCCAAAATGGCAGCACCGCCCGTCAGGGCTGGTTGTCAACCTTAGCAAAGGCCCCCGCCTCAGAAGTTCTCAAGCTTTGGGAGGCTATGGTTGCGCCGGAAAGCCAAGTCCTGCGCCCAGCTGAAACCGGTATGGTGATGGTGCGCGGCCGCACGGGTGGCGCAGGCAATCCGTTTAACCTCGGCGAGATGACGGTAACGCGATGCGCAATCCGTTTGGCCACAGGGGAGACGGGTATTGGTTATGTGTCTGGTCGGGACAAGACGCATGCTTATGTCGCAGCTGTTGCGGATGCGATGCTGCAGTCCCCGGTCTGGCATGACCAAGTGCGCCACAGTCTGATTGAGCCCTTACGCCAAGCCTATGATGTGCGCCGTGACGCCATCAGTCGCAAGGCAAAAGCTACGCAGGTCGAGTTTTTCACCATGGTCCGAGACCGGAAGGCCTAGACATGAACGCCCCTCTAAATCTTGCAGAATTGCGCCCCGGCTTTTCCGAGCCCGTCGGAGACAGCCAAAGTGTCTTTCGTGCGCTTTTAACCGCCACAGCGCAGCCCGGCACGCGGGTAGAGGTTGGCAAAGCTCTGGCCCCGCCGGTCGGCCTCAATCAGGCGGCAGCAGCTGTTCTTCTAACCTTGGCTGACCAAGACACTTTGGTTTGGCTAGAACCAGGCTTGCGCGACAGTGCGATCGAGAGTTGGCTAAGGTTCCATACATCTTGTCCGTTGACCGATCATGCTGAAGAGGCCGCGTTTGCCGTTGTTTCGCATGAGGGGCTCGCGGCTCAGATGTTGTCGGGTTTCAACCAAGGTGATGCCAAATATCCAGACTTAGCAACCACCGTGATTGTGATGATGCCAGATCTCGAGGCGGGTCCGAATTTGGTGCTCGAAGGTCCTGGGATTGAAACAATCGCAGAAATTGCGCCGCAAGGTTTGCCGGAGAGCTTTTGGGCAGAACGCTCCGATCTTGTAGCCCATTTTCAATTCGGGATTGACGTGATGATGTGTGCTGAAGCCACGCTTGTCTCCATCCCGCGTACCACCCGCATTCAGACTAAAGGGGAGTAAGCATGGCTTATGTAGCAGTTAAGGGCGGCGAGCGCGCAATCACTAACGCCCACACTTGGCTGGGCGAAGTGCGCCGTGGCGATACCTCGGTTCCAGAGCTGAGCGTGGCTCAAATCCGCGAACAAATGAGTTTGGCCGTTGATCGTGTCATGGCTGAAGGCTCTTGCTATGATCCAGATTTGGCCGCTTTGGCCATCAAGCAAGCGCGCGGCGATCTCCCAGAAGCCATCTTCCTGCTGCGTGCCTACCGGACGACTTTGCCGCGGTTTGGCGCAACGACACCGATTGAAACCGCGAACATGGCCGTCCAGCGCCGCGTTTCTGCTGCTTTCAAGGACATTCCAGGTGGGCAGGTCTTGGGGCCAACGTTTGATTACACCCACCGTCTGTTGGACTTTAAGCTGGCAGCCGAAGGCGGCCATGAAGTCCCGCCGGCGCAAGTTTCTGAAGAAATTATGCCGACACAATTGGCGACCATTGCCCAAGTCTTTGCCCATGAAGGCTTGTTGGAAGGCGATCCGGTTACAGACACGTCCGAACAACCCTATGACTTGACCCGCGAGCCTATGGCGTTTCCAGCCGATCGCGACCAGCGTTTGCAAGCCCTCGCACGCGGCGATGAAGGCTTCTTATTGAGCCTTGCTTATTCTAGCCAGCGCGGTTGGGGCTCCACCCACCCCTTGTGCGGCGAGATTCGCATGGGTGAAGTCAGTGTCGGCTTTACACCTGATGAACTTGGCTTTGAAATTGAGTTGGCAGACTTGCCGATGACCGAATGCATCATGTTGTCAGGCTTTGCAGGCTCTGCCGAGCAGGCCCCGCAATATACGCGTGGCTATGGCCTGACCTTTGGCCACAATGAACGCAAAGCAATGAGCATGTCGATTGTCGACCGCGCGCTTCGTGGCCGTGAGTTGGGCGAAGAAGGCCAAGCTCCCTGTCAGGATGAGGAGTTTGTGCTCTATCACTCCGATGTGGTGGAAGCGTCAGGCTTTGTTCAACACCTCAAACTGCCGCATTACGTCGATTTCCAAGCTGACCTTCAATTCCTGCGTCGCCTGCGTCGGGAATTCTTTGACGCCAAAGCAAAAGCCTTGGCAGAGCAAACAGCGCACATGAAGGAGGCCGCGGAATGACCGTTACTGAAGCACCCGCGCGCCCAAACGCCGCGCCAGAAGACCGCTATTACACCTACGCCTATCTAGATGAGCAGACCAAGCGGATGATCCGCCGCGCTATTTTGAAGGCTTTGGCAATCCCCGGTTATCAAGTCCCCTTTGGCTCGCGCGAAATGCCTGTGCCGTATGGTTGGGGTACAGGCGGCATCCAACTGACCGCAGCAATCATTGGCCCTGAAGACGTTTACAAGTGCATTGACCAAGGGGCCGATGATACCACCAATGCCGTCTCCATCCGCCGGTTTTTCGCGACGGTGGCCGACGTCGCCACAACCGAAGACACCAGCGAAGCGACGATCATCCAGTCGCGGCACCGCATCCCCGAGCAGCCCTTGGCGGATGGCCAAATCATGGTGTTCCAAGTGCCGCAGCCAGAACCTTTGCGAGGTTTGGAGCCCCGTGAAACTGAGACACGCGCGATGCATGCTTATGCCGAATATGGTCTGCAATATGTCTCGCTTTATGAAAATATCTCCGCCTACGGACGGATTGCGGCGACCGCTGGCTATCCGGTCATGATTGATGAGCGCTATTTGATGAGCCCATCGCCAATCCCCAAGTTTGATAATCCTAAAATGCACATGAACCCAGCAATCCTGTTGTTTGGCGCCGGTCGTGAAAAGCGGATCTATGCGGTCCCGCCCTTTACGCGGGTGCGTAGCTTGGACTTTGAAGATTATCCGTTTGAGACGCAAAGCTGGGACGAGGTTTGTGCCTTATGCGGCGCGAACGACTCTTACTTGGACGAAGTGGTTCTCGACGATAAGGGCCAGCATATGTTTGTCTGCTCCGACAGCCATTATTGCGCAGACCGCCGCGAGAAGGGTCATGCAGGCCCGATGGCCGGCCACGCCCTCGCACACATTGAGACCGAAATCGCGGCAGAGGAAGTATAGCCATGACTGAAGTTTTAGATCGGCCGACTTCTTCCCAATCTGTCGGCGCAGTGGAACCGCTTTTGCGTGTCTCGAACTTGACCAAATATTACGGCCATGTCGCCGGCTGCTTGGATATCAGCTTTGAGATGCGGCCCGGTGAAGTTCTCGGCATCGTAGGTGAAAGCGGCTCCGGCAAAACCACCCTTCTGAATTGCATTTCCGGCAAGCTGGCCCCTACCACTGGGTCCATTGCCTTCAACTCCCGTCGTCATGGCTTGGTGGACATTTATGATTTGTCCGAGCCAGACCGGCGCCGGATGCAGCGTGAAGATTGGGGCTTTGTGCATCAAAATCCACGCGACGGCCTCAGAATGCGCGTGTCAGGTGGTGCCAATGTCGCTGAGCCATTGATGAACCTAGGTCGCCGCCATTATGGCGACATGCGCCAAGCCACAATGGACTGGTTGAGCCGGGTTGAGCTTGATCTGGGCCGAGTTGACGATAAGCCCCGTAACTTTTCCGGCGGCATGCAACAGCGTATTCAGATTGCCCGCAATCTGATCCACAACCCGCGCCTTGTCTTTATGGACGAGCCGACCGGCGGCCTCGATGTCTCCGTACAAGCCCGTTTGCTGGATTTGTTGCGCGAGCTGGTGCGCGACCTCGGGCTGGCTGCGATCATCGTCACGCACGACATGGCTGTCGCCCGATTGATGGCGGACCGCTTGATGGTGATGAAGGGCGGTCATGTGGTTGAGACAGGCCTTGCCGATCAAGTGCTCGACGACCCGCAACATCCCTACACCCAATTATTGGTCTCAAGTGTGCTGCAAATCTAAAGCACATCTAGTTCCGTCCTCTTTGGCCTTTGTTTTAAGCGATCCTCCCATGACCCAAGAAGCCGCCATTCGCGTCGATGATCTCAGCAAAATTTTCACCCTTCATAATCAAGGTGCCACGTCGATTGGCGTCTTTGAGGCCCTCAAACTGGAAGTCATGCCGGGCGAATGCGTGGTTCTGGCAGGTGAATCCGGTGTCGGGAAGTCGACATTGATGCGGACCATCTATGGCAATTATTTGCCGACGTCGGGCGGGGTTTTCGTCAGTCACGACGGCGCGCCCGTGGATATCACCAAGGCACCGCCCCATCAGGTGCTGGAAATCAGACGCCGGACCTTGGGCTATGTCAGTCAGTTCCTGCGTGTGATCCCGCGTGTTTCAACGCTCGATCTTGTCATTGAGCCGCTTCTTGAAAATGGCGTCGAGCTGGAAGAAGCTCGCGAGCGGGCAATCACCCTTCTGCAGGCTTTGCGTTTGCCAGAAGCCCATTGGGAATTGCCGCCGTCAACTTTCTCTGGTGGCGAGCAACAACGCGTCAATATCGCGCGCAGCTTTATCCGCGAATATCCGGTCCTTTTGTTGGATGAGCCGACAGCGTCGCTCGACGCTGCTAACCGGGCTATCGTTGTGGAACTGATCAATGCCGCCTTGGCTAAGGGTGCCGCCATGGTCGGTATTTTCCATGACCATGATGTGCGTGATGCGGTGGCGACGCGTTTGTTCAATGTGTCGGAATACAAGGCCGCAGTCTAAGTCTCAGTGAAGTAGAACTTTTCGGTGGAGCCCGTTATGCAAACCAGCTTGTTCTCAAAGCGCGTCGTAACGCCAGAAGGCCTATTGGCGGCGCATGTTCAAATTGAGGATGGTCTTATTGTCGCGATTGTCCCAAGCGAAACGTCGTCAACGGCGGACGCGCTAGATTTGGGGGATGACTTCCTCATTCCGGGCCTTGTCGACATTCATACTGACAATCTGGAAAAGCACTATCAACCTCGGCCCGGTGCGCGCTGGGATAGTTTGGGTGCGGCCTTAGCTCATGATGGCCAATGCATTATGGCGGGGATTACCACAGTCTTTGACAGCCTCAGTCTGCATGGTCGCAAAGACGGCCTAGACCGGAAAGAGGCTTTGGCACCAATGATTGCGGCTATGGATCAGGCCGGTTCTGAAGGGCTTCTTCGGGCAGAGCATTTGCTCCATTTACGCTGTGAGATCACAAACCCTGAACTATTGAGCTTGGTGGAGCCCCATCTGGACAACCCAAGGCTCAAGCTGCTTTCGGTCATGGATCATACCCCCGGCCAACGCCAGACAGCTGACCTTAATCGCTTTAAAGACCGGCTCGAAAAAGCCGGTACGGCCAAGGAAGAAGTGGCCTCCATGCTGGCCACCGAGACCAATTGGCGCGACCCTTCAGTTGGGCCGAAAAACCGCGAGACGATTGTGGCTTTGGCCCAAGAGTTTGGCATTGCATTGATGAGCCATGATGACGCGACGATTGAGCACGTCAATGAAAGCCATCAAGATGGCTGTGTCGCCGCGGAGTTTCCAGTCAGCCTAGATGCAGCCAAGCGCGCCCGTGAACTTGGCTTGCTTAATGTGATGGGTGGCCCAAACTTTGTGCGCGGTGCCTCTCACTCTGGCAATTTAAGTGCGCGAGCCTGCGCGGCAGAAGACTTGTTGGACATTTTGTCGTCGGACTATGTCCCATTGTCGATGATCCGGGCAGCTTTCATGTTGGCAGAGGCCCCGTTCAATTGGCCAATTGAACGCGCCATCGATACTGTCGCTAAAAATCCAGCCCGTGTCTGTGGATTGACGGATCGTGGTGAGATTAAAGTGGGGCAACGGGCTGATATGGTTCGGGTCTATCTTTCGCCCAACGGTTGGCCCATTGTCCGCTCGGTTTGGCGTGAAGGACAAGCAGTGGGATGATCCCCCGATACGCGATTTATTATGCGCCCTCAGCGGCGCACCCTCTGAGCATGGCAGCCTCTGCTTGGCTTGGGCGGGATGCGTTCACCAACACAGTCTGTGAGCGGCCAGTTCTTGAAGCCCTAAATGGGATCGATCTGGAACAATTAACGCAAGATGCCCGTCACTATGGCTTCCACGCAACTCTGAAAGCCCCATTTGAGTTGCACCCTGAGCAAGATGAAGCGGGCCTGCTGTCGGCTTTTGGCGCGCTCACCACGCGCAATGCGCCCTTTCAGGCGGACATTCAGGTCGCGGCTCTGGGGCCATTCTTAGCTTTTGTGCTGGCAGAGCGTTCATTGCAGATGCAGGCGCTGCACACCGATTGTGTGGTTGCCCTTGATGGCTTCCGAGCACCCTTGAGCGACTTTGACCTCAATCGTCGACTTCATGCGGGCATCAATCCCCGCCATGAAAGCCAATTGCGGGAATTTGGCTATCCCTATATTTTTGAAGACTTTCGCTTTCATATGACGCTGACAGAGCGCATCTCAGATCAAGAGTTGCGGGCTCAAGTCTTGGCGGTCTTGCAAGACCACTTCCAAGACTTTGCCGGCCCACATGATTTTGAAACCTTGGCGATCTTTAAGCAAGAAGGCCGCGATCAGCCATTCACGATCCTAGACTTAAAGCCCCTGACGGGCCCCAGCGTTTAGCCACCCATCATCTTGGTACGAATGTTCAACTGACCGGCCAGGCCTGCCATGCGGTGGACTTCGATGGCTTGATAGTCGGGCGATTTCACCATGGCCACCATGGCGGCGCGCGAGGGGTATTCGGCAATTGCCACCATGTCCCACAGCTCTTCGACTTGGCCCAGCATCAGATCGGTGACCATGCCGGAAAAGCGCGCTTTGCCGCCAACGGCTTCGACACACGCCACAACGGCCATGCCATAGCGCATATAGGCTTCACGGCCTGTCAGTTCAGGCTCTGCACCATCGGGATAGGTCGCCTTGTCCTTGAACTTCAATAGATTGACCATGCAAAATGGCCCGTCTTCTTCGCCGCCAAAGAAGGCAGTTGCACGTTCTGGGCTTGGGAAAACTTCATTGGTCACGTTCATGGTTTTACGACTTTCAAAATAGAGGAAACAAAGCCCGCTGGATCATCTTCTTGGATGAAGTGGCCACCACGCAGCGTGGTGTGAGGTTGATTGGCTGTGCCGGGGACCCGGCCCACGAAGAGGCGCTGTCCGCCGCGTGTGACAGGGTCGCCGTCGCTAAAGCAGCACAGGAAAGGCTTTTCCCAAGCATCTAAGACCTTCCAGGCTTCTAACTGGTCCGGAACTGCCACATTGTCGCCGATGGGCACAAAGGACGGGAAAATGCGGGCACCGGCTTTATAGCTGGAATTGGGGAAGGGCGCGTCATAAGCGGCAATCTCCGCTTCGGAAAGCCGACGCTTGGTGCCACCTTGAACAATCTTGCCAATCGGGAAGACCGGGCTGAATTGGGAAAAGGCGCGCCAAATCTTAAAGGCGGCGGGGCCACGTTGGCCTGCAGGAAGGCCGCCATTGGAGAGAACCACCCCAGAAAAGCGGTCCGGCATTTCGGCCAACAGGCGAAGACCGATCAGAGAGCCCCAGTCCTGACAGACCAAGGTGATGCTCTTCAAATCCAAGGCCTCTAGCCATTGGCGCATCCAAGCGACGTGGCGGGCATAACTATAATCCTGCTTTGACGCTGGCTTGTCGGATCGACCAAAGCCGATCAGGTCTGGGGCGACTGCACGGAGGCCCTTAGCGACGACTGGACCAATCATGTGTCGGTAGAGGTAACTCCAAGTCGGTTCGCCATGCAGCATCAACACAATCGGACCGTCGCGCGGCCCTTCGTCGACATAATGGACCCGCATGGGCGTCTGGGTTTCTGGGTCATGGATGTTCAGATAGCGGGGCTCAAAATCAAAGCCTTTAACCGCCTCAAATGCCGCATCTGGCGTGCGCAAAACCTCCAACCTTATTCTCCCTTCCCATCTCTCAGTTATTGACACTAAACGTGTCATATTTTGACGGGTTGGTCAATTAAGCTTCTGATTGCAGCATGGGGCGCTTAGCGTTCGCGTCAATAATGCGACCGTGGTGCAAGCTGATATTCCGGCCAGCAATGGCTTGATTCATGCCATTGATACCGTCCTGATGCCAGCAGATTTGCCGTATATCCGCTAATCCAAAATAGCCACCCTCTGTGCCCTCCCCATGGGCACAGAGGCTTGGCCTTGCACGTTTCACTTCCACCTGCGAATTTGCCCTCAGCCAACTTGCCTGATGCAGTGGTGGAGCATGCAACCCATGACCTATCGCACGATGCTGACAGAGTACTTCGCTGCGGCAATTGCCGCTGCAAGTCCCCGGCATGTGTTACCAGCGGCGTTGCCAAGAGGGTTAGTCAAGGGCAAAACTTTGGTTCTGGCTTACGGCAAAGCCGCAGCCGAAATGGCCTTAGTCGCGGCGCAGACCTTGGAAGGGCCAGTCACGGGCCTTGCCGTGACCCGCCATGGCCATGGCGCTGATTTAAGTCACACCAAGATTGAGTTGATCGAAGCCCGTCATCCCGTTCCCGACGATTATAGCCTGCAGGCTGCCACCAAGATGCTGGAACTTGCCGCGACCGCTGGGCCCGACGACCGCGTGGTCTTTTTGGCTTCTGGTGGCGGCTCTGCCCTTTTGTGTGCGCCCGCTAAAGGTATCACCTTGGTCGAGAAGCAGGCGATCACTGATGCTTTGGTGCGGTCGGGGGTGCCAATTCAAGACATCAATTTGGTCCGCCGCCATTTATCACGCGTCAAGGGTGGGCGGCTCGCTGCCATTGCCGGTGCGCGAGGTGCTGAGCTGCACACGTTTGTTATCTCTGATGTAGCAGGCGATGATCCGTCCCTTGTCGCATCTGGGCCAAGCATTGCCTCCCCGTTCGACCCAAAGGGGGCTTTATCTGTTTTGCAAGGTGCGGGCATAGACGTGCCAGAGCACATTCATGCTGCAATACTGGCTAATCGGTCAGCAATCGCTATTGAGCACCCTGTTCATACTGTTGCCACCAATGGCGATGCGCTGCGGGCGATCGAGCGCCTCGCCTTAGCTGATGGTTGGCAAGTCATCGACGCAGGCAAGGCTTTAACCGGTGATGCTGCGACCTGTGGGAAAGCCCATGCGATACAGGCCCAGGTTTATGCCCGCACGCCCGGTCGCTATTTGATGATTTCCGGCGGGGAATTAACGGTCTCCAAAGCCCGCAAAGACGGCCAAGGCGGTCCTAATCTTGAATACCTGGTGGGGCTTATGTCGGCTCTGCCGCGCCATGCCAAAATTGAAGCGCTAGCTGGCGATACAGATGGTATCGATGGCACGCACGATAATGCCGGGGGTTATTTGCAAGCCTCTTGCGTGCAGCAGAGCGATGCCCTCCACGCCCTAGCAACAAACAATACCTATCCTTTTGTCCAACGTTTGGGCGGGCTGATTATGACGGGGCCGACCCGCACTAATGTGAATGATGTTCGCCTGATTGCCATTGAAGGTGCTTCGACGTAACCGCGCCAATCAATTGCGGTCGAAGCATCTCGCCCTTGCCAGCCGCACAATTCTCGCTAGAGGGGGAGCCCGCAAGGACGGCACATTAAGAAGGGCAGAAGCGTGAGCAAGTTTGGTGGAATTGATGCGGGCGGAACTTCGTGGCGCTGCGCTGTCTTTGAAGGCAAAGACACCATCCTCGCCCGGACTTCTTTTCCAACGACGACGCCTGCGGAGACTTTGGCGCGTGCAATTGCCTTCTTCAATGGCCAGAAAGAGCAAGGCCAAGCGGTAAGCCGTATTGGTATCGCCTGCTTTGGTCCTTTGGCGGTTAATCCCGCCAGTCCGCGCTGGGGTCATATTCTTGCCACCACCAAGCCTTATTGGTCAGGGACCGATGTTGCTGGCCCAATGGCCGCGGGAACTGGCTGTCCAATTGCGCTGGAGACCGATGTTACTGCAGCGGCTTTTGCAGAGCGGGCATGGGGGGCAGGACAAGGCTTGGATGACGTGGCCTATGTGACGGTGGGAACTGGCATTGGCGCGGGTATCATCTTGGGCGGCAGAGCCGTCTGGGGCACCATGCATCCAGAAGCAGGCCATATGCGGGTGCCGCGCCATCCCGATGACTTGGCTTTTGCAGGGGTCTGCCCTTTTCATGGCGATTGTATCGAAGGGCTGGCATCCGCACCCGCCCTATTGGCACGGTGGGGTATGGATGCGTCAGACCTGCCGGATGATCATCTGGCGTGGGAGATCGAGGCGCATTATTTGGCCCATCTGGCCGCCAATCTGGTGCTGACCACGGCCGTCAAAAGAGTGATTTTTGGCGGTGGCGTGTTGGCCCGTGCTGGCCTTGTTGAGCGGGTAGCTGCCAAGGCCAAAGCCCTGATCGGTCCCTATGGAACAGCTGCTCCTGGTGAAGGTGGCTTTGACGTTTTGGGCGCAGGCCTTGGTCTAGACTCAGGGCTTTTGGGTGCGCTTTGGTTGGCTGAACAGGCGCCATCCTAGGGCAAAATCAGCGTAAACGGCTCTTTTCAAGCGTTCATCAATTAGCATCGGGCACAAAAAACCTAACTCTGTCAGAGAGAACGACACTTTTGTGAATTTTTTATGCAATGGATTGCATTATCGTTCTTGCAATCCATTGCATAGATGGTATCAAAGAGATCAGGCAGGCCGACAGAGCCTTAGCTATAAACAAACACCGGGAGTTAAGTTATGAAGGTTGCCCAATTCTCTAATTGCGTTTCTGCGATTGCGCTGGTTACCGCGCTTTCGGTTGGTGCGCCCGCGCTGGCTCAACAAGCCGCAGCTGCACCCCAAGAGCCTGAAGGTCTGGAAGTTGTCATCGTGACTGCTTCGGGTGGTAATCGTACCCAAATCAACAGCTCGGTGTCGGTCACCACCGTCAATGCGCAAGCCATTGCTGACTTCAAGCCAAGTTCTGAGTCTGAACTCCTGCGGATGATCCCGGGTATCCAAGTGTCTGGTACGGCTGGCCCCGGCGGCAACTCCAACATCGCGGTGCGCGGTCTTCCAGTTGCAACGGGTGGTTCGCCCTTCGTGCAGATCCAAGAAGATGGCCTACCAACCGTTTTGTTCGGCGACATTCAGTTCGGCAACAACGATTACTGGACTCGCTTTGACGCCAGCGTCGCCAGTGTTGAAGGCGTACGCGGTGGCTCGGCTTCCACCTATGCTTCCCAAGCGCCAGGTGCGGTCATCAACTACATTTCTAACACCGGGCAACAGCAAGGTGGCTATGCTCAACTCAGCACCGGTCTTGGTTTCAGCGAAAACCGCTTCGACTTCCGCTATGGCGGTCCAATCAGCGACCAGACCCGCTTCCATGTTGGTGGCTATCTGAAAAAGGGCAGCGGCCCACTGGATGCAGGCTATGACGTCAGCAATTCCTACCAAATCAAGGGTAATCTGACCCATGATTTTGCTGACAACAAAGGCTTTGTGCGGGTTCTGGTAAAGATCGCCGACACGCAAGAGCCAAACTATACCGGCTCGCCAGCCTTGGCCTCGATCAATGGGTTGGAAGTTTCCAACATCAAGCCATTCCCCGGTTTTGATGGCCGTAAGGACTCCAACTACTCAGTCTATAACAAAGATTTTTTGATCTTTAACCGCGACGGCGTGCTTGAGCGGGTGAAGATGGACGGTATCACCACCAAGGCAACCTCGTTGGGCGGTCAGCTTCGCTACAATCTGAATGACAATTGGAGTGTCGATAACAACTTCCGTTGGACCGATATGAGCGGTGGCTTCGCGGCACCCTTCTTGAACGTCGCGACCCGCGCCAGCGTCATCGGTTCGGTTATCAGCCGTCCAGGTCTGCCGAACGCAACCGTTGCCAGCATCCGTTATGCGGCTGGTCCTAAAGCCGGCCAAGCGTTCACCGACACCTATCTCGATAATAACGTCAATGTTCGCACCAACATTCGCGACATCGGCAGCACAGCGAACGACTTCAAGCTGACCGGCAATTATGACACTGGCTTCGGCGCTTTGACTGCTCGTGTGGGCTATTTCTACATGAAGCAGAACATTGCCATGGACTGGCATGTCAACAAGTCGCTGCGTGAGCTGAGCGGCAACAACCCATCGCAATTGGATCTCTTTGATGCCGCAGGCAACAAGCTGACCCAAGAAGGTATCTCGGGCTACAACAACAATTGGGGCGACTGCTGCGCCCGCGATTACGACCTCTCCTACACCAACACCGCGCCATATATCGCGCTGGAATTGGATGCAGAGAAGTTTGCGTTGGACGGTTCGGTCCGCTTTGAATCGGTTGAGGCAAGCGGCAACACGGTTGCTGGTGGTCCTGAATTCTTGGTCAATTCAAGTGGCGTCCAGATTGCAACAATCCGCGCGAACGGTGCCCGTGAAAACTTGAACTACACCCGCGACTATACCTCTTGGTCGTTCGGGGCTTTGTATAAGCTCAACGAAGATACCAGCTTCTTTGTCCGTCGTTCGAAGGGGGGCCGTTTCAACGGCGACCGTCAAACTGTCAGCGGCAAGATCACGGCCAATGGCTCGCTCACCCAAGCCGGTCGTACCGCTTCGGTTGACTTCGTCAACCAAGACGAATTGGGCCTGAAGAACCGTGGTGAATTGGCTGGCGGGCGCTACACGCTCGAATTCACGCTTCTCCAAGGTGACTTCAAGCAAAGCACGTTTGAATTGTCGGCTACACGCTGCCCCGGTGGTTCGGGCGGTTGCGTCATTGATGCGAAATATGAGTCGAGCGGTGCAGAAGCCTATGCCACCTATCGCAACGGCCCATTCTCCGTCATTGGCAACGCCACCTATTCGAACGCGAAAATCTCGCGTCCAACTGGCAGCGGTGCGTCGGGCCCATTCACCCGTGCGCCTGGCATCCCTGACTTGAGCTTCACAGTCGCAGCCAATTACGACTTTAGCGACAAGATCGCCGTTGGCGTCAGCACCACCGGTCAGACCTCGTCCATCGATGATGGTGGTCGCGAATATCCCGGCGGCGCGGTCGTTAACGCTACAGCGAAATATTCGTTGTTGAAGAATGTCGAGCTCAGCCTCTCAGCTTATAACTTGTTCGACAAGTTCGATCTGCGCGGCAATGGTGGCGTGGTAAACGCTGGCGTCAATCCAGCGGTGATCAGTGGCAACCCAGCCTTGGGTCGCACAGTTACGGCGGCGATCCGCTACACCTTCTAAGGTGAACCGGCCAATGCTAACAAAGAAATAAGGTTCCCCGTAAGGCGGAAACTTAGATAGATGGGGCTGATCGCATCTGCTTTCGGCCCCCCTTTGTTCGACTAACAGCAATCTCTGGCTCGAGGAGGCGTTATGACCCCGTCATCTGATAGACGCATCCGCTCCATCGTCATTGTCGGCGGTGGGTCTGCTGGCTGGATGACGGCTGCTGCCTTGGCCAATACTCTTAAGCAAGATTGTGACATCAAGCTGGTTGAATCCGAATTGATCGGGACTGTCGGTGTTGGTGAGGCCACCATCCCGCCGATCCGTACCTTCAATGAGACGCTGGGTATTGATGAGCGCGAATTTGTTGCCAAGACCAAAGGCTCCTTCAAACTTGGCATTGAGTTTGTAAATTGGGGCAGTCAGGGCAATCGCTATTTCCACCCCTTCGGGCCGCATGGTCGCGCCTTTGATATTGTCGGGCTGCACCATTTTTGGCTGAAGGCGCGTGAGTCGGGTGATACCACTTCGTTTGACGATTTCTCTATGGCTTGGTCCCTAGCCCAGCGGGGCCGCTTTACGCGCCCAAGCCCGGATCCCCGCCAAGTCATGTCGACCTTTGACTATGCCTACCACTTTGATGCCGGCCTCTATGCGCGCTTGCTGCGTGAATATGCTGAAGCCCGCGGCGTAACCCGCCATGAGGGTAAGGTCGTCAGCGTCCGCCAACATGGTGAGAGTGGCTTTGTTGAGGGCGTGACGCTGGAGAGCGGCTTAGAGCTAACCGGCGATCTGTTCATTGATTGCTCTGGCTTCCGCGGCCTTTTGATCGGTGAGGCCCTCAAAGTCGGCTATCAGGATTGGACGCAATGGTTGCCGTGCGACCGAGCTGTAGCCATGCCCTGCGCCAAGGTTGGCGATATGCTACCCTTTACCCGCTCAACCGCCTGTGAGGCAGGCTGGCAATGGCGGATACCGCTGCAGCATCGCACCGGCAACGGCTATGTCTATTGCAGCAAGTTTATCTCCGATGAAGATGCGGAAGCATCGTTGCGCGCCAATCTCGATGGCGACGCTTTGGCCGGACCGAACAAGCTGCGCTTCACGACGGGACGGCGCGACAAGTTCTGGGAAAAGAATGTGGTCGCCATCGGCCTCTCCAGCGGCTTTTTAGAGCCGCTTGAATCGACGTCGATCCACTTGATCCAGGCCGGTATTTCCAAGCTGCTGGCCTTGTTCCCTCAGCGCGATTTTGATCCGCTGATTGTCGACGAATACAACCATATTGCCTCAACTGAGTTTGAGCGCATCCGCGACTTTTTGGTCCTGCACTATAAGTTGACCACGCGCGATGACAGCCCGCTCTGGCGCTATTGCGCCAGCATGGACATTCCCGACACGCTGAAACTCAAGATCGACCACTTCCGCCGCTATGGCCGCCATATCGCACGCGATATGGATTTGTTTGGCCAACCTAGCTGGCTCGCAGTCCACATCGGGCAAGGCAATATCCCCCAAGACGTTGATCCTGTGTTCGACTTCCGGGGCACGGATGGCCGCGACTATCTCGGCAAGCTTCGGGCTGCCATGGTGGCAAGCGCGGAACAAGTCCCTACCCACCAAGCCTTCGTCAACCAACATTGCGCGGCAGAAGGAGCGGTTCTCTAGGTGACCTATCTCTGCCTTCAATACCCCTCAATTCGATGACGACCGACCAGGACGAGTTCAGCGTGCCCCTGACTACATCTAAGACCTTTCTGCCAGATGCCAACAAACCTTGGCGACCCAATTTCTGGCGTGCGTCGCACTTGGCGCAGATTGATTTTGCAAATCTGCCAAGCCCGCGCATCTTTGGTCAGGGCGATTTCCAACACCTCGACCCGGCCTTGACCTTATGGGATATCTGGCCCGTCCAATTGGATAATGGCGACCTTGTTGAACTCGACAGCGGCAGCCTGTGGGTGATGTTGTCGGCCCCTCGCTTGCCCGACCCCGACGTACGCCACAATATGGCGCGCATGCGTCTGTTGTTGAAGACCCAAGCGGGTTGGCGGGACTGCGGTAATCTGCTTCCTGATGGGTTTTCGCCGGGCAGTCGTGAGTGGTCAGGCTCAACCCGCCTCAACCCAGAAACGGGCGAAGTCACCTTGTGGTTTACCGCGGCAGGTAGGCGTGATGAGGTCAAGCCGGACTTTGAACAACGTTTGTTTCATGCCGTTGGCACCTTAGACGCTACTGGCAGCCTGCCGCGCGTGACCAACTGGCACAGCTTGACCCAAACCGTCGTGAACACAGGTGAGTTCTACGCCGACCTTTCCGTTACCCAAGGCGTGCCGGGGCAGATCAAGGGCTTTCGCGATCCCTATTGGTTCCGCGATCCCGCTGATGGGGCAGGCTACGTGTTGTTTACCGCTTCGCGCGCGTCACATTTACCCGCCAGCCCCTATGACGGCGTCATCGGGCTGGCCAAGGCGACAGATGTCGACGGACACCAGACCTTTGAGCTTCTGCCCCCGATCCTTGATGCCTTTGGCTTGGCGAGCGAGATGGAGCGGCCGCATGTATTTGTGCGCGATGGCCTCTATTATGTGTTCTGGTCGACCCAGACCCACATTTTTGACCAACGCTTTGCTCAGGGGCCGACAGGGCTTTATGGGATGGTTGGACCCACCTTGTTTGGGCCGTTTGAGCCGTTAAATGGCTCGGGCCTTGTACTCGCCAATCCGCCGGAGGAGCCACGCCAAGCTTATGCTTGGCAGGTCTTGCCTTCGCTTGAGGTCGTCAGCTTTGTCGACTTCTGGGGCTTAAAGGGAGGCAATATCCATACTGACCTCACCCTGAAGCAAACCCAGTTTGCAGGCTCTATCGCACCCTCCAGCTATGTGAGCCTGCAAGGGACCACCAGCACCCTTATTGGCTAGGCAGGCTGGCGAATATCAAAGGCGAGGCTTAAGCGCTCGCCCGCTTCAATTGGCACGGTCCGATGCCAATGGGTGGACGGGAACAGCACCAAGGTCCCGGCTTTGGGCGCGAGTTGGTGAGTTGGACCAAGGCCCAGATTGAGTTCGGGTGGTGCTTCGCCAAATTGTAGAAAGCCCGCTGGCGCTGGGCCAGCATTGCTCTCGCTTGGCAATTCAATATGCAAGGCGGAACTGATCCAGCCCATCGGGTGCGTATGCACGCTATGGAAGCCGCCCGCCTTCAACAGGACAGACCAACTGCCTTCAAACAGGATCGGCCGATCTCGAGGTGGGGACAATAAGGGATGGCCCTCTTGCGATGCTGGCAGATCATCCAGAAAGGTTTGGACCGCACCCGTGATCTTCTCCCGCACACGCTGAAGGATTGGAATGGGCCGGAAGAAGAGTTGTCGGTCAGTCTGTGTGCCGCCCTTCACCGATTGCTCAAGATAGGGCGCTTGCGCCGTGTGCAGGTCACGCAAGTTGGCCGCGAAATCCGCTAATTCATCCGGGCTCAGACCCAGATCAATCGCGCGAACATAGTCATCACCCGATCCATCCAACCACGCCGCGGCAGGATTGTTGGTCAATCGCCAGCCCAACGACAGATAGGGCCAAAACAAGCGAGCTTGGGGGGTGTTGCGATATGTCTCTGCGCGCGCAAGCGCTGCGTCAATCGCGCCGCACCGAAAAGCATGGCGTACACGACAGAGATCAAGGCCGGGGTCCATCACATCTGCGACTGTCTCAAACAGATTAGGATCTTGGCCTTTTGGGCCGTTACTTTCGCTCTCTATCGAAAGGCGCGCGATCTCCAAGCCTCGGTTTGGCCCCAGACGATGGATGGCCTCTTGCACGCAGGCACGTGCATCATCCCAAGCCCGTGCAGTCGATAAAAGGTGCACATGCGCCAGCCGCAAACTCAAAGAATCTGGCAAGGCGGCAATCGCGCGGTGATAGCTTTCATCAAAATCGTCGCGCCGGCCAATGGCCACCCGCAAGGTTGCGAGGCTTTTGTGACCGTCGAGCCATTGGGGATGTTGGCTCAATGTATCCATCAGGATCGATTGAGCCCGCTCGGCTTCGCCTTCTGCAGCCAAGGCCGCAGCATAAGTCCGGATCAGATGCGGATTGGCAGGGTCGAGCGCTGTGGCCCGTTCAAAAGCTGACACGGCGTTTCGACCGGTCTCGAACAGGACTTGGGCATAGGCAAAGGCCGCGACTGGGTTTGTCGCGGTTTCAGCGACCGCGCGCTCTAAAGCCTCAAGCGCGCCCTCCATATCTTGAAGGTCGCGCTTAGCCAGTCCAATCTGTAGCCAATTGAGTGCCATCATCCTGCCTAGGCGGGGCGCTTCTCCCGCACCCACAAGACGCAGACTGCCGCAATCACCAACATGATGCCAGTCATGGTGATCACATTGCGTGGGTCGCCGCCCATGAGCGGCTCATAATAGAAGGGCAGGGTAGCGGCGATGAGCAGCATGGGAATTACGATCATCATGTTGAAGATGCCCATATAAACGCCAGTGCGCTCTGGCGGCACGGCCCCGGACAGGATCACAAAGGGATTGCCCATGATGCTGGCCCAAGCCAATCCGACCCCGATGGCCGGGATGAAGAGGAGGGCCTTGTCGCTGATATGGGGCATGAACAACATGCCAATCCCGCCCAAGGTTAGGCAGAAAGCGTGCATGATTTCAGGGCCAAAGCGTTTGGTAAAGGGCACCATCGCAAAGGCTGCGATGAAGGCGATCCCATTATAAAAGCCGCCAATCTCACCATTGGTGACAACCGCCATTCGGAAGCCTTCGGAAACTGCCTCCGACGTGCCATAGACCGAACGGCCAATTGAATAAATGATATAACCCCAATAGGCGGCCATGCCGTACCATTGAAACAAACTCATCAGCGCAAGCTTGCGCATCACCTTGGGCATGGTGACAATGGCATCCCAGATTTCCAGAAGTGTCCCGCTCACCGTCAACGGCTTGCTTTTGATATAAGCCAGCTCGCTCTCGGTCAGGGGCAGTTCCCGCACCCTGAAAACTGACCAGAGAATTGTGCTGATCGATAGCACTGCGCCAATGGTAAAGGCGACCTTGGTCGTCTCTGGGATATTGTGCGCATCAACCGCATTAACATCAAAGCCTAACAGATTGATCATGATCGACGGCGATAAGAAGGCCAGCATTTGGGCGAGACCCGTAAAGGCGCTCTGGGACAAGAAGCCAAATTGCCGCTGATCGGGGTTCAGGCGGTCACTCACATAAGCCCGATACGGCTCCATCGTGATGTTGTTGCCGGCATCTAGAATCCACAAGAGCGACACCGCCATCAGGATGGATGAGCTTAAGGGCATAAAGAACAGGCCGAGCGAACACATGATCGCCCCGACGATAAAATACGGCGTCCGTCGGCCCCATTTGCTGGCCGTCCGGTCACTCATCGCGCCAATAATTGGCTGCACTAGAAGACCTGTCAGCGGACCGGCGAGCTGCAGCAAGGGCAAGGAGGCTTCGTCAGCCCCCAAATAGCTATAGATCGGGCCCATATTGCCTTGTTGCAGGCCAAAGCTGAACTGTAAGCCGAGAAAGCCCAGATTCATTTCCGCAATACGCCATAAAGGCAAATGCGGCTTCATCGCCGGTTGAGTCATGTTCTTCCTCCCAAAAATACACCGGCGCTTTTGCACTCTGTTATCTGGGATTTACGCTAACGCAATCGATTGCAAAATCAAGCGCAAGTTACAATTTTGACCCGTTCGGCTGTTTCAAGTTGGGGAGGCTTAACCGGCGCTAGCGCCGCCGCAGGACTTGCGCACAACAAGTTTGGGCAAAAGGGTGGCAGATGGCGCATCTTCGCCAGCCATGCGCTTGAATAACAGGTCGACGATGGTCCTGGCGCCCTTGGCAAGATCTTGTTGCACGCTTGTCAGCGGCGGGGTCGATTGGGCCGCGATGGCAATATCATCAAAGCCCACGACGCTGACTTGACCCGGCACATCGATGCCCGCCGCCGCCAGCGCTTGAATGGCGGCTAGCGCAATAATATCCGAGGTAGCGAAGATCGCATCAAACTTGGTACCGCTCTCGATCAATTCGCGCGCCGCCTCATAGGCGGTCTCAAACGAGAAGTGCGCGGGGATAACAAGGGCTGGATCATGCTCAATGCCTGCAGCCCGCAAGGCTCTGACATAGCCTTCATAGCGCAAGCCAATCTCGGGCAATTCCAGCATGCCCAAGAAAGCGATGCGCTTGCGGCCAAGCGCCAATAGATGGTCCACTGCATGGCGCGCGCCGCCGATATTGTCGGTACCAACAGAGCAATAAACCTGCCCGCTCAAATGGCCACCCCAGACCACGAGCGGATGGTAGGATTCTGCCGCCTGATTGAGGGCTTCATGTTGATCCGATTGGCCAACAATCACCAAGCCATCCTGACGGTGGGACTGGACAATCCGATTAAGCCAACCGTCTGATGTGTCGGTGACGCGGCACAAAAGCACTTGATAGCCCCGCGTCGTGATCTCATCAGCCAAGCGGCCAAACATCTCGATGAAGAAGGGGTCAGAGATCAATTGCCCGACGTCATGGCCCAGCGGAAAGACGACGCCAATCGTTTGGGTCTTCCGCATGCGGAGTGAGCGCGCAGACTGGTTGATGACATAGCCAGCCTCTGCGGCAATGCGCTGGATTTCGCGGCGCCGATCTTCTGGGATTAGGGGATTATCCGCCAGCGCCCGCGAGACCGTGGACATAGAGACCTTCGCCAAGCGGGCCACATCGGCCATCTTCAAGGGGCCATCTTCTGCCACAACACGTCTCCTTTTGCGCGTGCAAAGGCAATAAAGCTTGCTGGCGCTTTCTGAAACTCGATTTGAAAGCGAACGGCAATTTATGCAACCGATTTCCACATAAAGGATATACTTTTTGGGCTTGGCGCTGGTGGATGTACAAAGATCAAGCAAATCTGACGGTAGGTCTGTCGTTGAGTATGTAACTTGGAACGGCTTCAGGCATCGCGCCGCTTGCCTTGAAGCTATCCGACAATTGTTCTTGCGCGCTCAAACTCGAAAAAGGCCTTTGCATAGGCAGCGCCTGCGGCAGAGGCGTTCCAAGTGGAAGGCCCCTCTCCACACGGAGAGGGGCGCCCATCACTCCGCCCGCTTCTTCCCATCCACCATCGCGCGGACCAAATTCTCGCGGTGACCAATCGAGGCTAGAAGAACGCCGCCGATGTGCAGGATCACAAATCCTAACAGCAGATTGGCACTGGCCTCATGCACACCCTCCCAAGGGCTGTCGTCTTCATCACCGCGCCCACGATCTTCGATCTGCAGAACGGTGTGAAAGGCGGCTGGTACAGGCGTGCGATTTTCCATCGCCATACCGGTTCCAGCGGTCAAGCTCATGGCGATCAGCAAGGCAATCACCATCAGGCCACCTGGGGGTGAGTGGCCGATGTGGCGGGTGCCTTTACCCGTAACTAAGTCAGCCACATACCTAAACGCGGCAAAAGGCGAGGCGAGGAAGTTTTCAAACCGTGCATGCTCTGGTCCGGCAATGCCCCAAAACAGGCGCAACACCACATAGCTTGCGACGAAATAGCCTGCTGCCTGATGCAGGCTTTCAGGTTCTCCGCGTGTGATCAGGGCGGTGGCAATCGCAACAAGCAACAACCAGTGCCCGATGCGGACCAGTGGATCCCAAACCTTTACCCACTTGTTTTCGGGTTTGGACTCAGGCGCGGCCTCGGCTTCGGCCTTGGGTGCTGCGGCCTCAGTCATCATCACGCCCGCCATGATCGTCGTTACGGTCGTGCGACTCATCCTCGCCGTGCTCATGGCGCGAACGATCTTCGGTACGGCGAACCTCTTCGGTCAGGACTTGGCCCGTCTTTGCATCCACCACACGCGTTTCGGTTCGGCTCTCATACCGATCGTCGCTATCATCCTGATCCGTCCCCCCAATCTGATTTGTGATTTGGTTGGTAGGGAGGTTGGTTACAGAATTCGTATTTGTCGCGGTCTTGGCTGGCGACAATTGGCCTGAAGCGACAGCAAAGCCTGCGACAGCCAGTGCGGCGACACCAACGCCAAGAGCGATGCGGATAGGGGTTGAAAGGGCCATGTTACTTCTCCTGAAAGGGTTGTTGATGATCCAACCTTATCCGTCCGTAGCTGACGCCCTGCCGTTCCCAATCGTCAGCAAAGCGTCAGCTTGATGTCAGCGCTAATTCGATACAGAGGTGAGGTATGAAGTTAATTGGCCCCTCTCTTGTGTTGATCCTTGTCGCGCTTGTTGGCTGTGGGCAGCCGCAGCAATTGCCGGCACCTGACCAAGTGAGCGAGGAAGCGCGGCACGAAGGCCCAGTTCAACCGGCGGGCAACAATCTGCCCTTCCTAAAAATCCAAGCCATTGCCCTTGCTGCGGTGCCGGGCGAAGTTGTGAAAGTGGATTTAGAGAACGACCATGGCCAAGACGTCTATGAGTTTAAAATCCTCGCCCGATCGGGCCGCGTGATTGAACTGGAAATCGCTGCCAAGACGGGCCAAATTCTGAAGCAGGAGGCCGATTGATGCGCGTGCTCTTGGTCGAGGATGATCCCGTTATTTGCGCGGCACTTAAGGCCAACCTCGAGGCGGCGGGCTTTTTGGTCGAAGCCTGTGGCGATGGCGAGCGCGCTTGGGCGCTGGGCAGCGACGAAGATTTCGATGCCGTCATTTTGGACCTTGGCCTGCCGCGGTTGGACGGCTTATCGGTCTTAAAGCGCTGGCGGCAGGAAGGGCGCGCCATGCCGGTCATCATCCTTTCCGCGCGCGGGTCTTGGGCAGAAAAGGTCGAGGGCATTGAAGCGGGGGCAGATGATTACCTCGCCAAACCGTTTGAGCCGCCAGAGCTTATTGCCCGCCTGCGTGGATTGATCCGGCGGGCTTCTGGACGCACCGGCAATGTGATCACAGCCGGTCGCCTCACGCTGGATCTGTTTCGTACCAACGCGACCTATGACGGGGTGCCGATACGCCTGTCACCCTTAGAGTTTCGCTTGCTTGACCTCTTGGCCAATGCGGGCGGGCGACCCTTATCTGCGGGTGAATTGGGCGAGCATTTGCATGGTACCGACATGCTGGACGCCAATGCTATCGAAGCTTTAGTCGCGCGCCTTCGCCGCAAGATCGGAGCAGAGACCATCGAGACACGGCGGGGCTTTGGCTATGTTCTGCGGGACTTAGCCCCATGAGCATGAGGTCCCGCAGCCTTAAGGTCCGCCTGTTTGCATTGGCCGCCCTCTGGAACGGCTTAGCCTTAGGCTTTTCGTGGGTCGCGCTCTCGCTTTTGTTTGAGCGCCATACAGAACGCCAAGTGACGGCTGAATTGATCCGACAGGGCGAAGCCTTGGTTGCTGGCATCTCCCTCGATGCGGCAGGAAAGCCCGTAATGGCCCAGACGCTGCATGACCCGCGCTTTTCCCGCCCTGCCAGCGGCCTTTATTGGTATGTCTCTGGCTCGAAGGGTAGTGCGCGTTCTCGCTCCCTATGGGATGGGTCTTGGCCCGCTTTGACATTGGCGCGGCCTAAAACGTGGGAGAGCACAACAAGCAAGGGTCCGTTTGAGCCCACCCTATTGCGGGTCGCCCGCACCATCCGTCCCGATGCAAGCGGGCCAGAACTGTTGGTCGAAGTTGGACAAGACCATGCTGTAATCAATCAAGCTCGGTGGGATTTCGCGCGGGAGTTGGCGCTATTTCTATTCCTGTTGTGGTCGGTTTTGACTTTGGCTTCTGTTGTTCAGGTCACTCAAGGTCTGAAGCCGCTTACGGGGCTACGTGCCCGCCTAACAGGCTTAAAAGCAGACGCTAAGGTCCGTCTGGATGCTGGTGAGCACCCGCAAGAGGTTGGACCCCTGATCCAAGCCATCAATGAGCTCGCCGATTCCCGAAGTGGCGATATGGCCAGAGCCCGTGACCGTGCGCGCGACTTGGCACACGCGCTTAAAACACCGCTCACCGCGCTCAAAATGCAGGTCGGTGACCTCGGCGACACAAAGATACAATCAGCCCTGCAGGAAAGCGTATCTGTCCTAAACATTGCGGTTCAAGCAGAGCTGGCGCGCGCGCAAATGGCCCCGGACTCTCGCGGCATGTGTCTGCTTCTTCCCGTAATTGAACGCTTGGTGCGGGTGCTTGGGCGGACACCGGCAGGTGCCACCAAGTGCTTTGATCTGGCCGTTCCAGATATGTGCAACCTTCCTTTATCTGAAGATAGCGCGTTTGAGGTGTTCGGCGCTTTGCTCGACAACGCAACGCGCCATGCCAAGCACCGGATCAAGGTTCATGCCGTGCAGGACGCCGACACCTTGACGGTGTCTGTGGAGGACGATGGGTTAGGCCTTTCTGAGGGTCAAAGCCGGATGGCGGTCGAACGCGGGGTCCGTCTCGATCAAGCCGTCGGAACACAAGGCCTAGGTCTTACTATCACACGTGATCTGATCACTGCGAGCGGCGGGAGCTTGGCTCTAGAACCCTCAGCCCTTGGCGGCTTGGCTGTGCGGCTGACGTGGGCGGAAGTACAAGGTGCACATCGGGTTAGTTTGGACTCCTGACCTGTTCAGATGGATCAGGAGACGCATTAGTCATCGCGCAGCCTTACGCCCCGGCCGCGTGCGCTACTTATCTGCTCTGGCCCGATCATCTCTACCCCCAGGCGTTCAAGCGCGCTTAACACCTTCATTAAGCTGTCGACTTGTGCGCGGACGATGCCGTCACTGGCTTCCATCCGCTGGATCGTCGGCAAGGATACCCCAGCCGCAGCCGCTAAGTGACTCTGATCAATCCCTAACAAGGCACGCGCGGCTTTCAGTTGAGCAGAGGATAGCATGAAGATTGACCCCATTTGATGTTTCAAACATCAGTTACCATCTTTCAAGCTTGCTTTCTAGCGCTCTGTTAGTCAATGTGGCTAAAAAATTGACCTAAGGGATTTGTAATGAGCACCGCTGACGAGGACTATGTCTATGATGAAGCCAGCGGTGAATGGATGCCGGCATCAGAACTTGCCGCGCGGACGAAAGCGGAAAACGCGATTGTCGTGCGCGATTCAGTTGGCAATATCTTGAAGGACGGCGATGCCGTAGCTCTCGTCAAGGATCTCGATGTTAAAGGGGCGGGTCAAACCCTACGGCGCGGCACGATTATCCGCTCCATCCGCTTAACAGGTGACGCGCAAGAAATTGACTGCAAACACGACACAATCCGAGGCCTTGTGCTGCGCGCGGAATTTGTTCGCAAGCATTAGAGTTCGTCGCCCTATTGTTGGTTGAAGTTGGCAGCGTCTAGGGGGCAAGAAACCGCCGATCATCTCCAACGAAGGCTTATTTTTGGAAAAAGTGGACTGAAACTGCACGAAGTGTAGCCATGCGTGAAATTTATTTCAAACCTGCTGTCAACGCTCAATTCAGGTTTCAGCCTTCGTACAAGACCGCCAGAGTAACCTATAAAGACCCAAAAATGCCATATCATTCTGCTCATTAGTTCGTCGAATGAAGTTAGGTAAAAACCAATCCTAGACCAAGACGATTACCTACAAGTACTGCATTTCTCCTATTGGAAATATTTTGTTTACCACGTTTCTCAACGTCAGATTCAGAACTCAATTTTAGCCTGACCCGGTATTCAAAACGAATGCGGCTTGCTGAATGCAAGTGAAAACCAAGTATGGATGAGGGCTAGAAATGCTCAGCGTAAACACAAATAACGGCGCCATGGTTGCGCTGCAGACCCTAAAACAAACCAATTCCGATCTTGCGAAAGCTCAGAACGCAATCTCGACGGGTTTGAAGGTCGCCTCTGCAAAAGATAATGGTGCTATCTGGGCAATCGCCAACAAGATGCGTTCCGAC